>ERZ651776.1486-NODE-1486-length-27864-cov-4.576888_pt1 | contig 27864 bp, 17 predicted proteins | sample MGYA00514761_ERZ651776 | MGnify/ENA metagenome assembly ERZ651776 | reverse complement strand
AAATAAAGAAAATGACCCCCCCCCCTCCTCACCTTCTCGCTCTCAGCTCATTGGCCGCAAGCGAGAGGCGTTCTCTCCTGCGACAAAATCACCAAGTCATCCTCGGCACGTCCCAAAACGGGGCAGAAAATTAACGCAGCCTAAAGGCAACAACCACAATATCGACCCCGTATCTGGGCTCCCCTACACTGAATCCGACTACAAGCGAATGGAAGCCGAGGATACCCGGAAACGTCTCGGAAATTTGCAGCAAAGTATGAACAGGATCGATGGCGGGTCCACCATAGAGAGCCTTCAGCAGGTTAATGCCAAGTTACGCCACGCTCTCCTAGAAGAGAAGCGGGCGGCCCGCCTTATGAAGGTGAAGAAGGCTTCAGCGGAGACTCGCAAGAGGCGGCAAATGCAGCAGGCAATTGAACTCGATAAATTGAGCAGTAATCACCTCGAAACAAATCCTGCGAATCAAGGTACCGTCTACGGAATTGACGGCTTAGAGGACATTATCAACCGCAGACAACGACGTACTTCTCCTCCTCAGCAGTACGTAACGGCGAGCGTGCTTGAGCAATCGAAGCTGCTCCAACTGTCCGAAATCAATAAGATTCTTCGTAAATCCATCCGATCCTACCAAGTTGAAGCGGAAAAGGCCAGGGCAGCTCAACGTGCCGCGGAGCAGGAGAAGGAGCGAATGGAAAATACTTTGAGCCGCAAATTGCAAGCCAGTCGCCGCCAGAGCTACTTCGCTGGCAAGATGGGAAATCGCTCACCCACTTCGTCCCCATCCGCAACGGACCTACTCATGAGCAATGATGAATTTGGCGAAGGAAGCGAGAATTTTAAGAAAATATCACAGGCTCACTTGGAGATGAGTGTATCTGCGGGTCGCTACAATATGCAAGTTGAGGCTCTCAAAGCAGAAAATTCCGAGCTCCGCGGAGAAAAGTTGACGCTTGCGCGGCGAGCTGGGAGAGCCACTGACTCTGAGCGAGTCCTTTCTGCCTCTCTCGAACTCGAGAGACAGCGAACGTCGGAACTCAACAACGAGTTGGAGCGCGCTCGGCGAATCATTGCGGCACACGAACGCGAGGCCATCCACAAAAATGCTGAGCACAAATTGACGGTTCTCGCAGCAGCGAGAGAGAGAGCAAGAAGGGAGGAGAACGAAAGAAGTCGACAGAACTTGCGCGAGAATCAAAATGAGGCGTCGAAGAAGATCCAAAATGCCGCCGTGGGCTGGAAGGTGAAGAAAGAGTTTAAGAAGAAACAAGAGGATGCCGTCATTATCCAGAGCGTTTTGCGATCGTCTGCGCAGAAGAAGAAGTTCAAGGCTAGGCTAGCGAAAGAGAGTACTGCTGCCTCTTTGATTCAAGGGACTATCCGCGGGAAGAAAGTTCGTAAGGCTATAACGAAACAGAAGCGTGGTACGCCCGCGATTCAATCCCTCTGGCGTGGGTCTCTCTGTCGCATGCAGCACGGCTTGATTTTGATAAAGTACAAGCAGCAGAGAAAAGTCGCGGCTACAACGATCCAATCCGGGCGCCGTATGCAGATGTCGAACCGACGGGTTCGCAACCTAATGATAAGAGTCTCGCTGATGCAGGCCAAGGTAAAAATGGTGCTCGCAAAGAAGCGTTACACACATGTGAGAGAAATGGTCATGCGCATGCAACGCGGTGTCAGGTGCTGGAGCGCCCAGAAACTGCTGCGAGAGCTCGTCGTGAAGAGTGTTGGCGCTAATTTAGCTGCCGCGCTGAATCACGACGGCGTCAACGACGGTGACGCTGTCTTGACTCTAGAAGCCGCATTCCGGAAAGCCCTCGACACTGAGGGCGTGGATATAAAGCTTATTTCCACTGCAAAGAAGGCTCTGAAAAAGCTCAAAGACCGAATTGCTGCCCTAAGTGCAGTTTCCAAAGTGATCACCAGTTGTAATTACACTGATACAACCGTTACCATCGCGACGAAGCAAGCCATGATAGAGAAAATTACCAAGACTGTGACTGAAGCGGAGGATCTCGGTGTGGAGTACGATCACAAAGACGTCATGAGAGCTTACACGGTGAGAAATGATATAGAAAAGAACATTTGTTGTTGTAACTTGGACTCGGCGGTTACTTCCGGTGATTTAGTGGAAATTGAAAAACGTCTAGAGGAGGCCTATTCTACTGAGGTCGAGAACGACAACACACACATAATTTCTGCCCAAAGAGCAATCGTTAAAATCAAGGCTGAAAATCTCCGCGTGAAGAATCTTGCTGAGCTGTCCAATTGCATCGGCAACGTAAAGAAAGATGTCGATAATAGCGATTGGGCGCGTGAGTTTAATTCCATCTTTGCTCTTGAGACTCAGGGAGAAACCTTCAAGAAGAGTATCATGTCGAAAATCGCCCAATGTGAGAAAGGCTCCTTTGACTCCAAGAACACCACGGCAGACGCTATTAAAGCAGGGAAAACCGTAATTGCGCTAGTTGACAGAATTATTGGAATTGAGAAAGCCAGACGGGCGGAGATTTCCAGGGTTAGCAAGGTACACGCCGACATCAAAAGTCGCCGGGAGAAGATGACGGCTGAAACAGAACAAACGAAGAGCTACTTGACTGCTATCACCAGAGCCAGCATCGGTGGCAACGATGAAAATAGCGATTTGCGGTCGCTGCTATTCCAACTGGGCAAAAAAATGCTTGCTGAAGCAGACGCCAAGGGCAAAGATGAACTCTCCAACGTCCTCTGCGGTCCAATATGGGCTGTTGAGGACGATCTCGGCCGCCGGTTGAAACGTATCAATCAAGAACTAGTAAGCATCTACGCAGAAGAAGAAATGGAGCGCCTTGAAATAATTCGTCTCGAAGAGGAAAGGTGAGTGTGAAATGGAAAAAAGAAAAGATTCTGGTCAATTATTTCGTCGCTAACTTCTTTTACTTTTACGCAGAACACGCATCGAGCAAGAGAAGGTGGAGAATAGGAGAAAGCTGGTGAAAAAGCATAGCTTCGAAATGGCCACTGGTTTTGTTGACGATGTTATTAGTGTAGCAACGCCCAAGAAAAGTCATGGACAGTTGGTAAAGGAGCATAGCTTCAGCACAGCTAGTGACATGATAGGCAGCATAATCAGCAACGCGGCGAGCTCCCCGATACACATGTCTGCCACTTCCCAGGCCAAGACAATTGTCAGCTCCAATAATGATGACACTGAAGAGAGCCCAAACAAGAAGATTTTGAGTGGATTTAAGCTCCAACTCTACGAAAGCGGGACTGAAAGCGGCACCGGTACGATTGATGGTGATGACGCCTCCATCGGCAACAGCTCTATCGCAACCAGAGAGAGCGTCAGTTCTGCCATGGCGAAGGCCTTAGTTCCCGATTATATTGAAAAGGGTTCTCCGTCGAAGGAAAGGGAAGAGGAAATTCGGTTGGAGAGAGAGCGGATGACAGCAATGCTCGAAAAAGAAAAGGTCGAGAAGCAAGAGTCGGGGGAAAATCGCTTGGAAAAAGAGGAAGAACTAAGACAGAAACGAGAGGAAGAAGCGGAGGAGAGGGCCAAGGCGAAAATCGAGAAGAAAAATAAAGAAGCAGAGGCAGAGAAGAAGCGTAAGGAAGAGGAGGCGGAGGAGGCAGCGAAGAAGCGTAAGGAAGAGGAGGCGGAGAAAAAACGGAAGGAAGAAGAAGCGGAGAAGAAGCGTAAAGAAGAGGAAGAGAAGGCGAAGATTAAATTCGCCCGGGACCCTGGACAACCAGTTGATGGAGAAGTGGTCGGATGGGAGGTGGAAATCGAGATTGAATATGAGGAGCAAGACGTCGACCGAGGGGACATAGTCGCAGAGAAAGGTTGGTTTAAGGGGTATGTCATCGAGTGGTATCCCTACAAAGACGATGCGAACACCATCGTCAGAGACGAAATAGCCGTCAACCTTTATAACAACGAGCAAAATGAAATTCTATTTGATATGGACGACGAGTTCAGTGCTGCGTCGGGGGGGAAGAATAAAGATGACAGCGAAGTAAATAAAATAACGGAGGTGGTTAAGGCTGGCGGTAAGGGTGTCAGGTACAAGTGCAAGAGGCCAGTTGGGGCGCAGACATACTCTGATGGTGGTGGATGGGAAGTCCGCGCGCGAATGGAATTCAACACTGACGGAGGTAGCTTTAGTGACAAGTCCACAGGCAAAGAATTTGATTGGGCCCGAGGGCACGTTTGTGGCTACAATCCAAGTGATGACATCGTAATGGTCAAATTTTACAACGATGGCAAGTGCGAGCAAATGTTCAATGATATGTACGATGAAGATAGTAAGGCAGGAGGCAGTGGAAAATTCAGCGAACATACGTTCTTCTTGGGCTTCGATGCAGTCGGCAGCGATATTGAGTACCTGCGCGTAAGACCAAGGGAAAAGAGCGAGGATACCATCGGATGGTGGGTCCGGGCATTTGTTGTCACCGGGGTGTCTAAAGATGAAGAGGATGACGGTGGTTCTGAGGATGGAGAGGAAGAATACGATTGGGTGGAGGGGCGCGTAGCTAGAATTGCGCCCAGCAAAGACGACGAGGACGAATTAGTTTACATTATCAAGGTTATAGATGAGGAAAAGACGACTGAATACGAATGCAATACCGATGTCCCGCTCGAAATACAGTTTGTTAGCCCACCAACGAAGAAAACTGAATAATTAAATGTGACATTGGCTATAAATAGCTTGCTTTGTTTTGCAAACGCGAAATGTCAACCCTATTTCTTCCTCACTTATCCAGTTTCACTTTCAACTGAACTACTGCAGCTTCTTTTGAGCGAGCATGTTCGTAATCTTATCTTTCATCGCCACTAGCCGCTGGTTACTAGTCGTCGTATCTTCAAGCTTCTTCTCCAGCTTTTCCAAAGTCTTCCTTTTCTCTTCCAAGGTGATCCGCAGGCTCTCAGAACTGTTCGTATCCCCTGCATTCTTCTTGATTTTGAAACGTTTTTGCTGCATTCGCTCGATCTTGTCTTTCCTATCCCTCAATCTCGCCTGTGCTTTCTTCCAAGCTTCGTTGAGTTCAACTTTTCGCCGGTCCTTTGCCTCGCTCAAGGTTTCCTCGGGTTTGATCTCTGCCCGTATTTCCCCCTCCAATCTCGAGATGATCTCCTGAAAGTCAGGCCGCTTGGCGGCCGATCCTTGCCAGCAGTCCCTCATAAGCTTTCGTATAGACTTGCAGACATTACAGTCTTCAGTAATGAGTGGCCGAATGATGTCATCAGATACGAGTTCCAGCAGCTTATTTGAGGAGACATTCTCGCTGCAGTCCATTGCTTTCGCTCTATCAGCAAGAAGCTTCTCCACACCCCCTTGCTGACACATTTCGACCACGCACATAGCAAAGCTGAAAACGTCGCACTTTTTGTCATATGGATCGCCTCTATATACCTCCGGGGCCATGTAGAAAGGCTTCCCCAGAATCACAATCTCTCCATTCGCGCTGCTAACCTTATCCTCTCCGAACTCGCTGAGCTTGCAAGACATTTCGCTCAAGCCATTGCTCGTACTCAACAGCACATTCTCGCACATTAAATTTCGGTGGATCACCCCCTCACCATATTGTACAGTACCTCCGACGTTATCCACAAAAACGCTACCGTGTAAATATTCCATTCCCCTGCAAATATCGAGCATCCACCGAAATTTGTGCTTTGCCCAGGTCAGATTAGTCCCTGCTGTGTTAAGAAGGGCTTTCAATGACTCTCCCGCACAGTACTCCATTACATAGCACACTAGTTCATCAGTCCAAATTGCCCCAATCAACATCACGATATTGTCGTGTTTCAGCTCCTTCAGAAACAAACATGTCTTCTTGAAAATGAACAGATTCTCCTCTTTATTGGCCTTGTCAACGTCAAGCGTTTTCACTGTAACCGGGTGCCCATTGTATTTCCCCTTCACAAACTCGGTGCCGTCACTTCGAAGCAGAACACTATTTCTAACCCCATTACCGTCAGTCTCAAAAATGAATTGGTTTGGATCGATCAGAACTTCTTTCAGATCCATGTCCTCCCTGATGATTCTGAGTTCCTCCTCTCCCACCTTTGTACCGATGTGTTGCCCCAACTCGACATCGTCGTCGCCGCTGTCGTCAAATTCAAATTGCATGCCTTTCTGCAAATGTGTAGTATATTTGGCCATTTCCTTCCTAGCGACAGCTGGCTTATCTCCCGCAGCTTCGAGCATATTTTCGAAGTCGACAGAATTTTCAGCGACGTTAATTTTGTTCATGAACAGCGGTTTATCCTGACTGTCCATACCGGGAAGGTCGTAAGTTGTATATTCGGGAAAGGCATTAACCTTGTCATTTTTAATAATGTCGTAGCTGGTTTTTAGAACAGGCAACAACCGATGCTTGTAAATGTGAATGAAGATTCCCAGCATAGGCTCCATCAAAAGCAATTTTTTGCACTCAGTGTGTCCTGGACCATGGCGTTCTTGGCAACAAGTGAACGTCCCGCTGAACATTTTAGAGCATGATTCATAGATCTTCTCAATTTCGTCTGCACTCTCATCCCTGACACACTTCATTTCGTCGGGCGAAGAGACAATATAGAGGTCGTCGACACCCCGTCGGCTGATGTGACTCCAAACTTCGGCTTGACATTGACCTCTTTTGAAGAACGAATTCTTGTCTTTGTATTTCTCTATTCCCGGGATTTTCATGGAAGTCACGGCGACGACAAATGAGTGCAGGCGAGAACACACTAATGGGAGGTTAGCCGAGTATAGGTCAGAACGAACTACGTCGTCTTGCGGCAGACAACAATAGTCTATGAAAACAAACGTCTTCTCGGCAGCTGTCGTCATCCGTTTAGTCCTTGCAGTCGCGTCTTCGTCTTCATCCCAAGGGACATTCTTAGTCCGAATTGTCGAGGTCAACTTGCCAATAGCAAACTTGATCATTTTGAGCTTGGTGTGAACTGGAGTGTCCGGATCCGTCTGGTTTCTCCACTCGTGGCTGAAGTATATTGTGTAGTGCTTGCTCAAGAAAAGATCCAGGTCACTGGCCGAGGTAAACGTCACGAGCGCTTTTTGCTTCTTGTCACTCTCCTTTTCGAGAATTTTCTCGTGAGACTCCAAATTTCTCCACTTTAAAAGCTCCGATGCACGAAGGAGAGTAAACGGTGTCGAGAGCTTGTCCACGATCCCACGAGCTCGGTTTATCACCAATTTGTCGATTTTTAGCTGCTCCTTTGCCTGGCGAGATTCCTCGTCCTCCTCCTCCCCTGCTGCAGCGTGGACCTCCTCCTTTACCTTGGTCTCAAGAGTCTTGAGTATGAAATTGAAGTCGGGGCGAGCGGAGGCTTTGCCATTCCAGCACTTGACAATAAGATTTTTGAGGCTCTCGTATTTGATGTCAAGCTCTGGGCGAACGTTGTTCTCGGCTACAAGTCGCATAATATTGGTGGTACTGACCCTGAGTTTTTTCTTCCCCTGCTCGCCATTTTTTTCTCTGTCCTCTTTTACTGCCTTGACAAACGTCTGGTAGACGTTACCTTTCGGGCAAATTATTGCGAACATCAAAATAGCAAAGCTGTAAACGTCAGCCGCGGAGTTGTATCGCTTCCCTTGAACAACTTCGGGAGCCATATAGATTGGTGTCCCTGTGACGGTCAAGTCCTCAGCGGAGGGGGTGATGGCCTTGGAGGTGCCGAAGTCGGCCACTTTTGCTGTATAATTCGTTGTCAGCAAAACGTTAGCGGTCTTCAAGTCCCTGTGCAACACACATTCAACATTTGTATAGCGCTTTTCGTCGAAGAATGTGGTCGTATGCAGATACTGCATCCCCATGGCAACCTCGGTTACAATTCTCAACATGGGGTCCCTCCAAGTCCAGTTATTGTACAGCTTTTCGCCAACTCCCTTCTTCAGGATGTCGTACATTGATCCATTCTCGCAAAACTCCAGCACAATTCCGACCATAGATTGGTTCCAGAGTGCCCCCATCAAAGCGCAAATGTTCGGGTGGCGAAGCTGGCTCATGAGCAAGATCTCAAACTTGAACTCTGCGATCGATTCCTGGGAGATTGATGAAAGTTGCTTTATTGCAACGTCCACACCATTCCACTTAGCCAAATGGACATCACCGAACGCTCCGCGCCCAATCCCGCGTTTAGTGATATTGATGTCACCGCTTTTAATCTCGAGCTTTTGTAGGGTCGTCGTTGTCACAGACTTACGGCGCTGAGCATTGCGGTAAGCTGCAAGTTTGTCAGATTTCATTAATTTCTCCTCCTTGAGAACATCCGCGCCCATAATTTCTGCTACGAGGGAAAGCTGCTCCGGTGTTAGCTCCTTCGCTTTTACAGCCTGCTCGAGGAGCTCTTGTTCTCGCTCGAACTTCTGATGATGGATAAAGTGCATCGTGATTAAGATTATCCCGCCCATTGCTAAAACCACCAAGGCGCCAACGATTATAGTATCCATGTTGGCAATCTCCCCGAGAGATGTTGACACCAGATTAGATGCTTCCATAGAGTTGGTCCCCATGTCAGTATCGACGGTGGTGTTTGTTAATGTTGCAGCATAGTCACAAGTCTCAGTGAAGAGGGGGTAGACTGTTTTGCTGCAGGTACAAGGGTCATCAGCACTTGAGCAGAAAAGTATGTTGGGAGTTGCTTTAAAAACCCAAAGCACCGCAAAGCATGCAAATACGAGTGAATGCCCCCATGTTAAGATGACAATGGAGTGATCAATCTCCTGCATGATTGAGAAAATGTCGATGCCATCAGCGATGTGGTAAGAGGATGCGACAAGTGAAGAACCAACCTCGGCTAGCTGAGCTAAGACTATGTTCAGGACGATGCCACCAGGCTACGAAATGGGGAGAGAAATAGGACGTTAACGGCTGTTGCACATAAGAATTGTGAAGGATGAACCAATAGATGGATAATATGGAATTTCAAGGACGGAACTCACCTTGACCGCCTCAAATGCAGAACTGTAAGCAAGATTGAAGGTCATCCTGTGGTCACTGTATATAATGTGCATGATCGGGCCTAATATTATGCAAGCCCCCTCCGCTATCATTTGATGGAACAGAGAACAGCTTACAACCTTCTTGATGTGTGTTTTGGTTTTCTCCGATGGTGGCTTTAGCTTGAGGATTTTGTCCCGAAACCACAAGGTTCTCTTGTGAACGGTGCACCGCTGCGCAGTGATGAGCAATGCATTGAATAATGTTCCCGCAACGGTTGCTTGTGAAGAACCCAAGTTGCATAGCATGACCCGCCGAATGAGTACCATGAAGGACTCAAAAAGGAATGCTGTGATGCTATCCTTCATTGGATTTGGGAGTCGACCTTGGAGGCCTTTGGCTGCGTTTGCCCGAAGGAGCATCAAAATTGATTCGGTAATGATCGGATGAAGTACTAAGACTACGACCGCCTTAACAGCGGTCTCACCGCTATTGTAGAGAGGGATGACTGTCATGGGATAGAGGAGAAAAGTAAGTGTCAAGACCGAAGTAACGACTGAGGCGGATATAGGAGGGTCCGGTTCGTCCATAGTCAAGAGCTCCAGCTTCTTGAGCTCCTCCTCTTCGAATTCCTTCTCTGCTTTTATGGTGTTTTCCGACTTCGACTTATTTCTCAATGCATCAAGGATCTCATTGATAGATTCTCCTTTCATAGTAACCAATTCGGATAGTTCATCTTCGTCAATACCATAGTCGCCGGAAAGTATCGCGTGCTTCATGATAAAATTGAAAATGAAACGGTTCGTGAACAAAAATATCAAGAGTAGGATAGTGTCAACGTGGTAGAAGGGCGCAGAGATGGAATAGTCAGATAATTTCGAGACTAGGAAAAACCCGAACAGAGAGAAGAAGGCTAGGATTGCTATTTCGATGTAGAAAACGCCGGTGGGGAATCTAAAATAGATAGCCATCGTTATGGGGTAGGTGATTGGCGCGGTGCCAAATGTGGCACCTGCGAACTCAACGATCTGGTGGTGTGCAGAATAACCGAAGAGGAAACTCACTGAGATTGCCAAACACACCGTCATGTACATTCTACGCGGGAGTTTTTCGCCGTATAATGAATGTTAGGAGTCAGTAAAATATATCAGCAAATGTACAACTCTGTTGTTGTCACATCAAAGGCAACAGAGGCAACGAAAAAATGAACATTAAACTCACTTCTGATCCAAAACAGGAATAAAGGTCTCCTCAGACTCAGAACTGCTGAATTTTAAAAGAGAATGGCAGCAGATGTAAACCGATGTACCCAGAGAAAGTATCAAAGAGATGCCTAGATTGAAGAAACATACATTCATAGTCTGCACGCCGGGCATGGTGGAGGAATTGTCAGAGGTGTTCGCAGGGGAGTTGGAGACGGCAGAGGGGGAATTGGGTGGGGAAGACATGATAAGGTGGTTGTTGCTGACTGTACACCAACGCTGGCGCTCTTATTGACTTGACTCTTTCCGAAGGAAAATGACGAAAAAACTTCTCAAGAGGTTGTCAAATTGGGCAGGAAGTTTGCAACGAAGGTTGTTGTTTCTCACTCCTCAGGAGGCAGCTTCAAAAATAAGTAGATATGAAAGCTAGTGGATGCTTGCTTGACAAACACAGTTTATCGGCGAAAGGACTTTTTTTGTACAGGGGATTTTCTTCCTTCGTTGAGCAACTAACTTTATTTGCTACTGCTGTGTGAACTAACTTTTGCGTCTTGACTTTGACTTGATTCGTCTATTTACGAAAACGAAGAAGAGCTATGCCTCGGTCGCGGAATTCTTCGCTGACGCGGGGTCTCCTCGATGATGAAGTTGTGACTAGTGCCTTGCAATCAAGGGAGGCCCTCGATCCTCTCTTTGATCCTCCCGAGAATGATGATTCTGAGGCTTCTCTCTTTGCCGAAACTACTTTCCTGAACAATAATCTGGAGATCTCGGCGCCCAACTCCATTCGCGATGAAAGCCCAAACTATCAGCAGCAGCTTCATAAGACGAAAAAATACAGGCGCCGCATATTGGCATTGATTGCCTTCTTGGTCACTCTCTCTACAGTTCTAATCTTGGCGGGTATTTTTGAGGGGAAAAAACCCCATATAACAGAGACAGAAGCGTACGATTTTATGGTTCAGAGCGTATGCGAGGATGGTGATGGCGTTGATCCCTACAATTGTTCAGGAACAATGCGGAATTTAGAAATTGGCGAGTCACTTCCGTATGTTAAGCATGACTTTGATCCGAGGACGGGTCTTCTATATCAAATGTCAAACTCGATTCCATTACGCGATTCCTCTACTCCATCAAAGATACGAGTTCTACAAACGCTAGACTTTGCTAACTCTGATGGCTCTCCCCTTCACCCGAAGAACATTACCTTTATTCAGTTTGACGAGGATTACGACGGGTACAATGCAAACAATGTCCTCGGTGACCGCGATAACAACGCTTATGTGTCAATCGTCGGTACGGCTGACCCTTCTGGTGACGTTCAGCTCTTTGTCACTGAGGATACATCGTCCTCGTCGTCCCCCTGCAAACTGACAAATTCATGGGGACTGTTCTCCAACACAGAGTCGAGTGGAGAACACCTCTTCAAACTCAATATCGTGAGGGCGCCTCTCTATTCAGATGAAGCTACGTTTTCTTGTCCTTCTTCGTACAACAATGCTTACACAACTTGGTCTCGCAAATCGAATTTTACATTTGGCTCTGTCCAATCAAAACCTAAATTTATGGAGACGATCGTAGCAAATCACTTTGCCGGTGATTCCTTTGCCACCAGTAGTAGTGCAGAATTCGAATTCTTTACGCGCGAGTACGGCATGACTAGATGGGAGGCTTGGGTGAAGAAAACTGAGCTGCCCTCCGTCACCCCCTCAGATGGCATCCTCTGCGGTGGTCCCAAAACTTCTCTTGACGGAGATAAGGAATGGGTCATGGTTGACTGCCGTGACTGGAGCCAGGTCCGGAAGATGAACTTCGGGCTGGAACTAAACGGCTTGCGTACGCCGACGATGCGCTGGCTGATAGATGGTGGGAACATGCTGGTTAATGGGGATGGTGGTGGGAAGGACTTAACAAAGTGGCGGGGCGATGAGAAGGTGGAGGTTGAATACGTGAACGACGTTGTAACACCTAATCATATTTACGCCAATATCAACAACAAGCTCATCCAAATCAGGAGCTCGTCTAGTGATCTTGATGTATTTGGTGGGATTCATCAAGTTTTTGGGCTCAATCGAAACATTAAGGATTTGTCCAAGAAGGGGTTCAGGTTTGGTGGGACGGTTAAATACACCGATTTGGAGTACAATAACGTGAGGATTATCGTTAGACAGCTCAACGAAGAGGGTTTAGAAATTCCAGGTGCTTTCGAGTTCGAAAGGCGAATTGTTGACGACGATGATGATAATGATGATTGGTGGGTGCCCAGTGAAGATGATGATGATGACGACGACGACGATGATATTTTTCGGCGAATGCTCAGGCACAATTACAAAATTAATGAGAGCACTTTTCAGTATCACTTGGAAGACAGCAATGTACACTCCCAGACGGCCCAATTCGAAATGTCAATCGAGATCCTCGGGCCAAAACTGTTTTACCTTGACGACCTTTTCTTTGGTGCATTGTAGTAGGTTTATTGGATAAAGAATGAACGTGCGGGTATTTTGTGGGGGGAAACTTTCTAGTTTTTTATTCTACTGCCACTTTTACGAACATTTCTACTGCAAATTCAGTGAACATATTTCGACCTATCAGCCAAAATCCATCAAGATCTCTGCAGCAACCTTCAAAACATGCTTCTCCGTAACATTCGCCTTTGGTCGATCATCCCAGGCACCCCCGACCCCGCTGACCATCAAATCCTCTTGGACATCTTCGTCATCATACTCCAGACTAAATTCACATTCTGCCTCGATCTTAGCGCGAGAAATTGTCTCGTGGACGATCAACCGTAGTAGTTCAGTAGAGGCCAGAATCGAAGAGGGGCTGAATTTTTGTTTTGGAGAAGCCAAAGCGAGCAAATTTTCCGTAAGAGTAGTTGGAAACGTCATCTCTTCTCTTTTTGCCGATGGAGAGTCCGAGCCTCTCTTCTTTTCCCCAATCTTTTTATTGCTGTTATTGCATTCATTGTTGTTGGGGCTTCTGGGGGAGGCTGAATATACTGCCTGCGAACGGCGGACCTCGAGAACCTCGAGATCACTGTCATCGCTGTCAGTACCGCCGTGTTGATCACTTTGTCGAGATCTGGGGTCGTGATCCAAGTGTGGGCTCAACAAAAGCCCAGAATCCACACTCCCTCCGGAATCCCAATTACTATCTCTATCCCTTTCTGGCACTAATTTGGGTTGATAAAGCCCCCCCCCCCTTGTAGGGTTAGTGGGTGAAAGCAAACTATCATCACTGTCGGATTCGTCCATTTCGGCATGAATTTTGTTTTTTTCAATCTCATTTTTTCTCGCTTTTGTCAATGCTTCAATCTCGTTATTTTTAGGATTTCTACGAAAAATCTCTCTATATATCGCCTCCCTCTTGTGGTTTTTGTGCTCCTAAGAAATATCTGAGTCTGATACTCTCTGCTCGATTCAGTACACTCCTCGTCATTCTGTTTGCCACTCTGACATTTTTTACATTTGTTCCTCGTTACTGAGAAGACTCTTCGACACAAATGTCATCCTTACCTCGACGTAAGCCATTCCGTGTGGCTTTTTATATCCTTGTCGTTTTAAGCATGTCAGCCTTGTTATCATTCGGCAGAGCATTGACTAGGGTCCCATTTGGATTAGACAGTGCGCAGCAACAGTCTGGCACGCAAAACTTTCACAAATTAAGTAATCGGCGCACTCCAACCGCCCGTCGCTTCGTTTACTGTCTCTCTGGCAGCTCTACGGGTCAGGTGGACGAGCTAATTGTGTCTTTGAAATCCCTCCTCGTCCACCCCTCTGAAACGAGGCCGATGGTAATCTCAGTACTTTATGGCGACATGGCGATCGGAGGTATCAGCAAGGTGAAGTCGATCCTCAGCAGTCATATACCCGGCGATGAGATGTGCACCTCGACGTCCCACGACACTCTTGTTGAGTTCATCTTTCTCCCGGAATCAAAGATTGAAAAATGGAGGGAGACTTTAGAGGGGATTCTTGATGGAAAATATTTTTGGCTGATAGGCACACCTTTGGGACGTTTTGGAGACTATTTCTATGGGACGCAATACCCAGGTTAGTGGCTACTATCTGCAAGTGGTTTTATTTTATTTTTTAATCTCACTTACCCGGTCCTCTTGGCCTTATGTGGACAATTCATAGATCCAAAGATGTTGATGACAGGTTAATATACGTGGACACTGACGTCGTGTTCCTGGTCGAAATGGAGCCTTTACTTGAGATCAACGCCCCTTTACTATCCTACTCAGAAAGCGATTTAATCGAGGAGGAAATACCAGTTACAATTAAATGGAACGGTGAAACTGCAGCGTTCATGATTATATTTCTCAGTGACTTCCGCTCTCTCCTGACCCTCCACATCCCTTTCTTCGTGGCCTCTGCGGATGCAAGTAATCATAGATACCCCTTCGGCCTAGACGACCAGCAGATTATCGCTGGGATCAACCGACTTCCAGGCAAAAGCCCCATTTCTAGATTGAGCCCGCCCCACTTGTTCAATGGGCACCTGGTCAAAAAAGATGCACCGCTCCCATCCTCATCCGAGGCCAGGGCGTTCTTGCATTTCAATGGGGGGCCGTCTATAGGCGTAGGCGATGAAGACGCCATAGATAAACCTTTCTGGGGACTCAAAAAGGAGGAATGGGTTCACGTCAAAAAAAAGGACTGGGCAAACGAGGAGGAGGGTTGGAGATTGGCAAAGTACTACATCGACTTGCCCTGGAAGTGGATCAAAGGTGAGCGATACGAGCAAAAGAAGCCGTGATACGATACTTATCTAACACAAGAATACGTTCGTAGAGTGGAACTGCCTGAAATCTCTCCCCGGTCGTGTCAAGTGTCAAGTTGATGGATGTGTCTCCCTTTGTGTACGACGAGGCCTTTAACGCAATGTAAATGGATCATTTTTAGTTTTGTTCTCAAAACATATTCACACAGGTGTTATTTTTTACTTATAGCGCGCGCATTTTTTTTGCATTTTCGTAACTGAAGTCGATTTAACGACGCAGAAGAAGTCATTGTGTTACACTCACGGCCCCCAAAATAACTGTATTCGTCTCCCTCCACACGATTTCCCCCTACTGGAATAAGTTATCGCTGTTCTGGCTAGTGAAAAACTCGCTGATCCCCTCGCCGTCGCCATCAATGCTGAAGAGAGAGAAGTTTTCGTCAACCTTCATGCCTGGCGTAAGCTTGACGAGCTTACTCGGACTAAGGGTCATGACCATGCTCTGCCGTATTGGTGTCATGGGAGTTAGTCCAAGTCCCTGTCCTAGAGTGGCGCCGGTAACAGGTGTGTTGGTGATGGAGGCCAGGCCTTGAAGGCGTCCAATGGGGGAGGTCATCGGGGCGTTCATGAGCTCTGTTGTGGCATTCTTCTCGATCGCTCCCATCATCCTGGCTTGTCCTGGGGTCAAAGGAGCACCGCGTCGGGGGGGGCTGGCCCTCGCCGGACTGCTGGGAATACTGGAGCAGAATTTGACTCCACCATGTGCTGCTGAGTCCTTATTGATGCTTGGAGGGGTGTTGCTGAAGTTGATAAGGGCATTTGTAGCACCGACGTCATCGTCAGAGTGATGGTGAGGAGGAGTTGAGGGGGGGTTGGAGAGCGAGATTTTGTTGCCGCTGGAGCTCAGTGCGTCTCTGACTGCAGCGGTGGCCGCGCCGATGAGGTCGTCCTTGGGGAGAGCAGGAGAGAAAGGGACGGCATAATTAGTTAGGTGTGGCTCAGTCTTGCTCTTCTTGCTGCTGCTTGAAGGCGGGAGCTGATGGGGCTCTTCGTTGTTCTGGCCGTCCTGGACGAGGTAGACGTCCACCCTTCCCGCACTGAGACTGGGGCTGCGCACATAGGCCTGGAAGCGCTTCTGTCCCTCCTCACAGCCCAGGTCTGGGTCTGGGACGTCGAGAATCGTGCCGGGTGGTGCTTTCACCACAATGACGGCATTATCCTTGAAAGCCTCCATGCCCCTTAATTCGCTCTGGTTCAAATAGCAATATTTGTTCTGGTAAATTGAGGGCTTCTTGCTCCCTTCGCCACTTTTCTCGGAATTGTTGTTGGATTTGATGTTTGGATTTGGTGAGAAGGCACCGAAGAGGTCTTCTCCGCCGTTCATTCTGTTTTTGGAGTTGGACGAGTTCTTTCCCTCCTCTGCCCCGCAAGGCCTCAGCTCTTCCTTTACGCTAGCCAAATAGGCGTCGATAATCTGCTCCTCCTTCATCAAATCTTCAAGCAATCCCCTTACATGCGCAGTCTCCTCTTCCACTGTGCCCTCGAGTTCAGGGTCGTGACGATTGCTGGTCAGGATGCTGTTCTGGTTGGAGATCGCGCTATCCGCGGGGCGCGGATTGTGGCTCCATGCAATGTGGTTCTTGCTACGTTTTTCGATTACATCAATGCCCTGCGGAGGAGGAGGAGGAGGAGGAGGTGTGTTGGGTTTTTTGTTTGTTGAGCGATTTTTGGGACGTTGTAGTTGTTAGAATTGAAGCGTGCAAATTCATCAAAGTGAACTTGAAAATTGGAATAACCCCAAACAATTGTCAAAACGGTCAAGCTCACCTCCAATACATTCGTTATGTCATAGATCCTGCGCTTCTGGACACCAAGACTTGTTGCTGCCATATTGAGGTCCAGAACCCCACTCGGCGCCTCCTTGAGCAGGGTAACAAACTTCTTGGTGAGAAGACCAAGCGAAGAGTCGTAGCGGGAAGAGTTGTTCTTGTCGTCGCGAGGGAGTTGGGAATGGATAGCTTGAGCAGTCTGGCTCATGTTACTGTAGTTGTAGTTGTCGCTGTTGCTGTTGCTGAGGAAGGAGTGATTTTGAGAAGCAGCCCGCCTCGGAGGGGGCTCGGGCACTTGCGGAGAGAAGTCGTCCATGTTGCCTGCGTCAATATTGGTTACATTGTCAGGAGGGGCAAGGTCGGTGAGTGGGGCAAGGTCGGCACTGTCATTGCTGTTGGAGTTCTCAACAATGTTAGTGTTGGCCCTGGTCTCGCTAATCACCCTGGGAACACCTGTAGGGTCGGTGGTACTGCTGGCATCAAAATCATCCGCCTTGATCGGCGTTGGAGGTTTTAAAACCCGCTTTTGCTTCTTGGGGAGGTTCTTGACATTCTCAGGGGATGGGGTGATAACAGACTGCTTGCGTGTTGAGCTGCTTGAAGAAGGTTGCTTGCGCTTGCTCGAGCGACTAGAGGAGCGCGAAGGGGTTACCAGATTGTCGGGGTGAGCAGAGGCGGTAGAGGAGGAGACCATTGACGAACGGGCCATCTAGAAAACTACAGGGGCGGCGGAAAAAAAGATACAACGGTGTTGTGCTCAGAGAAGGGGGGTGATGTGTGCTTTACTAATCTTTCCTGTGGTGGAATTGGTGGAGTGTTAGCACCCGCGTAGGATTTCATCAGAGAAAAACAGTCCAGACCAGCCCCCCACACTGATCAGAGTTGGAGCTACGGAAGGAATCTGGATCAACAGGAAGGACGCGGTTAAGTGGACAAATAGTGGTTCCCAAGGAACCGCATTTCCGTGTTTCTACACGATCTGCCACGAAATTAAAAAAAAAACACTTACCAAAGTTCCAATGTGAGGCTGGTTTTTTCGCCCGAGGGGAGCATCAGATCCTCGCCCCTCCCTAATTTTTCTTTGATTTTTTTAAAATTCCGGAATCGAGCTTCTTTGATCGCAGAGTAGCCCCCTCAGGTCAACACTTTACTTCATCCTAAAGCAACACCGATCCGTTGGTGGCACAGCCCAAACAAACACAAAATGCTCCCACGGTTGGCCCGTCATGGGGCCCCAGCCCTCCAGAACGTCACCTCCACCCTCCGCAATGTCGCGAATTTCACCCCTTGGTCGCGATCCTTTGCCACAAACCACCTCATGGATGCCCTTGTTGACATGCCCAAGAAGGAGCCGTGGGAAGGTGCCTCCAATATCCCCCCCACCCCTCCCCCCGCTGACTTTGATTGGGGCGCTCATCCGGAAGCTCTGAAGGAGCTCTACGAGCGTGAGCTGGAAATTTACAAGGAGCGGGCAAGCGAAGATGCTGCTGAAATGGCTGAGAAGGACGCCTTTCTGGCCAAAACCGCCTCTTTCTCCTTGCATTACCCGCACCCAACTGGAGAGCAAGTTACAGTCGAGAAAGACAGTATCTCCGTCGGTGGGAAAAAAATCAAGAGGACGCAGGTGGAAAGGTTTGTGCCGGATGAAGTCGAGTATGACTGGGGTGGGGATGAAAGGGGAGGTGAGTTAAAAATAGGAAGTGCTTTGCTGTGCTGTGCTACGCTTCGAATGATTTGTTGCCCTTGCGGGAAATTATATTTTGCATCGCCGAAGAAGTGAATGCTTACATCTTCCTGTCCAATCTCGCTACCCATCCGCGATAAATAGCCTTTGCGTGTGCAACCCCCGTAGCCCTCTCCAACGCCTGCATTGGTGCCCTCTCCCCTCCCTCGAGCTCCAATTACATCCTTCAGTACTCCCCCACAGGAATCTCGTCTTCTTTCACTACCAATACCATCAGCCAATACGTCAAGGGAAGCGGGGATGGTGCCATTTTCACCATCGTTAGCGACCCTGGAGGCGGGGAGTATGGGTTGAGGTTTTTGAAGGAGTTTGGCAACTCGTCGCGCCGCAGCATCCCTGTCCCAGAACTGCTCATGCTGACTAAGACCAACTTCTATGACATGGTGTCTGAGGCCGGAAACTGCGGGGGAGCCATCATCCCCCTTGAGGAGGGGGGAGACCTGCTATCTGGGTGGTCCAAGCTTGGGTCGTCGAAGGGATTCAAAAACCTTGTTGACAAGGTCGGGCTTCTAACCCATAACGAGAGGTTGGCTGTCGGCGCGGTTTCGTGCATCGTGTCCAAGGCAGGCTCTTCAAATATTGTCGTCTGTCCCGTTCCGAACCGCAACGGGGTATCTGGTGGAGTGACTTTTGACCAAGTCAAGGGACTCCTGCCGAAGGAGTGGAAGGTTGTAAATGAGGCGAGCGGGGAAGATTACAGGAAGGCGATCGAAGATATCGAGGCCACGAGCAAGGGTCACGGGAAACCTTGCTGTTTTATCGAGACCCACGATAATGGAGAGCTCGCGAGGAAGAATGCTAGTAGTGGCTGGGGAGGAAGGAGTGTTGTGGAGGGGAAATATTGAGGTTGTGATTTTGGGATTGAGAGTTTGTCTTTAAAATGCGGAAACTATGAAGAAACACGACATATTTCTGTGGCAAAAAATAAACTCATCTTCTTCATTTTATTACTTTCGCTGTGCAAACAACGTAGAATATAATATCTTTGGCTGTGGCTTTGGCTTTTTGTGTTTTTAGCTGATCAAATCTCCCTCCTCGACTAATTTCATGTCAGCCAGGACCATTTCCTTGCAAAGCGCCTCAAACTTGGTCTTTGCCTCCCAGCCGAACTTCTCCTTTGCCTTGGTGGCATCACCGATGAGCAGATCGACTTCAGTGGGCCTGAAATACTGCGGGTCGATCTTTACCAATACCCGGGATTCGTCCTTGGCGTCAACTCCGTATTCGTTCACACTGCCTCTCTCCCCCATCCACTTGATTTCAATGTCAATGACAGCAAATGCCTTCTCAACAAACTCCCTGACAGTGTGAGTCTCTCCCGTGGCCAAAACGTAGTCATCAGGTTCAGGTTCCTGCAGCATCCTCCACATCCCCTCGACGTAGTCCTTGGCGTGTCCCCAGTCCCTCTTGCTGTCAATGTTACCCAAATAGAGGCACTTTTCTATCCCCTTGTTGATCCGCGCCACGCAGCAAGTAATCTTGCGGGTGACAAAGGTGCGACCCCTGCGCGGGGACTCATGGTTAAAGAGGATGCCATTGGTCAAGTGCATTCCGTAGGCTTCGCGGTAGTTAATGAGCATCCAGTACGCGTACTGCTTCGCGACTGCGTAGGGACTGCGGGGATAAAAGGGTGTTTTTTCAGTCTGGATGGATGATGAAAGAATATTGTGTGTTAGGGGAAAATACAATGCAAGGAAAAGCTAGAAGGCAAGGAAATCGATGGCGAAATAATTCATCCAAGACCAATTCATGCGGACACGCACTCAACGCGCGCACCTGGGGCACCTCCTGAACCTTTCCATAAAGCTCGCTAGTGGAGGCCTGGTAAAACTTAACGGTCTTCTCCATGCCACAACTTCGAATAGCATCCAAGAGCCTCAAGACTCCGACAGCATCACACTCGGCCGTGTACTCGGGCATGTCAAAAGAGACCTTGACGTGTGACATTGCCCCGAGATTGTATATCTCGCAAGGCTTGATATTAGCGATCAACGTAGTGAGATTGTTGGTGTCACACAAATCGCCATAATGAAGGAAGATCTTCACACCAGTCTCATGGCGATCTTTGTAAATGTGATCTATGCGACCAGTATTGAACGAGGACGAACGACGGACTATACCGTGCACTTCGTATCCCTGCGCGAATGATTATAATGTGTTAGTGGTCTTTCCCAGCACTCCCTACTTACTCCCACTAAAGAAAACATAGGAAAGTCCGAGCCAGACTGAAGTTCAAAATCAAATTGCAGAAGGTGTTCTTGAATCTGTCGTTCTCTTCCGACGAGGTGGGCCGATGCAGACTTCTCGTGCTTCCCCGGGCACCTTGAGAAGGCGGCCCATCGTCCCCACGAAAACTCTTCCCGCTTCTAGTAACAGTAAATATAACAACATATCAAAACATTTTGCAAGTCAACAAGTATCTCCCCTAGACAACCGACCTTTTCGAGCAAAAGTTCGGCAAGATAAGATCCATCTTGGCCAGTAATGCCAGTAACCAGTGCAATCTTCGACATTTATGAGGTTAGTCAGTCAGAATTTCTCGCTCTCTCTTTGTTTTTTGCCATAAAAAGTAAGTGATCAATATCTCGCTTGTACCTTTGATAAAAATATATAGACGATGACTTGGCCCATACCTATTTCTGCTGATTCACCTTTCAGCTTGCAAAACATTCCTTACGGAGTGTACTCCACCGAAGCTGACCCCAGCCCCAGAATTGGCGTCCCAGTTGGAGATGATTTTGTGCTAAACCTGCGCGTAATCTCGCAGTCTGGGTGCCTTAACTGCGGTTCCACTCCATATCTTGAGGCCGATAGCCTAAACCCGTTCATGGAACAGACAGCAGATGTGTGGAAAACTGTCCGTGCCGCCATCCTCTCTGCTCTGGGATCTGACATGAATCCTTTCCCTGCTAACGCCTTGGATAAATCCTCCGAAGTGATCAACCACCTCCCATGTACCATTGGTGACTACACTGACTTCTACTCCTCCCGCGAGCACGCCACCAACGTTGGAATCATGTTCCGTGGGAAGGAGAATGCCCTGCAGCCGAACTGGCTGCACCTCCCCGTTGGGTACCATGGCCGCGCGAGTTCTGTGTACTTGACTGGCGGTGATGTCGTCAGGCCCAGTGGACAGTTGCAAAAGGACAAGGACGATCCCAAGCAGGGAAGTGTTTACGGCGCTTGCAGGCTGTGCGACTTTGAGCTTGAGATGGCTGTCTTTGTCGGTGGTCCTGAGAATGCACCTGGAAGTACAGTTAGCATGGATGGTGCTATGGATCGCATCTTTGGGTTCGTAGTCATGAACGATTGGAGTGCCAGGGATATTCAGAAGTGGGAGTATGTTCCCCTGGGTCCTTTTGGGGCAAAGAATTGGGCGACGACCATCAGCCCTTGGGTTGTTACCCCCATGGCCCTGGAACCTTTCAAATGCGCTACCTCAGCTGGGGAACAGACGAACCCTGTTCCCCTGGACTACTTGAAGGACCCCGAATACGGGAGCTACGACATCAATCTGGGGGTCGACATACAATCCCCCGCCATGTCTGAACCTGCCCGCGTTGTGACTTCTAACTTCAAGAATCTTTACTGGAACGTGAAGCAGCAGCTTGTCCACCACAGTGTTACTGGCTGCAACATGCGCGCCGGCGATTTGCTCGGAAGCGGTACAATCAGTGGCCAGACTGAGGATTCGTTTGGCAGTATGTTGGAACAGTGCTGGAAGGGCACCAAGGAGGTCAAGGTGGGAGACGAGACGAGGAAGTTCTTGAAGGATGGGGACACTGTCTTCATGACCGGACTTTGCCAGAAGGAGGGGTACGGAAATGTTGGATTCGGAGAATGCAAGGCCCGAGTTGTACCCGCCGGAACTAAGCTCGTGCCCGGAAAGGGCAAGGGTGTCTGGCTTTCCGAGTGAATTATTGCGGTGCGATCTCGATCTCGATTGTGACTGTAAAGATAAAATAAATAGAAGTGACTCGACTCGTGCGACCCTTTGCAGAAAACCATATGTATATATTTGTATTTGTGGAAATCGTTGTCGCGTCAAATTGTGCCTGTTACTATTCATTCATTCATTCATTCATTCATTCATTCATTCATAATCGCGTGGCGCACTCGTCACTCGTACTTCACTCCACAACTCCACAATCAGCGATGACGATGTCCACCTTGGGTTTGTCCGCTGTCCCCTTCTCGCAGTTTTCGATTTTCCTGACGATATCCATACCCTCGATCACCCTACCAAAGACAACGTGCTTGCCATCGAGGTGGGGAGTTTCGGTAGTGGTAATGAAGAACTGGGAGCCGTTCGTGTTCGGCCCAGCGTTGGCCATGGACAAGAGTCCCGGGATAGAGTGCTTCTCGCTGAAATTCTCGTCGGGGAACTTGGGACCGTAGATGCTCTCTCCACCGGTACCATCCCCGCGAGTAAAGTCGCCACCTTGGCACATGAAATTACTGATAACCCTGTGGAAAGTCGAGTTTTTGTAGTGTAGGGGCTTGCCGCCTCCCGTCTTCCCTTTCTCACCGGTACACAAAGCGCGGAAGTTCTCCGCAGTTTTCGGTACGATGTCGTTGTACAGTTGAAATGTGATCCTGCCGAGGTCTTCGTCGCCCTGTTTGATGTCGAAGAACGTCTTGATGCGGGAGGACTCGTCGACGACTATTACACCCTTCTTCTCGTCATAGATGCTCTTTTTGAAGACGTTTCCGAACAAGTTCTTTTCCTTTTCTTTTGCGGCCGCAATTTGGACCTTGATGTCAGCGTACTATGAATGAGTATGAGTGAAGAGAGGTGGAGTTTTGGGTTAGCGAGGCGGAGAGTTAGGTTAGCGAGGCTTGTTGTTATTATTGTTGTTGTTGCATACCAGCGCCGAAACGACGACGACGGAGACGACGTAACGTACCTCTTTCCTAATAGCCTTGTCAGACGGCGCCAACTTATTGGCCCTGAGTAGATCCTCCTTAGCCTTCTTCCACTCCTGCATAAGTTTGTACCCACATCCTCTCCTGAAAATAGCCTTGAGATTCTCCCCCTCCCCCTCGAAGTCGAGAACGCAGTTTGCTACCCTGACAGCACCCGATCCATCCCTCGCCTTCACGTAACACATCGCTGCGTTGAGCTTGCAGCTGACATAAATGTCCCTACAACTGTCATCAACATGAAGATACTCATCATCAGGATTGTTCTCATGCTGCATGTCCATGACAAAGTCCGCCGCCTCGTCGTACTCCTCCGCAGCCTCGGCCCAGCGCTTGTCCTTGAAGAATGCCGTGGCATCCTCCTTCCTCTTCAAACTCGACTCCCTACGCTCGGCGACGGACATCTCCCACTTCTCCTTCTCCTTCTCCTTGAAGCTCAGCAGCTCGACCTCGAAGATAAGCGTAGCATTCTCCGGAATAGCCGGAGGATTCCCGTCAACGCCGTAGGCGTACGCCGGCTTCGCCTTGAAGATCGCCTTCTCCCCCTTTCGCATGGTGGCCATCCCAACATCCCAGGCACGTATGACGGACCCGACGCCGATCTGGAACTCGAAGGGCTGCCCCCTGTCGACGCTGGAGTCGAACTTCGTCCCGTCGAGTAGTGTACCGGTGTAGTGGGCCTTGACCATGTCCCCGGGCTGGGGGGTGGGGCCGGAGGGATCTGGGGAAATTACCAGGGTTTTCTTCAACAGGGAGCCCACGTCATCTTCGTATTCATAGGCCTCTTCCTCGGTTCCTTCGTTCACGACGGAGCAGGGGGTTAGATCGACGTAGCCATCCTCGAAATCTTTGACGAGATCGGGGCTGAGGTCATCGTCCTGGGCAGGAGGGGGGGACTCTTCCACTAATGAAGACATGTGGCGTGGGCAGTGTGGACAGTTGAATGAATAATGTATTGAGCGCGTTTAATCCCTTCTAACTAGAATTGAAATGGGCAGAGCTCCTTTGCTGGCAAGAATTCCTCTTCAAATCGCGCCCAATTATGAACTGTCGTCAAAAGTTATAATATTATAATCCAAGAATACACAGATTCCGACGACATCTGCTCCTGTCAAATTCGCGCACCGTAAATAAGCTTCAGTCCCATCCACCCAAAACCGTAGGTCAAGACCTATATAAACCAAATGTCTTCCCTCCTCCCCGGCGCCCTCGCCTTCGCCGGCACAATACTATACGCAAAATACGGGGCGCTGTCTTCCACCTTTCTACCCTCCCGTGTTGTGCCCGTCAAAACCGTTGACGGAAAGAAGCACGTAATCTTCGTCCTCGGGGGTCCGGGGGCGGGAAAGGGTACTGTATGTTCTCGTCTGTGTCCGAGCGGCGACGGCGACGGCGACGGCGACTGCCGGAAAGGGAGGGGGGGGTTGACCGTCCGCTCAACCCACGCGTTCTTCTCCGCCGGGGACTTGCTCAGGGCTGAGAGGAAACGTGACTCCCCCTGTGCCCGGGTAATAAACGATGCAATATCCTCCGGTTCATTCGTCCCCGCGTCGATAACCGTCGGGCTGATTAAGTCCGCGTTCGAGGGGAGTGGGGCCGGGGTGTTCTTGTTGGACGGGTTCCCAAGGAATGAGGATAATGTTGGGGCCTGGGAGGAGGGGGTTGGGGGGGGTGTGGTGGTTGATTTAGTTCTTTTTTTGGAGTGTCCGGAGGAAACGATGTTGGGGAGGATTATGGATAGGGGTAGGACGAGTGGGAGGAACGACGATACTCTCGAGGTCGCGAGGAAGAGGTTTGAGAATTTTAGGAGAGAGACAATGCCCATCGTTAACAAGTATGAGAAGGAGGGGAAGGTTGTTAGAGTGAGGAGTGATAGGCCTGTTGATAGGGTGTATGATGAGGTCGAGGAGATTGTGGTGAAGAATATGGAGAGGGTCATCCTCGCATGATTGTGTCATGAGATGAGTGTGTCATGAGGGCGTGTAATAAATTGTGAACATTTCTTGTAGAAAACAAGTCTCGATAAAAACAACAACGCAATATATTCCATGGTTTCAATTACTGTTTTTGTACATGAGCATGACCAACCCCATCCCACGATCCGTACCGTATCGGGCCATTACAGTCTCTCGCCTGCCTGCCGACTTCCCAGTTGTCAGTCAATTATGGAAAATCCATCCAGCATTCTGCACGGTAAGGGTCGATACTAACAACTTCAATATGAAAACAAACGCTCCACACAAATCGGACATCAACACCACTCATCTCCGCAACTTCCTTCTCCCTTTCTCCCCCTTATTCTTTCCTTTCCTTTCTTATTGTTTTCAACCCACGCGTTTTACCTCCCCTCAATAATCTCCTCCAACCCCCTCGTCTTTCCCTCCAGTACATTCCCCACGCTCAACTTCAAGTCCTCCACCCTCCTCCTCCTCTCCTCCGTCGTCCCTTGATAGACGAATCCGACGTTCTGTCCGAGGCTACTGGCGCCGTCGGGTAGGACGAGGGGGAGGAGGTTGTTGCCGGAGGCGGGGGCGAAGGAGAGGATGCGGGAGAGGAACTTTTGGTAGGTTGAGGGAGGGAGGGTGGAACGGAGATGGAGGAGGTAGGATTGGGAACGGGAGTAGGAGGAGCGGAGGTGGGATTGGGTGGTGGGGGAGAGGGGAGGGAAGGTGGTGGTGGTGGTAGTGGTGGTGGTGATGGTGGTAGAGTCGATGGTTAGAGGGTCAGAGAAAGTGGGGGAGTTGGTCTTCGCGGACCGCTTTGACCTCGTGCTCCTCCCTTCCACCTCCTCTTCCATCTTCTCCCCCATTCCTCCCTTTCCGCTCTCTCCCTTATCCTTCCCCTCCCTTTTCCTCCTCCACCTCTCCTCCGTCCCCGCCCAACCCGTTTCGTCCCCCTTCTCCGCGAGGACCCCCTGGACGCCGGATGAACGGTCCAGGTAACGGCGGTACTGCGAGGGGATCTTGAAACGGTAGTAGTAGTCGATCACATCCAGGATGGATTTTGGGGGCTTCTTTTTTGGAGAAGGAACAGGGGCCAAGTGAGAACCCAAAGGATGGGAAGGGAATGCTTCGCGTGAGTGATCATCGGCACTACGTCCTCCATCTTTTTCATTTTCATTTTTGTTTTCATTTTTGTTTTCATATTCACCCCTCTGATTCTCCCTTCCCTCATCTCGACTTCCCTCATCTCGACTTCCCTCGTCTCGACTTCCCTCGTCTCGACTTCCCTCATCTCGACTTCCCTCATCTCGACTTCTCTCGTCTCCACTTCCCTCGTCTCGATTTCCCTCGTTCATCCCCTTCCAAACGCTCCTCAAGTCCCCATTAAACCCGTTCCAACCCGCGTCGAATAGCTCCGCCTCCTCCTTCTTCCATATGCACAGTCCCTCGATCCCATCAAGATCCGTCTCCTTGTAATATTCCTCCGCATCCTCGATCGACCCGAGAGAGTGCAGGAGCGAGGAGGTGTCGGAGAGGGTGGGGAGGAGGTATTTGTATGATTTTGAGAGGAGGAAGGTGTGGGCGGACTTTGACTGGAGGCGGAGGGTTAGGATAGAGTGGACTTTTGAGTGGAAGGATAAAACGTGAGGGGAGAGGGGGTATGATGGGGAGTGGATGGGCGCCTGGGTGGATCGGGGGGAAGTGTATTGAGACTGGTGAGCGGATGTGGGAAATGTGGGAGACACGTGAGCCTGGTATGATTTCCCCACGCGTATGGATCCTTTGTTGCCGTCCTTCCTGCGTCGTTTTTTCTTGGAGTTGGATCGATCGGAGTCGGAGTTGTCGGACGTGTCGTCGTCGTCGTCGTCGTCGTTGTCGTCGCCTGAGTCGTCGCCTGAGTCGTCGTCATTGTTGGAGTCGTTGTCGTTGTCGTCCCGTCTCTTGGAATGCTTCTCGGCCCTGGCATTACGCTCACCCTGTGCATCGTCGTTCCATCCGTTTCCTCTCTTCCTCCCTCTATCTTTGTCTCCGTCTTGGTGATCGTCCTTGGTGTCGACGTAGATCTCCCCCTCGTTACTGGTGGTGCCGACGTGTACGGACGGTCGTGACCAGCATTGAGAAGGGGAGGAATACGGGGAACTGACGACGACGAAGGAGCAGACTGAGGAGGAGTCGAGTGTGGTGGCGGTTGTGGTGGTGGTGGTGGTGGTTGTGGTGGAGGAGAAGTTTATCTGGTAACGGCAGAAGTAGGAGTAAGGGGGAAGCTGGTTGGGGTTGGGGGGGTGGATGAAGGGGGTTGGTTTTAGCTTTGTTTGGAAGGTGTTATTATCGTCGCGGTCTCGTTGTTGTTGTTGTTGTTGTTGTTGTTGCTGTGTACCGAAACCCCGTCCGCACTCATCACTGTCACCGTCACCATCACCACCACTCGGACATCCCCCCCCCAAGACGAGCCGGCAGGAAGTCGGGGAACGCACGGAGTGAACGTGGTAGACGGACGTGGAACCGAGGAGGGTGGAGATCTTGTTGGTGTCGAGGACAGAACCGAGGACCAGTTCCGTGCTCTGAGG
>ERZ651776.1483-NODE-1483-length-27879-cov-4.661355_pt1 | contig 27879 bp, 34 predicted proteins | sample MGYA00514761_ERZ651776 | MGnify/ENA metagenome assembly ERZ651776 | reverse complement strand
GGTTGTAGCTCTGTGACTCTTCCTCGTCCAGGCTCCTTATCCTCAGACTGTCAACATCAAACTCCAAGTCTACTTTCTGTCCAACACCAGAACTTGATCTTGTCTTCATGAACTGTATCTGATATCTTCCACGTTCTTTCATTGCTCTACTTGTGAATATACCTATCACGTTATCTGCTGTCTGTATCTTGGACAGTCCACCCGAGATGTGACTGTGATCAAATTCTATTTCTTCAACACTAGCTCTGTTCAACTGTGATGCTGTTGCCAACACACACTGTTTCTCAACAACCAAGTTCCTAAGTTCCTCTGAAACATACTTGTCCTTAATGAACAAGTCCGCAGGTGATATCCTTTTGCTCTTGGGCATCATGAGATCCAAGTAGTCAATCAGTATGCAGTCTACTTTCTTCTTTGATTTGAGCTCTAGTTCTTTGAGATACGTTCTTATGTCTAGCACGTTGCTACCACTTGGCAAGTACTTGATCTGCAAGTTACCTGACTTTTTGGCCAACATCTTGACTTTCATTTCAACGTCATCTAGATTTTTCATTACATTCTTGGTTGGCACATTCGTCATCATGGCATCCAGTCTCATGGCAGTGAGTGCCTCAGATAATTCAAAAGAGATGTAACAAACGTTCAATCCAGCTGTCGCCCAGTTGACTGCGAGATTCTGCAAGAACAAACTCTTACCTGCACCCGAACCACCTGCAAAGATGTTCAGCTCGCCTCTGTTAAATCCACCAAACAGTTTCTTGTCTAGACTAGCCCAACCTGTGCTTATCTGTCCGTTGTTGTCTTTTAATGCTTGTAGTCTGCCTTTTGGATCTTCAAAATAATCTGTACCCAAGTCTCTCGTGAGTCCAACACTGACAGCTTCCTTGACCATGTCCTCAACCGGACCGTAGTCTCCCTTCTCTAAAAGATCCGCGGATGAAAGGATTGCACTTTCAAGTGCTTTGTGTCTAGAGAATGTTTCAAATTCATCCAGCAACCAGTTGAAGTGTGCCGGATCCAGATCCTTTGCTTGTTTTAATTGTATCTCATGTGATGCATTTATTTGCTCTACCTCTGGCATCACTTTGTATTCGTCCATGTAGTCCTTGACGAACTTTGCAATGGGTTGCAACTTACGATCAAACGATTCAGGTTTGAATATGTTCTGTGCCCTCGCAAACGATTCAGCATCAGCCAACAGCATCTCGATGTACAATTTTTGCACGTCGAACGAATAGTTCTTAACCTGGTGTTGCGATTCGTTGTTATTATAGTCAGCCATTTTTTACTCCACACTGTATTTTACAACATTCGTGAGCAGAAGTAAATTGTTTTGTTGAAGCAAAGAACTCTTTTATGCTGTTATTTTCCAGTATTTGGTTTAATGTGTTGTCTTTTATGTTGAATAGTTTTTGTTTTGGTGAGAACACCGATTTATATCTGTATCTATATGTGCCCATCCAACAACACGGGTAGAAGTCTCCCTCGGAATCAATGTATAAGCTATTTGATGGTATGTCGTTTTTTAGACAGGCCGGAGACATGTCTGATTTGTATTTTTCATCTACTAGTACTGCTTTTTGATGTTCGTGATAATTGTCAACATATTCCTTATCTGGCATCAACTCTTTATTGCCTAACCATCTATCACTTTGTATTAATTTAAATTCATCGAACGACAATTCCTTACTCATCTTACTGGCTTGTGCTATCTGGTGTTGATTATGTTTGAAAGGAATGAATTGCCATATCATTTTAAATTCTCTGTCCTTTAATGTTTCTATAGCTGTCATGACAGAATTCCATTTGGCATTCTTTCTATACAAGTGATTGGTATCCTCCAGTCCATCTATTGCAAACGTGATGCAATCGTCCTTTGTTAAAATTTTATTAAGCTTCTCCCACCATGCTTTAGTTTTTGCAGAACCGTTCGTGTGTACATGTAGACTACAATTATTATCCTTGAATTTCTGACAAAGCTCTAAAAATTTAGAATGATATATTGGATCACCGTTGTTGCCACACAGGCTTACACTTGCATTGACTCCTATGAATTTTATAATATTATCTACATTGATCTCATGTAAATTTCTAGTTTTAAATTTCTCATAGAACCAAGTACGATCACACAACGGACATTCCAAGGTACACTTGCTAGTAGGTTCAATATGAAAACTAACCATACATTTTCCTCTTTAGATCTATTTTTAACTTGCTGGTCTCTGTTGTTTTTAATATTGATTGTATAGTAAACAGTCTACCATATTTCATCACAGCATCAGCGACGTCGTTGATTCCTTCTCCCCACTCTGGGAACGCTACACTCCATCCAAATTCTGTTGCTTGATTAATCAGTTTTTCTCCCGGTGCATCTCTGTCTGGCACAACAATAACCTGTCTGCCCAGACCATCTATCAGCTCTCGCTGTGTATCATTTATCTCCGAACCGAGTATACTCACACCAGAAATGGTAATTGCATCAAATGGTCCTTCTGTTACTAGTACAAACTTTCTTGACCAATCCTGTGCATCCATGTTGAACACATAGCCGGGCTGTACGTCTGTGTAGTATTTCACTTTCGTAGACTGTTCAAAAATTCTTCCTGTGAACCCTACTATATCTCCTCGCCAATAAAACGGTATCAGTAATCTTTTGTCCACGTCCCAACTCTTGTTTGTGGAATACATGAAGTCATACCAGTCAGCACCTATACCCCTACTTTCGAGATACTTCAACAGTTTGTTTATGGATTCTGATTCTTCCGATTTTAGAACTTCTTCCAACATCCTCTCCAACCAGTATTCTAATTTTCTACTTGCTATTGGCAATTCTTTTTTCTTAAATGTTACAAATTTTTTCTTTTCGTATTTAGAATCACGTTCCTCTTCACGCATGGCCTCTATGGCTAGTTTCCTGATAGTGTCATCTGTGATTCCTATGTAGCTCATAAACAATCTCATCTTTTGATTTAATTTACGTCCTATCACGTAGTTTGCCTTGAAGCCACAGTTGAAACAATGGTAAGACACTGTGCCGTCGGCACTGGTCATTATGCCTCCACGCTTCTTCTTGTCTGCAGACTCTCCGTTATGTACACAACAGGGTGCGTTGAAGCTTATCCAACCACTGGGAGTTTTCTTTCGACCTGCAGGTAGTGAAGTCAGAATTGTATTCTGTATCAAGTTCATTAACTATATTTTACTGTCTAAATAGGATTTTGTCAACTATGCCGGTGTTGTCAGGATCGTTGTCCCAGGTAAATCTCACACTTTGGTATACGCCGGTAAAGTTGAAATTGGTAACAGTAGTTGAGTTTGTGAAAGTGTTCGTGGCACTCGCCGCATCTGTCATGGTAATATCAAAATAATCAGTTGCTGATGTTGGATTAGATGACATAGTACCTTGTACTTTAAGTGAACCTGTAAAATCTTTAGTGTACACAGCAATGGTATGTAACGCTTTATTGTTGTTGATCCCAGGCCTTGCATCAATGTTACTTGATAACTTTCCAAGTGATTTGGAGTCAACCGTAGCTTGGAAATTTGTTATTGAGGTACTTGCTGTAAATTCAGGATAAGCACCATCTAATAATTCTATCGAACCAGCGGCCGCATATCCTGTGTCAGCGTATGTGATTTCTCTGCTACCATCTGACTTTACTTCACGTACCGAGAAATTGTAGAACTTGGCCTCGAGTGGTAGTAAATCACCCTCTGTGATTGTAGCAATAGCATCACCCTTGGTGCTGACAGTAGATCCGTCATCCAGTATAGTCAGTGTTTTTGTAATCACTGCTTTTTTGCTTTCAGTATCAATAACGTTTAATTCGTAGGTTTTTGCAGTGATGTCCTGAGCCTTCTGATCCTCGTTCTTGAACGTGAATGTTATGGGATTCGATACTCCCCTATGAAGCGTTAAACGTCTATCGTACACCTTTGAGTTCCTTCCGTGATAACCACTTATGTAGGCGATTACCAAGTTGTTTATTAAATACCTTTGTACTGTTTGCATAATACATATTTAACAGTATTTATAGATAGATTATGAATGAGATTTTTAACACGTTAAGAGACAAGTTCCCATTTTTGAGCCTAATACGAAAGGGCGACATGGAATTTGTAGGCATAGTGCAGAATGAAGACATCAATGTTATCAGCTTCTATGACTATGGTAGGATAATGATGCCCCAGGACAAGATGACATTCTTGAAATATGGTGAAACTTGGTGGCACGAATCCAACAGGAAAATACCCATAAACATATTTCTCAAAGGCGATTTCCGATATTTCCGTTCAACATTAGTAACGTTAAACTCAAAGGATGTTGAAATAGTACATGGACCAACTGTTAAACTTTCTGAAATTTCAAAGAAACGAGTAAAGAGAAGAACTATCCAACTAGTTAGACGCCCCGTTTAATTACGGACAAAAAAAAAGATCGCTGTCTGCGATCCCATTTAATATCAATACCACGAGGGCTCCAAATCTTCTGCCAATGAGGCAGTTCGTTGCGAATCCAAATCTCACTCATTTGCCAGTGTTTGTTTAACACCTTGATTGGCCTTTTACTTTTATCCCGCCAAAGGAAATCTAAATGTGTTACAAACTCAACACCAGTCATAGGTCCAGAGTCAGATAGGTCAACGATTTTGTTTGGAAGTTTTTTAGTGAGTTTTTTAATCTTGTGTTGCACTAAAGCTATATTTAGCACGTGCCAGCAAATTCATCTGGACAACAATCGCTTGTGCATAAGCAACAGCATGTGACTTCTTAAAGAAATACGATCCGTCTGTGGGCTTGGTCCATACTTCATCAACTATCTCCTCCCACTCCTTGTACATCAGCTGTCTCTTGGCAGGACGTATGATTGCAAGTACAGCCGCAAGTTGTTCAACGGTCTTTGGTTCCAGTTTGGACACTATGTTATAATGGCCATTTAGGTGAAAAAGGTTTTCAACCACTTTTGGATCTTTCAACATATCCCAATCAGGTTCCTGTATCATTAATTCAACAAGTTCTTGTTCTGACTTAACTTCTTTGTATAGGTTCACATTAAGGCAGTCGATCTTGAAGTAACCCCTGTCTTCTGCTTTCTTGTAATCCAATGATGCATGTCCAGTGACTGGGTGTTCTGGTACAGCATGGAAGTACACTCCCGTCTTGTGTTTCTCTGTCTTGCCTTCCTTGATCATGGATGCTGGTGTGTGCTTGAACAGTTTTAATGTTCCGTCCCTGTCAAAAAAATCTATGTCTACGTCAGGCATCAGTGTATGCTTCCTTTGTCTTTCTCATTATGTTTGATAAACTCTTCCTTTGATCCAGGTTGTAATAAATCTATCACATCCAGTAATGCTCTGTATCCTGCACTGTTTATCATTGCTGTGTCCATCTTTGGTACTAATATTTTTCTTATGTCCCCGCTCTTGCTTATGATGATACAACTGTCACCGTCAACAAAATCTAATTCATCTGAATGATCAACATCTATCTTAGACAATCTTGGCCTCCTTGGCTGTGTCCTGCACAAGCAAGTGGTCAGCCGGAAAGCTTCTGAACTTGTTTGCCCAGTACTCTGGATTTATAAATCTCTGTGTCATTTGTAATTGTTCGTCGCTAAATGATTTTAACATTTTTTTACCTGCGTTGCAACCCATTAACAACCATGGACTTATTTTTCCTTGCTGTATGTGTTGGACTGCTCTGTTTGTGTTGACGAGTCTGAAGTAATCGGGCCATTGTGCATTCTGTTCTGTGGCCCAGTCCATCATGGTAGCTATGCTCCTCTGCAAGGCCGCCTCAACTGGCTCACCTTTTATTGCATCAATCAGGTATGCTTCGTAAAGATCGTCCCTTGCCCAGTGGTCTAGTTTGATCTTTGAGTGTAGTACATAGTTGATATATTTGTCAGGATACAATGGATTGATATGCATAATGTATCTGCCAAACTTAACAAATGCATTGTAGTACGCACTGTCACAGAAATCTTCATACGTCCTGGGTTTGCTGTTGTGTTGGTGCACTTCGTAGAATCTTTGGAATACCATGAAAGCGTTCACCACCCACTTCTCATTTCGTTGTAGGTGTCTTCTCTTTGGTTCGCACAAGTGTACTTGCAGTGTTCTTTCTTTTGCAAATGTTTTGTCGCAGTAGGTACACTTATTTAGATTCGATGCCATGTGCCTCTATTAGTTGCTCTAGTTCTCTGTCTGTGATGATCTTGTCTAGTACTTCAAGGTCGACTTCTTTCCAGTGAGGATAAATTTGCATTAGTTTCTTTAAAGATTTATTTGCCACACGCTTCATTGGTTTGATCCATGGGTGGAACTGTTGTGTCTCTGCACCACACATAGCAGTCAGTATCCATAGCAGTTTTTTATGTTTGCCCAATGTGAAGCAGTGTTTGTTCACACACTCGTTCACCATCTCGACATAGTGTTCCACGTAGAAAGGATCTTTTGAAGATACACTAGAAGCATATCTCATCAGCATGTACGGCGAGTACAACGATTTCTCATGGTCGTCGATCCTGTCGAAGTAGTCCTTGTTCCTAAAGTCTACGGCTTTGAGGCCATTACGTAATTCAAAAAATTTTCTTTTACTTTTTTCTGCTGGCATATTTTAATCCAAATATTGTGCAATCTTTTGCTGATACAAATGTTAATTTTACTTTACTATCTAAATGTTGTAAACCTGAAAGTTTGTCATTTAATTTTACTTCAGACAACCAATCAAAGAAGTCCATTGTCCATTCCTTGTCTGTCCATACCGGAGTCCCATCACTGGTGATGATTATAGGTGCTTCTATCTTAATTGATTTCCTACCAGACATCGCCATAATCCACCTGTTCGCATTGTCTCGAAATGTCTTTTACAAAATAAGCACAGATAGGTTTAGGCCCATTGGTCAACGGAACCGCTAACATCTGTCCTGATTTAATTTTTGGGAAGTACCATTTGACTTCTGTGTATATGTCCACAACGTCTATGGGATAGAAGTCTGGTTTTGGACTTGACAACGGATTGAATGTGAATGCGTCAAAGCCTCTGTCGTTCAAACTTGTTATTGGTAACACATGCATCTCTGGTTGTCCTTGCTCGCCTATCAGCATCTTCCAGTCTAACGGCATCTTGATTTTCCAGTTACCAATTTCTAGTACTGCCGCTGGTGCATTGAAGCTCTCTAAAAATATTAAGGGTATGTAGAAGAAGTCCGGATTACCTGGATCAGAATTATCTAGCACAGCGAATCTCAATTTCTCATCTACCCACTCGGGTATCTTCTCTAGTGTGTATGCTCGGTTATCAAGTGTAAGGATTTTCATAATTTACTTTCTCTATATTATACGGGTAATTGGCCTCTTTGTAAAACTTTTTCCTTGCTCCCAAGTGTCTTTTCGCAAACTTGCAACTACTGGTAATGTCCCATATCTGCACGTTCTCCTTGTCCTCTGCTTTCCTTATGCCCCTTCCTATGCTCTGGATAACCCTTACAAAAGATTTACCCGGTTCAATAAGGACAAGATTAAAAATCCTAGGAATATTAATACCCACACTGGCAACTCCATATGTGGCGATAATAATTTTATTTGTTGCAGTAGATACTTCATCATATTGTTCCTTCCTGTCTGTGTTTTTGGTTGATCCAGATACAAAAACTGAATCCTTTAGTTGTTCCTGTAATATTTGTCCAGCTGATATCCTATCAACGAGTATCAGTGTGTTACCTGATGTTGAGATATCTTTTATAGTTTTCGCCACCCAAGCCATTCTAACTTTGTCTGTTGTTAGCCATTTGAGTTCTTCTGCATATGTTTTGAACTGTGGATGATCTTGTGTCTGTAAAACATTCACATGACAGTTTGCGAGCACACCTTTATCTTGCAGTTCACTGGCTTGTATCCTGTGTGTTACATCACCTATGCTACATTTCAGTCCCATGAACTCGTAGTCTGCTTTGGGTACTGTACCTGTCAGTCCCCAACGTATGCCACAGTGTGCAAATGGTCCAGTCAACAATCTTTTAAGCACATCTGCCTTTGCCATGTGTACTTCATCTATAATCACTGTGTTGATTCCTTTTATTGCTTCTGCAAATGCTTCTGAGTGTTCGTCCTTGCTTTTCTTTTCCAACACATTTAATGATTGCCATGTTGCGATAGTGTTGAATCTCCCTAGCTCTTTTCTGTCTCCGTAGTATACACCCACGTCCAAGTTACAAGCAACAAAGTCTTCCTCGGTCTGCGTCACTAGACTTTTGTTTGGTACTATTGTCAGTGTACGTCCATAGGGCTCAACCAGTTGGCATAGTGCCGCTGTGATTATTGTCTTACCTGCTCCTGTGGCAATCTCTTGTATGCATTGAGGATTTTCTATAAATTTGTTTATCGTTTCTATTTGATAATCTCTTAATTCAATAGGCTGTCCTGCCATTGGGTGTGTGTCCGGCCATTTAATGTGTGACAGATAATTCTTGTCAACTGCTTTAAACTCGAAGTTGTGTTGCTCTCTGCGATCTTCCATGTCTACATACACCCCGCCATCTTCTAGTATGGGAAGTATTTGATCAACTAGGTTTAGATATGTTGTACCACCCAACCCAAAGAATGATACCTTGCCGTCCCACCTACCCAGCTTTACCGCTGGAAGATGCCTAGCATATGGTATCTCATATTTGAATTTATTGGATAGCCTCTTCCTCCACTCCAAGGAAAGGTTCTCGAACTTGACGTTCACCTCGTCTTTGATTACTAATTTACAACTGCTCATAATTAAAGTTTCACTATTATATGATCATGCCAATCCCAACTACTCGGCTGATGATTACTATAATACAACTTTTTTGGAAGATTCTCAAGAAGTCTTTTAAGATTATCTGTGCCAGCCGCGTAATACCCGCCACCCAATGCAACTAAAGAAGCCTTTGGTTTTATTTTACTCCTGATCATTGCTCTTGGTATCCTGTTCCTCACAAATATAACTTTGGTTTTTTTGTTTATGAACTTGAACTGTTTGCTCATTTGGTGTAGTTCGAATAGGTTTTCAAAGAACTCCCTGGACGTATTGTTGTTGATCATCATCTGTCTTTGATTGTATTCGTCGTGTAGATCCTTCATGTACACAGGTTCCTTGACATCAAATCCCCATGCACATTCTTCTAGTATATCGATACCATTTGCCTTGAATGTGTTCATCCATTCCCAGAATTCCTGTACCTCTTCTTTTGTGTTCATTTCTCCACTCACAGGCATCATGATTGGAAAGCAATTTAGTTCCAGCAAACCTTTTACAACCTCGTTTTTGTTGAATCCGTTTGAGTCCACCCACAACTTGTGATAGTTGTTGTGTGCTATCTTGTAACCTATTGTTGTCTCTGCCGGCACACTTATACCATTTGTTTTTATGCTAAAATTTTTTAATGAATCAACTTGTTCCAATACTGGTTTGTGTTTAAGATTTTCTTCCCAGTACTCGTGCAAGGAATCTGTAGCATTGTCTAAAACAACTTCACCTGCGACAAGTCTTGCTGTGGGACTCTTGTATCCTTGTATTTCCTGTTTGACTGTTTCGTAATCATCCAACAATGTCTCGTCTATGAATTTAAAATCGTAACGCACTGCAATCAACGTGAGGTAGTATGTTGTTACATCCGACTGTAGGAAAGTCCATTTCTTTGCCTCGCCATCGTACAGTGCATACCCTCCTGGCAATCCTCTTTTGTCTTTCAATAATCTGATCAATGTAATGATTTTTTTATTATATGGAAATTTGACCTCAATTTTTTCCTGGTCGTCGTCATCTATAAATTTTTCTATGCTTTTGTCAAAGCTGAGCACCCTGAACTCGTCTTCGTACACAGGTTTATCCAGCAATGACTTGATGTCCATGCCGTGTGCCTGGAACTTGGTCAGGTATCTTTTGAGGATCACCAATGCTAATCTGCCCTGCTTCTCTGTCCACACATATTGTGATTCAGCCAGAGATCTCACAGTCTCTTGATCTTTGGGATGGGGCTTGATATGGGTCTTTTGGGGATCTGACCAGAAATAATCATTATATGCTAGTATTTTAAGTGCTTCGTTAATTGTTTTTGGCAAATCTGTGTGCATATTGTCCATGTGATTTTAGATAATTATTATTATAGTATAGCATAATTGGTAATACTGTCAACCATGAAGAAAATAAAGAAAAAAACATACAGTCAAAGGAAAGCATTGAAGATCAAGTTGGAAAACACTCTGACTAGACGCAAGAACATCGCAGGGTTCAAACCCACAACAACAGTGGCCAACTACTGGTTCAAACACCTAAATTCAGGATTGTTCAACAATAAATTACCAACTGTTCCACTTTACATCTTGCGAATGACCAATGATTGGGGTAGATGTTGGGCCAATTGGGACAACAGGAAGTGTAGGAAAGGCACCTATGACCAAAATGTGATTCCGTATGGTAAATGTGAAATTGAGTTTGCCATAGAACTACATTCAAAATATCCCACGTGGAGAGATTTCATAGAGACATTGGCACATGAAATGGTACATCTATATCAAATGACTGTATTACAAGATCCATATTCAAACCACAACGCCAACTTCTTCGCCTTTAGAAATAAATTTAGATTAGCCGGATTGAATATTTCAAGAACTGGCTAACACAGTATCTTCAAATTCTTTGTAACTTATTATAGAACTATTGCCCATGTCGGTACCTGTCTGTACATTGTGCATGTACTCCGGTGGGTTGTCATGCACCATGATGTAGTTGACATACGGTCTCATCTTGAGCATGTCTCGGAACTGTTTCAGCCAACCGTCGAATACTGTGTCGCTGTGCCTCTCACCATAGTTCTCAGTGTCTTGGTAGATATTGTTCAACTGGCCCTTGCCATACTCTCTGAAGTCATATCCCAACAAGTATATGTTCTTGTGTCCGTGAACCCCTGCTGTCCAGAAGGCCTGGTTACCAGATATCCAGTGAGGGTTGTTTGGAATTAGATGCAACATGCCCTTGGCCTGCTTCCTGTTTACTTCTAACGACGGTGCATAGTGAACTGTTTTTAATCCGACGTCGTCTTGGACCATTTTCTGTGTCATTTTAGCATCAACTGAAAAGATAAAGTCTGGCAAAAAGTCTCTGTACAATGCATTACATCCGTAAGTTTGGCCTGTCTCTTTAAGTTTGGTCAAGTCGATATTTTTTCTAGAAGGACCGTTTCCTATGCAATAAGCATTGCCACGTGGCACAGCTTTTACTTTGTCTTTATAAAATTCGGTTTCCTGTATACGTTTTCCTTTGCGTATTATTGTGTTAACCACAACAGTCTCTCCTTCGTACTGTTTCCATTCTATAGGTTCTATTATATTTACACCTGACAATTTTCTTAAAATAGTCATTATAGATATTTCTCCTCTAGTCTCTTTTTAATTCTTTTCCATGGCAGTCCTTGCTCTATCTCATCTGTCCACCATTCGGTGTATGATAGCTTGTTTGCCCAGTTTTGTCTATCGGGCATGTCAGGATTGTTGATGTTTTCAAATGTTTTATTGCCAACATCGTAACTCAGACTGGCCTCGGAAACATACACGGGTATTCCTGCAAACGCCGCCGTCATGGCAGGATTGCTCGAGTGACTGACCACAGCCCATGCTGACTTCAATCTCTCTGCGAGGTCTGTGTCGTCGTATGTGTTCCTATCTCTTTTAGGTCCTACTATTTTTACATCCTTGTATTTTGCAGTGTCTATTAAAACATGATTCCTAGGATGTGGCCTGATGATGATGGGCTTGTCCGTGTGCTTCCTGATCTCTGTTATCTGTTGATCAAACCATTTTGACATCGGGGGATTGTTCCTCCACTGGTGACTGTTCGTGTGTTGTCCACACACAATTATATCATGGCCTGTCTGCTTCCATGGCCTCAGTTCCACATTAAATTTACCCCAACGTTCTCTACCTACGCTGTCATTATGGAAATCTGCTTCTCTGTTTACACCATTAATTCCTATCTTCCAAGTTTCATTTCTCTTTATGCCACCCACTTCTATAACAACAACAGGTTTATTTTTGTTCCTATAGGTTTCCCATATGTTACGATACTTGGCCATCCTGCCTTGCCACAGCACTGACCATATGACAGCGACGTCACACTGTCCGTCGTCCTTGTTCTCAAACACAGTGTCGCCGGCCTGCCTCATGCTTTTCATGAATGCCTCAAACACAGGCTTAGAGTTCAACGGTCCGTACTCTGTAAAACAACTTATTTTCATTAGTTTCCTTCGTCGCCCTTTGCAACTTTGCTCACTATGTCACTGGCCTGTTTTGGATCAAACTTCACACCTCCGAACGGATCGTAATTTTCTACATTCTTCCAGTAGTCCTCATTACGGTTACCACGTAGATCACTCCTACTACTTTTGCCTAGCACTTTTCTTTTACCTTTTAGATGATCTATGTATCCTCCCAACACACTGTTAATGAATACATGATGTCCCTTGGCACCCGCCCCTTTTCCTATGTCCTCACCATCGTTGGGTGCTACCCTCTTGATGCACTGCCAGAACAGATAACTGTCATGCCATTCTAGTTCTTTGAATATGGTATCGTTTGTGTAAAGGTCTGTCCAGTGCTTCATGAACTGTGTGATCCTCTGATGTCTCCTGTTATAACACACCCATCCGCACTCCGGATATTTTTCACCCCTACCCAGGAAGTTTACAAGTTTATTATCGGGCAATAGTCCTGTCACGAACTCGGTTGTTATTTGTCTGAAAGTGTATGTGTCAGCATCCAGCCACAACACATAGTCTGTGTCTATGTTCTTGATTGCATGGTCCACAGCAAAGGTCTTGTGGGAGAATCTCACAGCGTCCCATAGGTATGAGCCCTTGCCTTTATCATTCTTTCCCGCCATGGGGTTTCTCCTGACACCACCGATGATCTCGTCCACCTCACCGTTGGCCACGGGATCGTTTTTGTGTCTTTGTTTAAATTTAACAAGCTCTGGGTTGGCATCTTCTATCTGTATAAATTTTATTTTGTCATGCTCTAGGTCTGGTTTTTCACCTTCATGGTATGCATACAACACAACGTCATCCGGCCAGTATTTTATATGGCTTTCTAGCATTCTCTTTGCATATGCTGTCCATCTGTTCGGTGGGAACGTTGTGACGACTGCTAGTGTTTTCATGATATACTCCTATTTAATATCATATTCTGTCCTCCAATCTTTTACTAGCCACTTGGGTATCAATCTTTTACTTGTTTTTTGATTAGAACTTACCTTGTCTAAAATCTCTGATCCCATGGCTGATTTATAAAAAGCCTCTAGTTCAACATCGTGTTTATCTGCTAACCAATATCCCACAGGGACTGTCCATCCGGTTTTTGATTTGCCTATGACTTCATCAGGCAATATATTTCTATATGCTTTTTTTATTAACAGTTTTGTACGGTCAGAAGTACTGCCGACTTTATGTTTTGTTGGAATATCTAAACAGTATTGCATGAAAATTTTAGAGGCCAATGGAAAACGTCCTTCCATGCTGTGTGCCATGCCGTACTTGTCATTCCTGCTGAAGAAATCTGCAGGTACTTGCGTTACACAATCTAAAGCCATGTAGGAAGCGACAGGATCTTTAGGATTCCATAAATCATCTGGATAACATTTAGCAAACTCTCCTAGGAGGTATTCATCAGATAATTCTACTACCTCATCCGTGATAGGTCCTTTCAATCTCCGGAACCATAATTTCAAAACATCACTCCAACTGTTGATACTGTTTTTCATCATGAACATCTGCTGGTAGTTTGGATAGCCGCCTAGTATTTCGTCTCCCATATCTCCTGCAATGGTCACAACTATATCGTTCTTGGCCAATATTTTATTTGTGTAGAAGTACATGGGCATAGAAGAACCATGGATCGGTTCTTCTATGTAGTAGATAGAATCTTTCCAGTTGCTTATGTATTCCTTGGGTGTTACTTTAACTTCTGTATGATTGTAACCTTCTTTTTTCGCAAGTATTTTTGCCACCTTAGCGTCACTGTTGTAATCCTCATCTGCAACAACCTCCGGACTTATTCTATTTGTGAAAGAGTTTACCTCACCCTTGACCTTCATTAGCTCATGTGCCACCACGCCAGAGTCCAGACCACCGCTCAAGAACACTCCTATCTTTCTTTGTCCTATCGAACACCTTTTGACTGCTTGATGTAATTGCTTTCTAAATTCTTCTGGTTTAAATTTGATATTGCAGTTCGGCCTAATGAATATTCTTTTTGTATCTATAATTTTCTTTTGTGCAATGTCGTACACAATAGTTTCACCAGCGAGTAGTTTTTTTATACCTGTGAACACTGTCTCCCTTAGGGGATTAATTCCTGTCTTGTTCTGGAAATCAACAGCCACATTGTATAATGTCCTCGAGCCCGGAACCTTGTCTAACATGCCTTTGATCTCCGACCCAAACACTAGTCCCTCTTTTATTTCTGCATAGTACACTGGTTTGATTCCTGCATGATCCCTGCTTAAAGTAATTCTGCCTTTGTCAACTTCGTAGTAAGCAAAGCCGTGCATTGAATCTATCTCATCAATAAAGTTCAAACCAAACTTGTCCAAACCCCACGCAAGTAGTTCTGTGTCACAACCAGTTGTATCATTGAAGTCTTTGTATTTCTCTTTCAGTTCGTAGTAGTTGAATATCTCACCATTGTATACAAGCATGTTACCCTTGGGTGTCTTCCATGGTTGTCTTGATAGGTCCGGATTTGCCATGATGCTTAATAAATTATGTCCGAGGGTCACTGTTTCATCCCACCACACACGTTCTCCGTCGGGGCCTCTGTGCTTACAAACTTTTATAAAGTTCTGTATGAACTCAGGATCTTCTGCTGTTATACCGTATATGCCACACATTACAATCCTAATCTTTCTTTGAATCTTTTGTACACAGTGCCGTCTTTGATCTCCTGTATACTCCATAGCTTGTATCCAAGGTCATTGACCCATTGTGTCCTGTCTGGGGTCTTTGGTGTTTCTATGTCGTTGAGATCTTTGTTGCAAACGTCCCAACACAATGCCAGATCCGATGTGCAGAAAGTTGGTATACCCCTTATACAACTGTCCACGCTGGCTGTGGAGTTATGCGTAACAACAGCATGTGCATTCGCTATTGCTTCCTGGAAATGGAATCTATAATGTTTTTTCTCGTCACCTTTGAAATGTTTTTGTGTGTATTGAATTTCAACATCATCAGGCAGTTCATTCTCACGTTCTAGTATGTTGGACACATTGTTAGGATGAGGACGCACAATAAATTTTCTATCTGTCGCCGGTCTTAGTTTTTCATAGACTCCGTTGAACCAATCTATCGGATCCAGTTCATTCATGCTCCAGTTGTCCTTTGGTTGCATTACAAATATGATTGGATCGTCTTGATTAGATTTTCTCCATGGTTCGTATTTCACATCAAATTTTTTGACCAACATCTCCCAACGATCGTTTGGACTGTTGTCAGACAAGAAGTTACCATCGTTCATTGGCGTGTACAAGGACACCCTGAAATGATGATCGGGTGATGTGGATATGTTACCAAAACTAGATAACAGTCCCCCGTCGAATGTGATCAATGGAATTTTCTTAGCTCTGCAGTTGTCGGCCAGTTCTCTTCTTCTTCCCTTAGTGTGATGCATCTGTTGATCACCACCATATCCAAACATGGCGGCCATGGGTGCAGTTGGAGTCATTTCACCTTCAACAGTGGGCCCGGATCTATTCTCGTTGACAATTACTGCTTCATCGCCTGCGGCCTCTATGCCCTTTTTGAGATGATAAAGGAGTTCATAACTGTTGCCACGTTTACGATCTTTTACTGTTCTACGGAATATCTCAACCTTCATATGCATCTTTCCTTATGAAAAGCATTTCCAACATAAGCTTCTCTCTTCTCCTGTTTATCACAATGTCGTAGTTGTTATCTTTAAACTTGTCACACAGTATCTGTGCTTTTTCCAGTGCCGGTTCGATCTCCCCATCCTTCTCAAAATTTAACTCTAACTCAAGTGCTATAAACTTACAGTTTATCTTTTTGTCTAGAATTTCGTTGCCGAAATCCCACCATAGTCCTTCTATGTCTGCTTTAATGATGTCAACACTTGTTAGCTCAAGTGCTTCCAATATGGATTGTAAATTTTTAGCTTTTACGTTTAATGACTTAAAGTGATCTTGTCTTTTTATTAAGGAAAAACTTTGTTGTTGCATTGATATTGTTTCTCCCTCGGACTCGCGAGCCGGATCATAGTAGAACGGCAGTGTGCCATTTTCTGGAGCATATGCAACGGGATTAAAATGTATTCTTTTAACAACTGCCTTGTTTCTAGCAGTGTTGCCGGTCCATCCTGTTCCAGCGTTGATTGTGTTCCTGCTTGATCTGTCTACTATGCGTTCTATCAGAGACACACTCCATGGAGTTGGATCATACATCTCAACATGTATATCCTTGTTGGCAAATGCTATCAGTTTCTCAAAACCAACATTACTACCTACGCCAAAAGTTAAAACAGTCTTGCTAGATTCCACAATAGAGTCTGGCACAAAATAGTTCTTGTACGATGTGAATCCCGGAAGATCACCAGCTTCTTTGAAATTATTTTTTTTCTCCCATTCCCTTATTACTTTAACTTTCTCAACTGTTTCTAGATTAATTCTATCGGCCATCTAGCACCTCTGTGTGGTAACTGTCGATCATCTTCCAGGCTGTACCGTTAGACATTTCTTCCATGGTCCAGTTATTGTATGCTAGATTGGAAAACAATGCAATCCTGTCCTCATATCTAGGTTTTTCTATCTTGGTAAAATCTGTTCCGGCTATCGGCGTTGCACCACAGACATTTGGATTACAAAACACAGGCACACCGTTAGTAAAACTTTCAATGAACGTAGTGCTATTATAAGTCACACAAGCAAAATATTCATTCCAGGAGATGCTTGGTTGGTGGTTTGTGGGTTCATCCACTTTTACTGTTGCCCCAACATGGTCCGTAGCGATAGTGGGATTGTAAGGTTTTTCTCTGACCTCAATGGGCCTATCAGTATTTTCTTTTAGTACTTTTACAGTTTCATCTAGCCATCCGGTTGCGTTAAAGAATCCAGCAACAGCATTCGTTGGTGGCAGAACCAAAATTTTCTTACCGTCCTTTTGCCATGGTTTCAGCTCACGTTTGAAATATTTCTCATATCTATCTGGGTTGGTATTTGTAAGTTTGGTCTGGCAATGTGCATTTTTTGTAATACGTAACCAGTGTGGTTTGTCATGTGCGTTTGTAAAATAGCCATGATCCATGAAATAGAAATCTTTCTTTTCCTGCTCACATCGTTTATATATTTCACCGGAGCCTGCGAGTATACCGTACATTGTTAGATTCTCCGGAGGCAGATCTTGCAATTCCCGGAACTGATATATCTTTGGTGCCCCTGGCGTTCCTTTAACAAAAGCATCTACGTATCTCTGTGTACGTGGTTTGGTTGTATGTATGCCTGCTATGTTCATTTCCTGAACTCCTCAATCTTGAACATGGACTTCTTGGCCACTCTATTATACTCTGCAATTACATTGACGCTTCTTCTGTGTAAGGTAGCATTTTTTCTTTTAGAAACACTGTGCACCGTGTTACTGGAGTTATTACAAAACATCACAAATGTATTCCTCTTGTACGGAACAGACTTAACAATGCTCCCTTGATTTTCTACTTCCACTTCCCTACCACCGTTTTTATTCACTCTTTTTATCTGACCAACCGATCTGTGTATCTGGAATTCTCCACCCGTGCTATCATCGTTGGGATAAGGCATATAAAGTAGACCGGCATATATCTCCCTGGGGTTATCGATGTGCGGTGTCCTTGAACTGAAATCAATTGGAGAATGCATGACTGTCTGACAGTCAGTTCCTATCATGTCATTTCCTTTGTCCCAACCACGAGGACTTAAGGTATTTTCAACGTTGGGTATATCGGTTATGTAATCTTTAAAAATATATTTCACCTCATTGTAAAATTCAATGCTTGTATGGTACTCTGTGAATTTTCTCCATAACTCAGATACCACACCGGGCTTCAACATCTCATCTGCTTTTAACCTGTAACATATTCCGTCGTCGTGTGGTTGTGTGGCCAGTAGTTGTTGCTCTGGCCATTCTCTTTCTAGTTGTTCGTACAGATCCCATGGTAAGGCATCTTCTATGACCACATGTGGATAAGGATCTGCCTGTACTGTTAATTTTTTCTGTAATAATGAATACATGGTTATACTATAAATGATATCAGTCCAGATGTCTAATTAAATCAGGAATGTTAATTTCAAAATCTACCATTTGCCATCTTTTTGTTCCAATTGGTTTGGCTCCGTTTAAATTTTTCTGGACTGTGTTTGCAACATACACTTCGTGTTTTAACTTCAAGTTGTTTGACAACACCGGATATACTTTTTTGTGTAGTGCTTTTTCATCTTGTATCTCAATAATCTTTGTCCCTTCTTTGCACCACATGATGTTTACCAACCCTGCACCGTGTGTTGCTAATACGTGTGACGCTTCAGCGAATATTTTGATCTGTTCTCTTATTGGTAAGTCTTCGAGTGTTACTGACTCCCAACCTTTTAAAGCAATCAGTAGTTCACTGGAATTGTTTACTTTCCTGCTACGTGCTTTGTCACGTGATATGAATATTTTCCTGAACGGTTTTTGATTTTCTGGTATTCCGAACGATCCCTTGAAGTGTCTTAACCATGGAGCCAGAGTAGGTGTCAGCACTCCGTCATTATGATTGCTCAATGATGGCACTATCAAATGTTTAAACCGCCATGTTTCATCCTTGGGTATAATAAAATATCTTAATTCTGGAAACAGTTCTTTAGCAACTTTATCAAAATACGAACTTGGGGTGGGAAGTATAAAGATGTACTTTGTGAAATTAGTACTCCATCTCTTTTCAAGTAAACGAAATTTAGATATCATGTCAATCCATACATGCCATGGATTTTCTGCACTACCTTCGTCTATCGGTAGCCATACGAATTTATTTCTTTCATCGAACTGTTTGGTAACAGGAGGAAGTCTTAGGTCAACATTATCTCCCCACGAGGCCCATAAGCCATGTGACTTTTGTGGTTTGTTCCTGCTACTCTCTACGAGTTTCCACACATGATTTGTTATTAGGTGTTTGTCTTCGGTCACAAGCACAGGACAACTGTTGACCAAACAGTTATCAAATTCTGCCACGAACGTTGGTAGTGAGGAAAAGTGACTCTCTGCTTGTTCGTGATAATCAACTTGGTAATTGTACCCTTGGTCTATGGTCTCAAATTTATCCAAGAAGTATCTTATGTCTGTAATATTTTTTACCGTTTGCATTTATAATAATTATACTATAAAATAGCTGTATGTCCAAGATATTTTCTAACGGTTGTAGTTTCCTAACGCCACGTCCTAAGGATGGGGTTGATACTTTCGTAAGCAAAATTATAGCGGAAAATTATAATGAAGAACTGTTTAACATAGCAATGGGAGGCCGTGGTAATACTAGGATAAGTTTTTCTACCAAAGTTTGGTGTGAACAGAACAAAGACAAAGATGTTTTCGCTGTGATAGGCTGGTCCAGTGCTGTCAGGAACGATTACATAACAGACGATGGATGGAAGAAAGGTCGCATACCAGGCACAGAGCTCACATGGAGAACCTGGAAGACATTAGACAACGTAAGTTTTATACGCAAAAACAAGGGCTGGGATATAGAAAACAATCTTACTATGAATTTCCTTGATAATGTTTTTGATTTACAGAATTACTTTGAACGTAAGAGAATACCTTATGTGATGTATAACGCTTTGCCAAATTATTTTGGTAACGGCACAGAAGACTTTAATGTTATTAGAAATGCAATTAACATGGACAGATTTTTCAGTCCAACGGTAAGTCACTTTGAATTTATCATAGACAAAAATTTAATAGTGAGCTCTAACGATCCACATCCGTCAGCAGAAGGCCACGAACAGTGGGCAAAACAGTTAAAGGAATTTATAGATGCTAACAATCTACGCACCATATAATAATAAGAAAAGCAAGGCCTGGGAAGTGTTCAACGGGATAGAACATTCATGGCCAGAGCAGGTCAAGATATTAGACAACGGTGTTACAGCGGAGCCACTTGCTAATTCCATGTACTGGGGATTTGTGAACAACAACATGCAAATGATCAAGCAGTTAGAAAAACGTAAGCATCCGTTTTGGTTTACAGACACGCCTTACTTTGGTAGATTTGACAACAACAATCTAAAACCCGACAATCATTATTGGCGAATATCAAAAAATAAAATTCATGCAAGTTATATTAAAGGGTGTAAAGCAGACAGATTTGAAAAGTTTGGCCTGAAGATAAAAGCACCAAACTTCCAAGGATCTTATGTGTTAGTGTGTCCAAGTTCGGCAGGAATAAACGATTACCTTGACCGGCCCAATTGGACAGAAGATACTGTAGAACAGATTAAAAGATACACAGACAGACCAATAAAAATTAGAGAAAAGCCGCGTGGAAGAGGAACGTCAGGCCCTAGCGAAGCAAAAGTTCCTTTATCAGAGGATCTTAAAGATGCTTGGTGCTTGGTTACAAGTTGTTCTATTGCGGCCGTGGAAGCACAGTGCATGGGCATACCTGTTATTTGTGATGAGAAAAGTTTTGCTAAAGAAGTTGGCGGGCAGGAACTTTCAGATATTGAAAATCCTTTCTTTGTCGGTTGTGAGGAATGGCTGTACAGTCTAGCATACCAACAATTCACGCCCGAAGAATTTTCAAACGGTAAAGCAGTAGAAATAATGATGGGCACTGGGGTACTATGAAAAATTTAATCCATTTTGGTTGTTCATTTGCGGTAGGTAATGGAATTCCTAAATATCTAATAGGGCTGGATTCAGGCAAACGCTCAAGGTCTCAAAGAAAGATAGATTTCAAAGAGCGATACGGGGTATCGATAGAGCAACAGACAAGTAGTGGCAATCTTATTGCAAGTAGATTAGGATTAAGATTTATAAGAATCGCAGAAAATGGAGCCAGTAATGAGATGGTAGCGAGGAAATTGTTGCAAACTAAAATAGAAAAACACTTTGTACTAATTGGAATCACAAGTGGCAACAGACGTGAAGCATTGACTACTGGGTTAAGCAATACCCACTGGCATACCTGGAAAATGATAGGTCCCGATCAACCAAAGGCGTACAAAGACTTCTCACCTTTCACTCCATGGACATATCAGAAAAAAACGCACTACAAACCTGCAATTGAAGAGGACGCACAGACAAGAACAGCAATACAGATACTTTACATGCAGTCCTTCCTCAAACTGAAAAATATTCGTTACCTTATGTTCAATGCCTTGTACAATGGGTTTGATCAACCATTGACCAATGAGTGTCGCAGGTTATTGGATCAAGTGGACACAAAACATTTTTATAATCTAAACGGTACTTTTGATGAATGCCAACATGGGTGGTGCCTTAAAAAACAAATGGTTGTATCGGACATAGATGATCATCCTAACGTAGAAGGACACCGGGCATGGGCAGAGTTGATGCTACCCCAAGCAAAAAATATATGGAAATAGAAAAAGTAAATAATTTTTGGGTTCCTAGCAATGACATTCACATAGATGAATGGAAAGCTGGAAAACCATTTACACAGAATAAATGTTTAGAAAAATTTATCGACTACTGTAAAAAAAATACTTTAAAATTTAATCATATTCTCGATATAGGTGCTTGGGTAGGTACATGGAGTATGGCAATGAACCCATACTGTGGGAGAGTCGTTGCATTTGAGCCTGATCCTTTGCACTACTCTTGTCTTGTGCAAAATGTTAGTGATGATATAGAAACACATCAATTGGCAGTTGGTTCCGATAGTAAAAATATATCTCTTTCAGATGATAACTTTACTCAAGCCAAAAGGATAATAGGTAATGGTGATATTCCAATGGTAACAGTAGACAGCTTGAAACTTGATGATGTTGATATGATCAAGATAGATGTTGAAGGCTACGAAATGGAAGTTCTAAAAGGAGCAGAGAATACTTTGAAACACTGCAAATATTTAATGATTGAATTAAACAACAACACTAAAAAATATGGTAGTAGTAATATTGCAGTTGAAAAACACATTGCCAATCTCGGATTCAAAGTACTAATGGATCACTGGCCAGACAAAGTTTTTCACCGTCCATAACTTAAATTAAATACTCGAAATGAAGATTTTTATTACAGGCGTGGCAGGATTCTTAGGTTCACACCTAGCAGACTTGATGATATCACAGGGTCATACCGTTGCCGGTAATGACAACATGATAGGTGGTTACACGGACAATGTACCACAGGAAGTCGAGTTCCATCAAGTAGATTGTTGCGATTTAGAGAACATGACCAAAGCAATGGAAGGATGTGACATAGTTTATCACACTGCCGCTACTGCCTATGAGGGGCTGTCAGTATTTTCTCCTGTGTTAGTGACAAGGAATATTTTTGAAGCATCGGTCACAACCATTACAGCGGCAATAAGAAACAAAGTTAAACGTATTGTGTATTGTTCAAGCATGGCAAGATATGGCCACCATGATCAAGTACCATACAAGGAAGACTACGAATGTCGTCCACAGGATCCATATGGTATTGCAAAGAAAGCCGGTGAAGATGTATTAAGAAATCTGTGTGAAACACATGGGGTAGAGTATGTTATTGCTGTACCGCACAACATAGTAGGACCAAGACAGAAGTATGACGACCCATTTAGAAACGTTATGTCTATCATGTTAAACAGGATGTTACAAGGCAAGCAACCGATCATTTACGGAGATGGTAAACAACAGAGATGTTTCAGTTACATTGACGATTGCTTGTACTGTTTGAATGCACTGGCATTCCAGGACAATGTCGTTGGCGAGATAATAAACATAGGACCGGACGAGGAACCAATTACAATCAATGAATTAGCAGAAGCCTGTGCCAATGAAACAGGAATCAACTTAGATCCTATACATCATAAAGATAGACCCAAGGAAGTTAAACTAGCGGTGTGTTCATCGGACAAAGCAAGAGAACTATTAGGTTACAGCACAGCGACTAACCTAAGGCAGTCAGTTAAAAAGACTGCAGAATACATAAGATCTAGGGGAACAAAGAAGTTCCAATATCACTTGCCATTGGAAATTATTAATGACAAGACCCCAGAGACTTGGAAGAATAAATTGATATGATCTCATTCTGTTGTCCATCGAGGGGTAGGCCCAAACTAGCAAAACATTTGATCCGGACAGCCTCCGAAACACAAAAAGGTGACACCGAATTCCTGTTCTATCTCAACGATGATGATCACAAACTTGAAGAATACAGAGATACTATAGACGAAAAACACTACACAGTTGGACCAAATCAATCCACTTGTCTCAGTTGGAATCTCATGGCCCAGAGAGCCAAACACGATATTGTGATGTTAATGGGTGACGATGTGCAAGTAAGGACAAGAAGTTGGGACCAGCTGATCGTGGACCAGTTTGACAAATACGATGACAAGATATTGATGGTGATCCCAAACGATGGCAGAGGGAACAGATTAGCAGTAACAAGACAGCTAAATCAACAAAGATATTATAATGGCAAGCACCCAATATTGATAGAGGACGAGCCATTCGGAGCCCCACACTTTGCACTTCACAAAAACTGGATCAACACTGTGGGATACCTGGCACCACCGTTTTTTTGGCACTGGTACGTTGATACATGGACGCAAAAAGTTGCTAGGAAATTAAATCGTTGTCCTTTTTTACCGAAGTTGGAATTTAAAGCAAAAAAAATACAAGACGAAACCGGAAGAGCAGTAAGGTCAAATTTAAACATCATCGGGAAAGACAATTACACTTGGTCAAAGGTCAATGATAGGCACCTAATGACCGATGTCAATGTTTTAAACGATTTTATTAAATCTTTTTAATATCTCATCATATGTACTACTAGGTAAATCTAATTGCAGTGCCGGTCTGTATATGAATCCTTTCTCCCGTATCAGTATATCTTTTGACTTTGTGATCAGGAATGTGTTCGGAAAATATGTGATAGTCTGTCCTGCTATTTTTATGTACTGACCTGCAGTCCGATCTCCTCGATCTTTAAAAAACCACAAACATATTACATCTTTATCTTTGTCAAAATCTCTTATGTCTTTGAGAAATTTAAATTCAATACTATACTTTTCACTTAGATTCTTCCATACCTTGTGTGACATATTGTTCTGATTCTCGTAAAGATTATCGTACTCTTTCATATCAAATATAGTTTTTGAATAGATGTGTTCTACGGGTTCTTTATGATAATGGTGTGGTTTAAGTTTTTCCCAATTCATTATGCTGAGAATAAATTAATTACTTCCTTCTTCCAATCATCGGAATATTCGCAATCTCTATATCCATCGAACCATGGTCCACCTTCTGTGTAGTGCAGTATCTTGGGTACACCGTCTTTGGGTTCCTTGTACCATTCAACTAACCAATTGTATTCGTGTGGTAGTGCACCTATGTCTGAATCTTCTAACCAACTGAACCTGTGTAGGAACTTTGGAGTCTGCTTGTTTAGGAACTCCGGGGTCAACAATTTGTTTTTTGGATGAGCACAGTTCCATAGCACCATACTGCTCCAATTCTTCCTGGGATAGGCTGTTTGTACTTGTGCATCCATCTTGATAGATCCCTCTTCCGGGGTGTACTCATGTTGTACACAGACCACTGCTTTGGAATCATCAAAGTATTGTTCCAGTTCCTTCGCAGAGATCTTCCAAAGGAAGTCACAGTCACAGAACACCGCCCACCCTTTGTAGTTGCTAAGGTATGGCACGAAGAATCTCGTGAATGTAAATTCTGTTGTGGCTAACTTGTCTAGCTCTCTGGTGTAGATGCCCTGCTCTCGCATCTGATTCTGTTTCAGTGGAATGACTTCTGCGTCGGCATCTCTACGCTTAATAGAGTGTTCACAAACCTGGTACGCTATGTCTTCCCTTGGATCCCACCCTACATAAATTTTCATACTGATATTTACACTATAAATATCTTTGCATGAAACTCTCTGAACGTTGTAGACAGTACGAACTTAAATTTCCTCTGACTCCTAGTGCCAATGACACAAAAGAAAAACCAAATAACAAAGGCTGGAGTAAGCACAAACAATACAGCATACCCGACAAGTTAAGGGAAACGGCCAACATGTATTGGTGCTTTGGCGTGTCGAGAGAAATTAGGTTTGAATTAAATTGTAGAAAACATAACGAAACTGCAAAGATATTGACATGGGATCCAACACCTTTATCTCAACTCACAGTTGACAGTGCCAACAGTGGTGGCTACAGGATCGAGCATACCAACAAAGCATACGACAAAGAATCCGGAAAAATACTAAAATTCTATGCCATCAATGACTCAAAAAAATGCTACCAACTAGACAGGCCCGAAAACCCGCATGACGAAATCGAGGTAGAAACAATAAATTTAAAAACAATAGCTGAACAGCATGGACGAGACGTTGATGTTATCAAGTTAGACATCGAAGGGCGATGGCATGAGATGCTGACAGAAATACTAGACCTAGGTCTAGCTCCTAAAATAGTTTTAGCTGAGTGTGAAATGTATATTGGAGATCATGATGCACAATTTTTAAAATTAGATTCAATAGTAGAACGTTATCAAAAAATAGGTTTCACGGTATTTACAAACAGAAAAACCAATGGGGAATGTGTTGAACTTTGTTTTTTAAAATATAACGAAGCTACCCTTTAAACTAACTCTTTTGTTATCTAGATAACATCTCGTGTATTTGTTTCCAATTGTTTACACGTATGATGTCAGGGTGATTAAAATCTCTGTTGTATGGATGGTCAATTAATATAGGCTTTAAACCGTAAGACAGCCCTGCTAGTGCGTTCTTAGGCTTGTCCTCGACCCAATACAGCCCGGTGTCATGGAAGTTTGCTAATGCACTGTCTTTGTCTGCACCTGTACCTAATATATGGTAATTTGAGAAAACATGTTCGCCAAATAATTCACCTAATCTTTTTTTACGTAGTGCCTGTCCTGGTATGTCTGACGTCTGTGATGTTATTGGTACGAAGGTCCACCCCTCGGCATGTAGCAGTTTTACCCATGTCTGTGATTCCAACATAGGTCGTTGTGTCCCCATCCACGCACTCCTGTTGAACTCTCTGATCTCTTGGCTTATTGTTTCTTTACTAATTCCAAATCTTTTAGACATGTCGTAGTCGTCATGCTTGGCATCTAATAGCTTATATGGATAATTCCTATTTCCGTTTTTGTCAAAGTACGATCGTAGTTGTAACCATTTAGTGAAATGATGTTCCCATTCCAGCAGTACTCCGTCTACGTCTGTTAATATGATTCTACTAGCCGATATCGGCATCTTCCATCCCTGCCACCCTCAACTTAACAATGTTTGTGATCTGCCATTGTTTTTGATCTAACCCTTTGGTTATTCCTAACCATTGATTACGGATCAATGCGAAGTCGTTTATAATTTTAGTCATGTCAACAACGTCGTCTTCACCATCAACATATTTCTCTGCATCTCTACTGCTTAATAGTTTATTGTAGTTCTCTAGGAATTTTCTGAAGGTCTTTGATCTTAATCTTCTCAGCTCTATGTTCAGGTATTCTAGTATTGCTTCGAGGTGTTGCAGTTGGCTGAATCTTTCTTCGACTATGCCGGGCAACGATGCACTGGCACGTTCTAGATTGCCGTATACTTTGCATTGTTTCTTTGCTTCTAGTAGTTCGGCGTCGTAGTATGCTACGCAGTCGGGTATCTTAGATAGGTTTCTACTTACTTCGTTGTACCAGTTTATCATTCATCCTCGCTATATCCATCTTCGTCTACTTCATCTTCCTCGAACACAGTGTTAACAGCTTCTTCAAGTTTTGGATCATATTCTGCAGATGCTTTTATCTCATCATGCTCTACACCGATGTCTTCTAAACTCTTAATGAAATCAATCGCCATGTCCAATTTTTGTCTCTCCGGGACGTAATGTATAATTGAGTTCCACAAACGTTCGATGTCTTCGTGTGTAAAGTCTATCATCTATTCCTTCTCTATAATTGGTTCTGCTTTTTTAGTTTTTGCTTTTGGCTTTGTTTCAACTACTTCAGGTACGTCTATAACTTCTTTATCGGCAAAGTCTGTATCTTCTTCGAAGTCTGCCATTAGCATATCTAATTTATCACCTATCCATTGTTTTCTGAAGTCAATGTGTTCTTTGCCTGCTTTATCGATGTATTTTAGTCTGTTTCCTGTTTGTACAAGTATACCTTTCTTCTCAAACAAGTCCACAAGTCCACTGTACGGATTCATTCCTGTTTCGTATGGAATCTTGACCTGTACACCTTCGAACGGTTTAGCATATCTTGTCTTCATGACTTTACAAGCCGCTCTAATACCTCTCACGTCTGTGACTTTGTTACCATCAAGATCTTCTTTTAATTTAAGTTTTTTCATTGCAACCACAATTGAACTTGCATAGATAAATCCTTGTCCACCCGATATCTTATCATCTGGATCAAACATATCCTGTGATGCATATGTATGGTTGGTTGCTACAAGTCCCACGTTCCATGAACCAAACATGTTAACACAGTTTCTTACAAGTGCTGTTAATGCCTTGGGTTTTCTACCTAGGTCACCTTTCATGTCACCTGCTTCGAACTGATTTACATCTGTTGGTGTAAGCATCATACCTAATGAGTCAACAACAAATAATACTTTTGGGGCACCTTCTTTGTCTTCGGAGTGTG
>ERZ651776.1480-NODE-1480-length-27914-cov-18.123541_pt1 | contig 27914 bp, 26 predicted proteins | sample MGYA00514761_ERZ651776 | MGnify/ENA metagenome assembly ERZ651776 | reverse complement strand
AATGGTGTTATATGTGGGCTTGGCACTCAAGGCTATGACCTGGCGCTTAGACATATTATTGATAATTTTAAGGATAAAAAATAATGGATATTAGAAAGATAAAAAAATTAATAGAAATGCTACAAGAATCAGATTTAACTGAGATTGAAGTTCAGGAAGGTGAAGAGTCAGTAAGAATTGCGCGTGGAAATAATCAATCGCTTGAAACCAAATCAACTGTTATTGCTCCTAGTGTCGTCAGCGCTCCAATAGAAAACAAGGAAATTTTAGCGGTTGAATCAGGCTCAATCATTAGGTCACCTATTGTTGGAACTTTTTATAGAAAACCAGCGCCAGACAGACCACCTTTTATTGAAATTGGTAGTCATGTTAATGCAGGTGACGTTGTTTGCATTGTTGAGGCAATGAAGATGATGAATGAAATTAAATCAGAATTTACGGGTAAAGTTTCTGCTATAAATATTGAAGATGGTGAACCGGTTGAATTTGATCAATCTCTAATCGTCATAGATTAATGTCAAAAAAAATTCTAATTGCCAATCGAGGGGAAATTGCTCTGCGAGCTCTTCGAGCATGCAAAGAGCTAGACCTTAAAACGGTTGCAATATACTCATCTGGAGACAAGGAGCTCAAACATTTAAGATTAGCAGATGAAACTGTTTGCGTTGGACCTGCAAGTCCATTGGAAAGCTATCTAAATATTCCTTCAATCCTCTCAGCTGCTGAGCTAACAAGATCAGATGCGATATATCCTGGGTATGGTTTTCTTGCAGAAGATGCGGATTTTGCTGAAAGGTGTGAAGCTAGTGGGTTTATATTTATTGGCCCCTCTTCAAATGTGATCCGACAAATGGGAGATAAAATAACTGCGAAGGGTCTCGCTGAAGATTCAAATATCCCCATCGTGCCTGGATATAAGGGGGAAATCCCTGAAACTGATGAAGCAATTAAAAAAATAGCTGCTGGAGTTGGTTACCCCATGATGATTAAAGCATCAGCTGGAGGCGGCGGAAGAGGAATGAGGGTTGTTCAACAAGAATCTGAATTAATTTCATCATTGCAACTGACCAAACAAGAAGCAATGAATGCTTTTGGAAATGCCACGGTATATTTTGAAAAGTTTATTCAAAACCCACGCCACATAGAGGTTCAAATTGTTGCTGATGGCAAAGGAAATGCTATTCATCTTGGTACCAGAGATTGCAGCATGCAAAGAAGACACCAAAAAATTATAGAAGAGGCCCCAGCTCTAGATGTCAATCAAGATTCATTAGAAAAAACATTAAAAGCATGCTTAACACTTTGTCAAAATATTCATTATTCTGGTGTAGGCACTCTCGAGTTTCTTTATGAGGATGGGAAATTTTATTTCATTGAGATGAATACCAGAATCCAGGTTGAGCATCCTGTGTCCGAGATGATTACTGGGTTTGACATTGTCAAAGCACAGTTAAAAATTGCATTGGGAATGGAATTAACACTTGATCAAAATGAAATTATATTCCGAGGACATGCAATGGAATGCAGGATCAATGCTGAAGATCCTGAGACGTTTGTTCCATCACCTGGAATTATTAATAAAATGCATCCCCCGGGTGGTTTTGGAGTTAGGTTTGATTCTCATATCTATTCAGGATATGTGGTGCCTCCCCACTACGACTCTCTACTTGCAAAAATTATTACAACTGCAAATACAAGAGAGTCATGCATAAAACGAATGTTAAGTGCTCTAGATGAATTTTTTGTAGATGGCATAAGCACAAATCATTCTTTGCATCAAAAACTCTTGCAAGATAAAACATTCTGTGAGAACAAGCATAATATTAACTATCTTGAAGGATCTTTTTTAGAAAAATGAGTGTTAAAGAATACAATCCAGATGAAGTAGAGAGTCTTATTCAGAAATCATGGAAGCAGAATAATTCATACAAAGCTTCGCCCTCTCAAACAAAAGAAAAGTTCTACTGCCTTTCAATGTTTCCATACCCTTCCGGAAAATTGCATATGGGTCATGTTCGTAATTATACGATTGGGGATGTAATTTCTAGATTTAAAAGAATGCAGGGCTTCAATGTTTTCCAACCAATGGGATGGGATGCATTTGGTCTGCCTGCCGAGAATGCAGCAATAAAAAACAAAGTTGATCCTCAAAGCTGGACTGAACAAAATATTGAAAATATGAAATCACAACTTGAGAGACTGGGCTTTAGTTATGATTGGTCAAAAGAGCTTAAAACCTGTGATCCTAATTATTTTAAATGGGAGCAAGAAATTTTTACCATGCTCCACAAGAGAGGCCTTGTATATAGAAAAAAATCCTTAGTGAATTGGGATCCTGTTGATGAAACGGTCCTAGCAAATGAGCAAGTGATAGATGGTAAAGGATGGAGATCTGGAGCGACTGTTGAGCTAAAAGAAATTGACCAATGGTTTTTAAAGATCACTGATTATGCAGATGAATTACTTTCATCAGTTGAAAGTCTGGATTGGCCAGAAAATGTAAAAGCTATGCAAAAAAACTGGATTGGCAAATCATTTGGGTCAGAAATAAAATTTTCTCTTAATAATGAGGAGGACTTAACTGCTTTCACTACAAGAATTGATACTTTGTATGGAGTTACTTACTTAGCTATTTCTTCAAATCATCCATTAGCTCAAAATCTTGCTAAAGAAAGCGCAGAAATCAGTAACTTTGTTAAACAATGTAACGAAACCAAAATGGCAGAAGCTGATATGGCTAAGGCAGATAAATTAGGCTTCAAAACAAATGTAAAAGTACAGCACCCCTTCTTAGATATAAATCTTGATGTATGGATTGCGAATTATGTTCTGATGGACTATGGCACTGGGGTGGTGATGGGTGTTCCAGCACATGATGAGAGAGATTATGAGTTTGCCAAAAAATATAATATTGAAATTAAAAAAGTAATTGAATGCGATGAACTGCCATCTCCTAAAAAAGGAAAACTTATCGACTCTGACTGTTTTACTGGCCAGGAATCAGATGAAGCAATTCGGAATATTAATGCTCGCTTAGAACAGAACAAAATTGGCAAAAGCATTGAGAATTTTAGACTCAGAGACTGGGGGGTAAGCAGGCAAAGATTTTGGGGCTGCCCCATACCTGTTATCTATGAAGATGGCGAGCCTATTTTTTTAGAGGATAAGGATCTTCCTGTTAAGTTACCAAAAATCGAAGATGGAGAATCCCCAAAACCATTAAGTCAAAATAAGAATTTTTTTGACTTAGGTCCAGGAAAGTCTCGTGAAGTTGATACTTTTGATACCTTTGTAGATTCATCTTGGTATTACGCAAGATTTACGGCAGCAGATAATAATGAAAAAGCATTAGACGAAAATTCAAAGTATTGGCTTCCTGTAGATCTTTATGTTGGCGGTATTGAACATGCAATCTTGCATCTTCTCTATTCAAGATTTTTCCATAAGGCAATGAGAGATATTGGTCTGGTTGATGGTGATGAGCCCTTTAAAAAACTACTCACACAAGGCATGGTGCTCAAAGATGGTTATAAAATGTCTAAGTCCAAAGGCAATACCGTAGATCCACAAAAATTTATTGATCAATATGGAGCTGACACAATTAGGCTTTATATGATGTTTACTTCTCCACCTGAGCAGTCCCTGGAATGGTCTGATACAGCAATTGAAGGTTCATACAGATTCTTGAAGAGAGTTTGGAATCTTGTATCGGAAAGAAAGAAATTTTCTGAACAAGAACCAAATGAATTTACAAAACACGAACTCGCGCTTCGTCAAAAAAGTCATAAAACTCTAAAAAAAGTAACTCATGATTATGCTGAGCGGAATTCATTTAATACGGCAATAGCATCGATAATGGAGTTACTAAATGCAGTGCCTGATTCATTCAAGGCTGCTGATGCAACCAAAGCACAAAGATTCTGCCTCGATGAGGTAATTCAATTTACATTAAAAATGTTATCGCCAATTACTCCCCACATAAGTCTATATTTGTGGCAAGAATTTACAGAGTCTGAGGGTGATGATTTTGAGAATTCTTGGCCAACATTCAATGAAGAGTTTCTTCAACTAGAAGAATTTCAACTCATTATTCAGGTAAATGGAAAAGTTAGAGGAAAAGAAAATATTTCTGTGGACACAGAACAAGCTCAATTAGAAATACTCGCAAAGGAAAATGAAAATGTTAAAAAAATTCTAGCTAACCAACCCATAAAAAAGGTAATCTATATAAAAGAAAAATTAATAAACTTCGTAATCTAAATGAACTACATCACTCCTTTCGACGACTACCCAATTCATCAAGCCATAGAACCAATTACCATACCTGGGCCTACTGATAGAAATTTTTATGACAGATACTTTTTCAATGGAATGGATCCTGAGAATGAGTATATTTTTGAAATAGGCATAGGACTCTATCCAAATAGACATGTAATTGATGCTCACTTCAGTATTTCATACAAAGGTAAGCAATATTCATTTCATGCAAGTCAACGCTTAAATCAAAGCAGGGTGCCAATAAACATTGGCCCTATGTGTTTAACAATCGATGAGCCAATGAATGAATTAACATTTTCACTTAAAGATCCTGATAACAAGCTTAACTGCAATCTTAAGTTTTCAGCTAATTCTGTTGCCCATCAGGAGCCTCGATCCCTGATGATGGAGGGCACTAGAACCATCATGAATACAATTAGATTTACTCAACTGGGTAATTGGACAGGCGAAATAACAACTGAAGCTGGAACACTAAATCCTGAAGCAATATATGGCATTAGAGATAGATCATGGGGTGTGAGACCAGTAGGAGAACCAGAAGGTGGAGCTCCTGGAATGCTAAATCAAGAGCCTGGGGTTTATTGGTGCTGGGCTCCAGTTCATTTTGATGGTTTCTGTACACAATTTGGGACATTTGAAGATAGAGATGGTAATACAACACAAATTTCTGGGCATAAATTACCTCTGTACAAAGATATGTCTTCAGTTCCATCTGATATCGAGGTTGAAACCATTCACTCTCTTCATCATTCTGTTAATTGGCAGAAAGGCTCTCGATGGGCTACGGGTGCAAAAATATCAGGCATGCTAAAAAATAAAGAGAAATTTGATCTAGAGCTGGAAACTATGGGCCCTATATTTTTCTGCAAAGGCATCGGCTATCAGCATGACGAGTGGAAACATGGCATCTGGAAAGGTGAAAGTGAAACAGGTTATGAAGTTTGGGACTTATCAGAAATAGACCCAGGAGACTATACCTTTTTTCATACACATCAAATCGCTAAGGCAACATTAGGCTCAGAAAAGGGTATTGGGATGTTAGAGAACTTGGTAGTTGGAAGACACGACCCATCTGGTTTTGAAGATTTCTTTGATGGAGCAAAATAAATTTCATAAGTATTTCTCAATACTTATATCTTGTTTTCTAATTTCTAGCTGTCAGCTAAACTGGATTGAGGAGCGCCAAATACATCTAAATGATATTGAATTTGGGTCGAGCATCAAGGAGACATTTAAACAAAAATCAAAAAAATATTTCCTTCAAGACTCATCTAAGAATAATCTCAATCTCCAAATATCAAGCCTTCAATTTAAGAAAAAAAATTTTTATGGAGGCTCTGCTGCAAGAGCAAAACAGATAGAGATTATTGGTAAACTTGAATACAATTTCACGAACATGTCTTCTAGCAACAGCGGCACCCTGCATGTATCAGGCTGGATTCCAGTTAATGAAAATAATCCCCAGGCAGAAATGAATGCTCAGAGAAAAATTGTTGAAGAGTTAGAATTTTTGCTGCTGGAAGATCTTGCTCAGGAGTATTGGTTAATTGAAAGTTAATTTTATAAATTTTTCTGACCCCAAGGATCACAAATGCTTTTTGATCACGGGTGGGGAGCTAATTTTAAAGCAAGAAGTTGTTGAAATTATCTTAGTTAAGTTAAAAAATGCTGGTTTCAATGAAAAGGTATCCATATCTCAAGATGAGTTAGAAAGAATGCAAGAAATAGCCTCAAGAAATATGGGGGGCTCCTTGTTTCAAGAAAATCTAATTCTTCATATCAAACACACTTCAGGAAAATTTCCTGAAAAAATTAAGTTATTTCTTGAAGATGCTGAGATTTTTAATTCTCCCAACATTGCATTAATCGTTGAATCTAGCATTGAAAAAACTCCAGCAAGTGGAACATGGATTAAAAATTTTGATGCCAATGGCCTCATTATCAATTGCAGCAAACTTAAGATAATGGAAGAAAAAATATGGCTTAAAAGACAATTAAACTTTTTACCAAAAGATCTGCTTCCAATATTTGGAAGCTCAATTTTTCAAAATAATGAAGCTAATCTTTTGGGTCAAAAAAATGAAGTATCTCTGCTGAAACTTTTATTTTTGAATCAAGATAAGATGAGTGAAGCTAAAACAGATCATATAATCTTTGGATCTGGGATCAGTGCATTTGAGCTTGAAGATTTATTGCTAAATAGAGATTTTAAGAAAGCGCTCAAGACAATCAATTTCATGAAAGAGCATGATCGCCAAAACTCTGCGCCAATAATTTGGATAATCGCTAAAGTTATCAATTCTTGCTTGGAGTCCCTTAAGTCTTCAAATAAAAAATCTGCATTAATCAATAGCGGAGTATGGTCATCGAAAATTAATCTTTATTTAAATTTAATAAAAAAAGCAACGGCAAAAGAATTTTTAAGTTTGAATGAAGAGATTTTAAAAGTTGATCTTATAAACAAGGGCTTAATGAGAGCTGAGACTTGGGAGCAAATTGAAAGAGTTATTCTAAAGCTTCAAGATGCAACTTCATTGCAGAATTAAATAGCTCAACTACGTCCTGATACCCTTTATAATTTTCTTCTAGTTTATAGTCAGTACCTATCAAGTGAGTGAGAGGAAGCATTCCTTTTGTTGAGCTGGTCAACCACATGCAAGGGGAGTCATTAAAATCTGAAATAGCACAACTGCCCTCTTTTACAGAATATGGAGTGTTCTCTAGTGCTTTGATCAAGATTTGCCTTGTAATACCTGGAAGAATATTTTCAGATAAAGATGAAGTTCTAACTGAACCAGCAGAATCAAAATAAAATACATTGCTTGCTCCTGCCTCAGTCATAAAGCCATCTTTATGCATAACAACCTCTTGGCAACCTTGAGATTTTGCCTTATTCATAGCTAAAACATTGCCTAATAAAGAAGTAGATTTAATATTACATTTTCCCCATCTATCATCCTCACATAACATAGCGCTTATAGGTGAAGAAGGAAAGCTTGCAGGCATTGCGTAACCAAACCTTTCTATTGCAAGATCATCTTGATAAAAATGTGATCTAATCAAATCAACGCCTCTGGATATTTGATAATAAATATATCCATCTTGGTTAGTCAAAGTGGCAGCAAGCTCTTTAATATCACTGACCACACTATCAAAATTAACATTTAAGCTCATGAGACTAGCGCTTTGAGTCATTCGATCAAAGTGCTCCTCATAACACAAAGGTTTTCCTGAAAAATATGGAATGACTTCGTATATGCTATCTGAAAAAGTATAAGCTCGAGATAATGGCGATACCTTGATTTGATCAAGTGTATTTAATTCACCTTGATATATAGCAGTTATATTAGTCATTTTGACCAATGGAGAACAAGCTCATGATCCAAAAAACTATACGAGCCCAAATTCTTCCAAAGAAACCTTTCGCCTCAACAGACTCAATGGCTATAAGTGGAGCCGAAAGAACCACACGATCATTAGACATAAATTCAACGTCGCCGATTACATCACCCTCAGATATTGGTGCTTGAATATTATTCTTAAATTTATAATTTGCTCTTATATTTTTAAAATCTGATCGAGGTAAAGTTAATAAAATATCTTCATTTGTACCAAGGGCAACTTCATCCATTTTGCCGCCCCAAACCTTAGCAACAGTGATCTTTGAATCTTTTGCAATTAATTTTTGAGTAGCGAAGAACCTAAACCCATACTCCAACAACCTTTGAGATGAAGTCAGTCTTTCGTTTTCTGAAGGACTGCCTGCCACGACTGCTATTAATCTCATATCATTTCGTTTAGCTGAAGAGATTAAACAATATCCAGCAGATTCAGTGTGACCAGTTTTGACTCCATCAACAGTATCATCTCTCCACAAAAGTCCATTTCGATTAAGCTGTCGAATGCCACTAAATGTAAATTCTTTTTCTTTATAAGTAGCATAGTGATCAGGAAAATTGCTAATCAGTGCTTGCGTCAAATGAGCCAAGTCTTTAGCTGATGAAAAGTGATTGGGGTCCGTCCATCCAACGGCATTTTGAAATAAAGTATTGCTCAACCCTAATTCAGATGCATAAGCATTCATAAAATCTACAAACCCCTCTTCAGAGCCTGCAACATACTCTGCCAATGCAACAGTTGCATCGTTTCCAGATTGAATGACAATTCCTGATAGTAAGTCTCGCACCGAAATTCTTTTCCCAGCTTCAATAAACATTTTTGAGCCACCGGTTTTCCATGCTTTTTCGCTAATTAGCACTTTGTCATCTAAGCTGATAGCTCCGGAAGCTATCTGATCTGCTACAACATATCCACTCATAACTTTGGTCATGCTTGCAGGTGAAATTTGATCATCAGAATTAAATTCAGCTATTACGGTATTGGTGCTAGCTTCAATCAATATGTAACTATCTAAGTTTAATTTGGGCGCCTTTGGCACCATGGATTGAGCAAGCCCATCTATGCAGAGTGGAACAAGCAAGAGAGAACTAATTATTTTTTTCATAAAATTATTACTTAAATTCTAAGGATAAATCATACACGGCTTTAGCATAAAAATGACTACGGTTATATTTAGTAATCGCAATAAAATTATCATCACCTATAAAATATAAATCCTGAGGCTTGTTAAGCAATATAGTTTGCCCGCTTTTAATAAGATTTTTATTTTTAATATTATTGAGGGTCATGAGCTGCTGTAATTCAAGATTATTGCTAATTGCGATTGAAGATAAGCTATCTCCATTTTTAATAATGTATTCTTCTTGAAGACCCTCGGTGAATTGAAGAGGAATATATTTTTTTAAATTAGTTTGATGCTTGTAAGTTTTATTAACTTTGTTGATTTCAACCTTTTGAACTATAGCGCCATCTCTTTTCCACCCATGTTTTTGAAGATAATTGGCAATGCTAGCTACAGCATCTGGCACTGAATTAAATAAATCTGCATATCCATCGCCATCATAATCTATTGCGTAGGCTCGATAGCTAGATGAAATAAACTGACCATATCCCATAGCACCCGCATATGATCCTTGAACTGCATTGATATCTAAATTATTTTCTCTTGTAAGAATAAAGAACTGAATAAGCTCGCTTTTAAAGAATTTTGATCTTCTGGGAAAATCAAAACCAAGAGTTGCCAAACTATCAAGAACTCTATAGCTACCCTTAATCTTTCCGTATCTAGTTTCTACTCCTAAAATTGAAGTAATAATTTCCTTAGGCACCCCAAACTCACGCTCAACTTTAATAAATAAAGCAGTATTTTCTTTTATAAATTTTTTACCATTAGAGATGCGCTGTTCTTCTAAAAAGAGTTTCTTGTATCTATCCCATGTCCAAGTAAATTCAGCTGGAGATGACATTGATTTCAATATTCGCTCTTGTTTCTTTGCAGTTTGAAGAATCTTAATCACATAACTTTCATCAAAGCCATGTTCGCTTACAAGAGTTTTAATAACATCTTTCGCCTCTGGGTGCTCAGAGTAATCAGCAAGCATAGAGTTTGAAAATAAAACAAAAAGTATAAACAGAAGCTTCATTGCGGTAAGAATTTTTTATGCGTGCCCATAGAAACAATTATGCCAAAAGCAAGAAATAATGACACCAAAGACGAGCCACCCTGGCTAATGAAGGGCAAAGGCATACCAACAACTGGAAGCAAGCCTACTACCATGCATAAATTTATAATTAGGTTTGCAGCGAAAGTAAGGCTCAAACCTCCAATAACCAATCTGCAAAACCTATCTCTTGCACTTAATGCTAAATAAAAACATCTTAACAATATAAATAAATAGATGCTTAGCAATAAAAGGACCCCGAGAAATCCAAATTCTTCTCCAATAACAGAGAAAATAAAATCAGTTTCTGTTTCTGGAAGAAAATTTAATTGCGTCTGTGATCCTTCTCCAAAACCCTTGCCTAGCAAACCTCCAGAGCCAATTGCAACCTTTGATTGAATAATATTCCAGCTTGCCCCAAACGGATCAGACTCTGGATTAAAGAATGTCGCAATTCTCTGACGCTGGAAGGGCTGCAAAAGAATATTCCAAATAAATGGTGAGCTGATAATTAATAAAACAAATGATCCGCCTATGAAGGTCCAACTTAAACCCGAAAGAAAAAGAACAAACAACCCCGAGCAAGCAATAATTAATGCAGTCCCAAGATCTGGTTGTCTAAAAACAAAGAAAAAACAACAACAAATAACTAACAAACTAATAATGATTTCTTTTCTTTGTATTGGTAGTTTTTTGTTAAATAAAAAGTTAGCAAGGAAGATTGGTACTGCAAGTTTTAATAATTCTGAAGATTGAAAGGAAAAAGCACCAATCCTTACCCATCTCTGGGCTCCATTAATTTCAGGACCAACTAAATATGTAATGCCTAATAATAATAATGAAAAAAACAAAAATAACCCTGAAGTCCTTCTAAAAATATCAGGATCTGGTTGGCTAACTAAAATCATAATAAGGAACCCAGCAACAATAAAAACAAATTGTTTTGAAACAATGCTTATATCTGAATTTGAAGCAGAAAATAAAAAAAATAAACCAAGGGTAGACAATAAGAAAAGGCTAAAAAATAAATAAGGATCAAAATATATTTTTTGAAATGGTTTATTCATTGATTAAACTCTTTAGAACCTCGATTGCTACCGGCCCTGCAACTGCTCCCCCGCTCTCTCCATTCTCAATGACTACCGAAACTGCATATCTGGGATTGGGCATTGGACCAAAAGCTATAATAATTGAATGATCCCTCAATAATTCAGAGTTTCTAACTTCTTGATAGGCCTCCTTGCTATCTAAACTTACGAGCTCAGCTGTTCCTGATTTGCCTGCAACTTGAAATTCTTTAAGATCACGTATACTCCTGGCAGTTCCATAATCACTCTCAATAACGCCAAGTAAAGCCTGATGCATTTTTGTCCAATCAGAATTTTCAAACCTTTTATCTTGCCAAATTTTTAATGACTTTTTTTGATTGCCTAGAGCAACAAGGGAAGGCTCGGAATACATTCCCTTGGAAGCAAGAAGAGCAGCATAGTTTGCCAACTGCATGGGGGTTGCTACTAAATACCCTTGTCCAACACCTAAATTAACCGTATCACCTTTAACCCAGCCTGCATTCATGATGCTATATTTCCACTCAGGTGTTGGAACAAATGCTGGGTCCTCTTCAAAACAATCCAAGCAAACTTTCTGTCCAAAACCTAGGCTAGATAAATGATTAGATAATTCTCCAATATCTGCTTGATATGCAAGTGAGAAAAAGTAAGTATTTGAACTAACCAAAAATGCTTTATGCATGTTTACTTTGCCATGGCCTCCCTTTCGCCATCCTCTAAAAACTCTTCCAGTCTCTGGTAAAGTAAAAAATCCCGGGTCTTTCATCTCAAAATCCCAGTTGACAATATTATTTGACAATCCATACATACCAATAGCTGGTTTAATTGTTGATGCTGGTGGGTATCTTCCTTGTAAGGCTCTATTGAAAAAAGGTTTATCAGCATCATTTAATAAAGTTTGAAAGTTACTTTCACTCATACCGTTTGATAACTGGTTTATTGAATATGTAGGTGAGCTATATAAAACATTAATACCGCCAGATTCAAGATCTATAGCCACAACTGCACCTTTTCTATTTCCAAGAAATTTTGCAGCACTTTTTTGCGCATCGATATCTAAACTGGTATATAAATCTGATCCTTTAGCAGGTTGAGTAAAAGATAATGATTGAACAAATTGACCTTTTGCATTCATTTCATAAACTCTTTGACCATGCTGTCCGCTTAAATAATTGTCATATATCTGCTCTAAACCTGTCTTACCTTGAATCAGGCCATGGGCATATACCAATTCTGTATCTTTCCAATGACTTTGAGGTATTTCAGGCATCGATTTAATATCATTTTCAATTCTTGAGGTATATCCCAAAACATGAGAAAAGATCTCTGGATAGTCACTAATTCTTCTATAGCGCTGGGCTATAAATGCATGCTGAAAATTAAAACTCCTTACATTAAATCTAGCAATTTCTTCAGCAGAAAGGTCCTTTTTTAAAACAAGCTCCTTATTATCAAATGCTTTTTCTTTTTGAAGTTTTTTGTAATTTGAAATCTCATTCTCAGAGAGAAAAATTACAGGCTGAATCTTTTCTAGAAAAGAATTTATGTCATCAATAAGATTAGGGCGAGTAATCAAATCATAGGTTGGTTCATTTTTAATAAGAGCTTTACCATTTCTGTCAAAAATCTCGCCCCGAAGTGACTGCACGGGTACTGGATAATTTTTATTATTTAATGCAGCAAGCTGATAATCTGTATAACCAGAAATTTGCAAAGAAAAGACCCTTAGAAGGACAGCGATTAGTCCTAAAATTATTAAACCAAAAAGTATGGTTGCCCTTACAGAAAAATTATTCTTTTCAATCTGTCTTTCTTCAAAAATCATTATTTATGATATGGGTGATTTCTATAAATTGTGCTCGCTCTATAAATTTGCTCCATTAAAAATATTTTAAAAAGCCTATGAGGAAAAGTTAATTCTGAAGCAGATAAAATTAATTGCGAGGTTTTAAAAAGCCTGTCTGATACTCCGTAGGCGCCGCCTATAATAAAATTAATATTTTTTCCATGATCGGTCTGATCCTGCAGGAGTTTTGCAAAACTGAGGCTGCTGATTTTTTTTCCTTTTCTATCCCACAAAATAGTATGTGCATCTTTATCGAGATGTTTTATTATTTCTTTTCCTTCCGCATCTAATATAGATTCTTTATTCATAGAACTGGACGAAAAAGGCTTCACCTCAACATAAGAAATCTGAAAGTGGTTAGGCAATTGTTTTAAATAAAATTGCAGTGCCTGGTTCTCCCAATCAGATGGCTTGTGGCTAATGCTAATAATTTTGCATTTCATTATGCGGAAACGAGAGTCTTTTCACCCCATAAACTCTCTAAATCATAAAATTCACGGGTTTCCTGTTGCATAATATTTACTACCACATCTCCACAATCTACCAAGATCCACTCTGAATCATCTTGACCTTCAATCCCTACTAAATTCTTCTGATGAGATTTAATTGATTCAATTAATTTATTAGAAATTGCTTTTGCATTTCTTGAGGAAGAAGCTGTTGCTATAATAAACCAATCAGCAAAACCTGAGATATCTCTAATATCTAAAACAAGAATATTTTGAGCTTTTAAATCATCTAGGGCTTCACAACAGATCGTTTTTAAATCAGAAGTTTTCATAGCAGTAGATCACCTTATGATGCATATTGAGATTGATTGAATTAATTTTAATTTTACGTCCAAGCTTAATAATCAGAATATCTAACTTAAAAGAATAAATCTATTAAATATTTCTAATTTATATATTCTTTCAATCAATCTTTTGATTAAGATATATAAATGAATTCTATAAACGCTCTTATTCTTTGGTTCTCTAATCATCCAGGAGTGCTTATCGGCTTGGGAGCATCTTCCATTCTTATTTTCATAATAAGTATTTTAGGAATTAGCTGGTTTGTGGCTCAGATACCTGAAGATTATTTTCTATCATCAAAAAGAAAACCTTCAAAATGGCAAGAGCACAAACCACTTCTGAGAATGATGGTTTTATTTGGAAAAAATATTATCGGGTTCTCCCTTATTATAGGGGGGTTATTAATGCTAGTTTTACCTGGTCAAGGACTCCTTACAATTGTGACGGGGCTATTGTTAATTAACTATCCTGGAAAATATAAGCTAGAACAAAAACTTGTAACAATACCTTCTGTCTTTAGAGCTTTAAATTGGATAAGAGTAAAAGCAAATAAACCACCGCTTAAAAGAAAGACTGCTCATCAATAAAATTACGTTTTTTAAATTTTATTACTTGACTTGCAGCCTGCTCTAAGTTGTATAGTTCTTTGTATATATTATGAAGACTTTAAACAGTCTACATCTAAAAGTTATTGCAGGAGATAATATGGGGATTGAAAATAAAAAATGGATTTTAAAAGAAAGGCCAAGTGGATTGGTCAAAGACTCAGATTTTGAGCTTGTTACAGAGGCTCTTCCTGAAATTCAAGAAGGCGAAATTCTTCTTGAAAATATGTATCTTTCATTTGATCCAACTCAAAGAGGCTGGTTGAATGATGTGCCAGGTTATCTTCCACCCGTTCAGATAGGTGAAGTTGTTCGATCAGGTGGTATGGGCAGAGTGCTGGAATCTAATAATTCAGATTACAAAGTTGGTGATTTAACATTTGGTTTTGTAGGGTGGCAAACTCATTGTGTGACTAAGCCTGAGGCTGATGACAGATTTAGAGTAGTTCCCGATCTTCTTCCTATACCAACGATGCTGAATGTAATGGGCACAACAGGTATTACTGCTTACTATGGGTTAATAGAGCTCGGTGATCCAAAACCAGGTGAAACTGTCTTAGTCTCAGGAGCAGCAGGTGCAACAGGATCAGTTGTGGTTCAGATTGCAAAACTTAAAGGATGTCATGTCATAGGGATAGCGGGTGGCAAGGAAAAATGTGATTGGCTTAAAGAAGTTGGTGTGGATGATGTGATTGACTACAAAAACTCTAATGTTCATGAAGAATTACCAAAGGTTGCAAAAAATGGGATTGATATATATTTTGATAATGTAGGCGGAGAGATATTAGAAACTGTTCTAAATATAATTAATATAAATGCTCGGGTTCTATTGTGTGGAGGAATTTCATCTGGATATGATGCAACCAGACCACCGGATGGACCTAATAATTTATTTTCTTTAATTTTTAAGCGAGCAACAATGCAAGGATTTCTAGTGCTTGATTATTTACCGCGCTCACAACAAGCTTTAGAAGATATTGCAACTTGGGTCATGGAAGGGAAACTGCAACATAGAGAAGACATCCAAGAAGGAATTGAGAACTGCCCCCAAACTTTGAATAGACTCTTTACTGGAGAGAATAAAGGCAAGCAATTACTAAAAATTTAAGCTGAGTTTTCTGAAATTTTATTGACTAACTTTGCAAGAATATTCATTCTCTGAGTTGCATCAAATGCTTCAAGTAAAGCCTGTTTTTGCAAGGGAGTTATAGGAATTAATCCAGCCAACTGATAGCTCACAGATTCAGCAGATAAAAGATCAATATCCAGTGGTAAAGATTTTACTTGTGGGTGCTCTTTGAGCTGACTAAGTACGTTTATTAACTCTGGGAATTGAGCAAGGACTGCTTGATCATCAACAACTGGCTCGGGAATTGGAGAGATAGATGCATAATGAAGTCCTGACTCCAGTTGCTCAACTGATTTAATAGATACTTTTTGCGAACCTCTGACAGTAATGCCCAATAGACCATTGGGCAATTGGTTAAAATCAATAATCTCAACAAAAGTTCCCTGTGACATGAAACTTTCACCAGATTGATTGCTTTTACTCAAGGTAATCACAAAGCCCGTGTCGCTACTCATACAATTTTTTACCATTGAGAGATATCTAGGTTCAAAGATTTGAAGTGTTTGTATGGTGCCAGGCAAAACAACCAATCCCAAGGGAAATACTGGAAGTTTATTTATCTTTGATGAGGTCAATTATTGGCTCCGATATTTTTTTACTATCTTTATTGCTCATGATTAGAATAACATCAAAATTATCTATGTCTTTTTTTAAATCTGTTAAAAGTAACTGGATTGAATCATACTCAAATTCCTGATTTTTTTTACTTGATACATTCAACCAAAAGACTTTTTCAAGATCTGAAGCGCTCTCATACAGCTCATCGCCATGATGCCCCTGAGACATAGTGTTAGATGCTAATTCAATGATGCCCAATATTCTTTGAGAGCTAAAATGATTCGTGGCTGCTTGAACAGTATGCGATATTGCAGTTGGATGATGAGCAAAATCATCAATAACTATCTTATGATCGTTCTGAAATACTGTTTCAAATCTCCTTTTTACACCTTTTGAATTTGTTAGAGCTATAAATGACTCCTGTGGGCTAATGCCATGAAGGGAAGCTGCATACATCGCGATCATTGCATTGCTTAAATTGTGCTTTCCGTGCATGGGGAGATCTCTAATATCAAATTTATTATTCTCAAAATTAATTACGCCTTCCTCAAGAGAAAGTTGAATATTATCTTTTCTCCCCAGCTGATGTTTCGAGGACCAGCACCCCATCTTTATTAGATCAGTAATATTTTTATCGCCATCATGAAAAATAATATTGCCATTTGCTGGCACTGTTCTGACAGCATGATGAAATTGCTTCAAGATATCTGATAAATCATTAAATATATCTGCATGATCAAATTCAATATTATTTATGATAAAAGTATGGGGATGATAATGAATAAATTTTGAGCGCTTATCAAAAAAAGCTGAATCATATTCATCTGCTTCAATTACAAAATATTTTGAGGAACCAAGGCGCGCAGAATTATCAAATGAATCACTTACGCCACCTACTAAAAATCCAATATCAATACCCTGAGATTTAAAAATTTCACATATCAAAAAAGATGTTGAGGTTTTTCCATGAGTTCCTGAAACAGCAATGACTGTTCGATCACGGATCATCTCGCCTAGCATTTGAGGACCAGAGGTATAATCAAGCTTTTGATTTAAAATATATTCAACAGATGGATTGCCCCTGCTCAGAGCGTTACCAATAACATATAGATCAGCAGATGGTAAATCAGATTCTTCATAACCTTCTATCATTTTTACGCCGAGAGACTGAAGTTGGTCAGACATTGGGGGATAAAATTGCTTATCGCTCCCGGAAACTGTGTGACCTTTTTCAACAAGAATTTGCGCAAGGCCACCCATAAAGGTGCCACAAATGCCTAATATATGAATTTTCATTTTTAAATATTTGTCGGTAACATTTGTTACCATAGACCAAATTAATTAATTTATAAACCAATGAAAAAAAATGCTTTTTATGCTCAATCTGGTGGTGTGACCTCTGTAATCAATGCCTCTGCAAGTGCGGTAATATTAGAAGCTAGGAAATCTGCAAAGATAGGTAAAATTTACGCTGGTAAAAATGGGATCTTAGGAGCCTTGAGAGAAGAGCTAATAGATACTTCCAAAGAATCAAAAAAATTTATTGAAAGCTTGCAATATAGACCAGGCGGAGTATTTGGTTCATGTAGATATAAACTCAAAAGTATAGAGGACAACCTCAAAGAATACGAAAGATTGATAGAGGTTTTTAAGGCTCATAACATTGGTTATTTTTTTTATAATGGTGGAAATGATTCTGCAGACACGGCTTTAAAAATTTCTCAGATCAGTAATAAGCTCAATTATCCTCTTCAATGCATTGCAATACCTAAAACAGTAGACAATGATCTTGCTGTGACAGACTGCTGTCCGGGATTTGGATCAGTTGCTAAATATGTGGTCACTTCTACCATCGAAGCGGCGCTGGATGTTGAGTCAATGTATGAAAGTTCTACAAAAGTTTTTATCCTTGAAGTTATGGGTAGGCATGCAGGTTGGATCGCTGGGTCAAGCTGCTTAGCTCAAGATAGCCATCCAGGAGCGCCTCATATAATCTTGCTGCCTGAAGTAACCTTTAATCAGAATAAGTTCCTGACTAAAGTTAAGGAGACAGTCAAAAAACATGGGTTCTGTGTGATTGTTGCATCAGAGGGAATCAAGAATTCTAAAGGAAAATTCTTAGCCGAATCAGATTCTAAGGATGCGTTTGGTCATAGTCAGCTTGGAGGAGTGGCTCCTCGATTAGCTGAACTGATTAACAAGAAATTGAAATTAAAAAATCATTGGGCTGTTGCTGACTATCTCCAAAGAAGTGCAAGCCACCTATCATCAGGCGTAGATAGAGCTCATGCCTATGAGGTAGGTAAAAAAGCAGTTCAATATGCTTTAAAGGGATTAAATGGAGTCATGCCAATTATTAAACGTAAAAGTTCAATGCCCTATCAATGGGAAGTTGTTCCTGCACCGTTAACAAAAATTGCAAATGTTGAAAAAAAACTGCCGGCTGGATTCATTTCAAAAGATGGACTGGGAATGACGAAAAGAGCTCGAAGCTATTTTCAGCCTTTAATTGAAGGAAAAGTTACAGATATTAAAACTACAAACTATCAAGCTGGAAAAATGGAGATGGTTCCTAAAAAATTAAAGTCCTGGAGATAAAGCATTCAGCTGATTAATAATTCTTTTTAATTCATTTTTGAGAATAAGCTTATCTTCTTCATTCAAGAACGAGCCAAAGTAAAACCTTTTTCCTTTAGATTGAAAGCAAAACTGATTTGAGTTGTGCTGATCAGTTTCCACTTCAAGGACAACAAAGCTTCTAAACTCTTCCCAGCTCCGTTCTTTGATAAGTCTTCCCTGCTCTAATTTAATTTTCTCATTTGAGATATAAATTATCTCTTTTTGCTGACTCCAGCGGAAACTAATATAAAAACAAATGAAAACAATGATGACTTCTAAACCCGCAAACGGAAGAATTAATCCAGCACCCATGATAAGAAAAAAAACTCCGATAGCTAAGCAAACAAAAGCTAGGCTACCTAAGAAAATTACTCGACTCCATCCTCTTAATGAATAATTAGGAGAAATCTCTATTAAAAAATTATTTTCTGTAGTTTCTTGAATCCTAATCATATTACAATGGTTTACATGGTCACTAGAAAAGATTTTAACCGATATATGATGCCGACATACAAACCGGCAGAATTTGTTCCTTCAAAGGCAAAGGGGTCTTGGGTCTGGGATAATAAAAATAAAAAATACATAGATTTTGCATCCGGAATTGCGGTTTCTAGCTTGGGGCATTGTCATCCAATTTTAAATAAAGCGTTAGCAAATCAATCCAAGAAAATTTGGCACCTATCGAATTTACTAACCAATGAGCCGGCACTAAGGCTGGCTAAAATTTTCTGTAAACATACATTTGCTGAAAAAGTATTTTTTTCTAATTCTGGAGCTGAGGCTGTCGAAGGCGCAATAAAAACAGCTCGAAAATATGCATACACAAATATAAGCAAAAAGAAAAATGAAATAGTTTCATTTTCTGACGCTTTCCATGGGCGAACAATGATGACTATCGCTCTCAATGGATCTGATAGATTTATTGAAGGGTTTGGACCTATGCCTGAGGGAATTAAACATCATCCATTTAATGAAGTAAAAAATCTAGAGAAGGTAATCACAAAAAAAACTGCAGCTGTAATCGTCGAACTTGTTCAGGGAGAAGCGGGAATTATTAAAGCGAAGAGAGATTTTATTCAAAAAATTAAAAAGCTCTCTAAACAAAATAATGCGCTAATTATTATTGATGAGGTTCAATCAGGAGCAGGAAGAACTGGAACCTTGTTTGCCTACGAGCAATTTGGTATCAAGCCAGACATCATGTGCTGTGCAAAAGGCATCGGTGGGGGAATTCCGATAGGCGCAATACTTACATCTACAAAAATCGCAGAATGTATGCAGCTTGGCTCTCATGGATCTACCTTTGGAGGAAACCCATTGGCTTGCGCTGTTGCCGAGCAAGTGATGACCATGCTGTCTAAAAAATCATTGCTCAATGGGGTCAAGAAAAAAGAAAAATTATTTTTAAAAGAACTCAAAAATATTAATAAAGAATTTAAATGCTTTAGTGCGATAAGAAGCTCGGGCCTATGGATAGGGTGCAAATTAAATGTAACTGACAACTTTAATTTAGATACTATGATGAAAGCATGCTATGCAAAAGGGTTGATGATTTTAAAGGCTAATAATAATACTATTCGAATTGCACCAAGCCTGATCATTGAAGATGAAGTAATATTGAAAGGTCTAAAAATATTAAGAAGCGCTATTCAGGAGCAGCTTCACTAGATTTTGGTATCTCTTCAAGCATAATCATTCCATTATACCCAGTAGGCAATACTCTCCCACGCTTGGCTCTTGAAGAAATATACTCTTCTAGATCTTTTAGGGTCCATGTTTTTCCGCCAGTTTTACCTTCATGATGAATATGAAGCTTGCTATCTTCTGCAAGACAGCAAACATCCATCATGAACTCAGATTTTTCTTTAAAGGCTTTGGTCGAAATACTAATTAGTTTATTTCCCTTGCCCTTGGGAAGAACTGGTAATTCTTCTATAGGAAAAATTAACATTTTATTGCTTACCTTGCCTTTGTTATCCTGCGAGGAAAAAGTTGCAGCAACAAATTTATGATTTTCATTGATTGCAACTGGAGAAATGACGCTGGCTCCATCGGGAGTCTTCATAAACTGTTTTCCTTTTTTTTGGTTTGAAATTGCATTAGACAAATTGCTAATAAAACCAAAGCCTGCCGAATTGGAAATTAAGATCTTAGATTCCTCGATTCCAACAGCAACACCCTCAAATGTAACGCCTGACTCAGCAACAACTCGTCCTGTTAATGGCTCGCCCATTCCTCTTGCAGACGGTAATGAATGAGCAGGCAATGAAAATGCCTTGCCGCCAGAATCAAAAAAAACAGCAGTCTGGTTATTTCTCCCTTTGGCAAAATGCTGCAACTTATCATCCCCTCTATAGGTAAGACTATTTGGATCAATATCATGACCTTTGGCTGATCTGATCCAACCCGCTTTAGATAAAATGACAGTAACTGCTTCTGATGTAACCACCTCTTCTTCAGAAAATGCCCTGGCATCTGAAGCCGACTCAATTGGAGAATTTCTGTCGTCTCCAAAATTTTCTTTAATTTCTATCAGTTCGTTTTTAATGTAAGTTTTTAACCTAGCTTTTGATTTAATAATTTTTTCAAGCTCAGATCGTTCGGTTTCTAACGAGCCTTTTTCTTCTTCAAGCTTAATTTGCTCCAACTTAGCTAACTGCCTCAAACGAATTTCTAAAATTGCATTTGTCTGTATCTCTGAAATCTTAAAAACTTTCATTAATTCGTTTTTGGGGTCATCGCTATTTCTTATAATGTGAATAACTTTGTCTAGGTCTAAATAAACTATTAATAAACCTTCTAAAATATGAATTCTATCGTGCACCTGATCCAATCTATGCTCAAGTTTCCTCATTACAGTTTGTTGCCTGAACTTAAGCCATTCAGCTATCAAATCCTTTAGAGCAAATACTCTAGGAGATCCTTGCAAGCTAATTAAATTCATGTTTGCTCGATAATTCTTTTGTAAATCTGTAGTTGCAAAAAGATGGTTCATTACTTCTGTAGCATCTACGCGATTAGACTTTAAAGAAATTACCAGTCTGACTGGCTCTTTGTGATCTCCCTCATCCCTTAAATCGACCACCATGGGAAGTTTTTTCTTTTGCATTTGATCAGCAATTTGTTCAAGAATTTTTGAACCAGAGGCTTGATGAGGTAAAGCTCTAACAACAATATCATTGCCCTCAGTATCCCAGTGAGCCCTGATCTTAAATCCACCTCTGCCAGTTTCATACATCTCAACAAGCTCTTCAGTAGAAACAATGATTGGCGCTGCATTGCTAAAATCTGGGCCTTGAATAAATTTTAATAGATCTTTTGTTGTGGCCTTTGGATTATCCAAAACATGTATACATGCATCTAAAATTTCATTTATGTTATGAGATGGGATATCGGTTGCCATGCCAACAGCAATGCCCGTGGTGCCATTTAAAAGAATGCTTGGTATCTTCGCAGGCAAAATTGTAGGCTCGAGCAATGAACCATCAAAATTAGGCTGCCAATCAACTGTTCCAAGCTTTAATTCAGAAAGAAGTAAATCAGCAAAACCTGTAAGTTTCGATTCTGTGTATCGCATTGCAGCAAATGATTTAGGATCATCTTGAGTGCCCCAGTTTCCCTGCCCATCCACCAGCGGATATCTAAATGAAAAATTTTGTGCCATCAGCACCATTGCTTCATAAGCTGCGCTGTCTCCATGAGGATGAAATTTACCTATTACGTCTCCTACAGTCCTAGCAGATTTTTTATACTTTGAGCCAGCGTTTAGACCTAATTCGCTCATTGCGTAGAGAATCCTGCGTTGCACTGGTTTCATGCCATCACCGATATGAGGAAGTGCGCGATCTAAAATGACATACATGGAATAGTTGAGGTAGGACTCCTCAGCATATTCTTTCAAACTCATAGAACTAGGATTCTTATTCATAATTAAACTGCTACTATTTTGCCTCGTTTTTCAAGCCATTCTTTTCTTGCTCCTGCATTTTTCTTGGAGAGCAATAAATCCATCATGCTATTTACGTTATCAGTTGAGGTAATAGTCAGTTGAACCAATCTTCTTGTTTTGGGGTCCATAACTGTTTCACGCAATTGTGAGGGATTCATTTCTCCCAGGCCTTTAAATCTTTGAATATCTATTTTTGGCTTTCCTGGCTTTGTCTTTAATTTTTTAACTATTGAATCTTTTTCATCTTCATCAAGAGCATAAAAGACTTCCTTGGCACAATCTATTCTGAATAAAGGGGGCATTGCAACAAAAATATGTCCAGCTTGAACTAATGGCTTGAAGTGACGAAGAAAAAGAGCGCATAACAATGTAGCAATATGAAGACCGTCAGAATCAGCATCAGCTAAAATGCAAATTTTTCCATATCTTAAAGAATCAATATCAGGACTGCCTGGATTAACTCCAATGGCTGTAGCAATATCTTTAATTTCAACAGATTTCATAATTTCAGAACTTTCCAAGTCCCAAGTATTCAAAATTTTTCCACGCAGAGGCATGATTGCTTGAAATTTTCTTTCTCTTGACTGTTTGGCTGAGCCTCCAGCAGAGTCTCCTTCTACAAAAAATAACTCGGTCTCATTCAAATCTGTGCTATTGCAGTCTGAAAGTTTGCCTGGAAGTGCTGGGCCTTGAAATGTTTTCTTTCGATCAATAACTTTGGTCTCTTTTGTTCGGGCCTGCGCAGATGCAATAGCTAGTTCAGCTAACTTTTCTCCCTCTTCAGTGTGTTGGTTGAACCATATGCTAAGCACATCTTTGGTTGTAGAATTTACAAAAGCCTGATGGTCTTTTGAGTCTAATCTCTCCTTGGTTTGACCGGCAAATTGCGGGTTTGTCAATTTTGAAGAGATAACAAAGGTGCTATGTTGCACAACATCATCAGCTGTTATTTTTAAACCTTTTGGAATTAGATTTCTGAACTCACAAAACTCTTTGACTGACTCTAACAAGCCTGCTTTAAATCCATTTAAGTGAGATCCGCCTTGAGCTGTTGGAATGAGATTCACATAAGATTCATTCATGAGATTTTTTGCGGGTTTTGTAGACCAATTTAAAACAAAATCAAGCGCATTATTATCTCCTAATTTGCTGCATGAGATTGATTCTTCTAAAAGTAACTCAATGCCACCAGAAGACTCGGATAAATATGAAATTAGACCATTTTCATAATTCCAAGATATCTTTTCATTTTTCTTATCATCATGGTATTCAATGGTTAAGCCCGGACATAACACTGCTTTAGCTTTAAGTAAGTGCTTTAAATTGGTTTTCTCAATCTTGATGGTTTCAAAGTACTGTGGATCAGGTACAAAACTAATGGAAGTTCCTGTGTTTCTAGGGCCTATGTCTCCAACTTGCTTCAGATCTGAAGTTTTTTCACCACCTTCAAAACTCATTTCAAACCTATGACCCTCCCGCTTAATTTCTACGGATAGGTTTTTTGATAGAGCATTGACCACAGAAACTCCTACGCCATGCAAACCTCCAGAAAAATTATAATCTTCACCTGAGAATTTTGCTCCAGCGTGAAGTTTGCACATTATCAGCTCTACGCCAGAAACCTTGTGCTCAGGATGAATGTCTACTGGCATGCCTCGACCATCGTCAATAACCGAAACAGAACCCTCTTTATGCAGAGTAACTTTGATCTTGGAGCAATGACCAGCTAGGGCTTCATCAATTGAATTGTCTAAGACTTCTTGAATAAGGTGGTTTGGGCAAGAGGTGTCAGTATACATGCCAGGTCTTTTTCGGACCGGATCTAAGCCTGATAGAACTTCTATCGACTCTGAATCATAATTTTTAGCCAATTAATATTTCCTGATGCTAATGAACTTTTACCTAGTATTCTACTCTAACTAAATTGAAAGAAAGCTATTAATTGAAGAGATTTTAGGAGATTTTTTAACAATAGACTAAAATAGAATAAACAACATTTCAGTGCTAAGAAAACTTGACAGAATATCCCTAAAAGAGTTCTAATGTGTTCACTGTAAACATTAATTTTAATATGAATAAAAAAATTCTAGTCACATCTCTGCTTGCTCTCAGTATCAACTCAGGCGCAGACAGCCTGCTAGATATTTACAACGATGCGCTGGAAAACGATCCTCAGTATAAATCAGCAGAATTTTCATACTTATCTGGCAAGGAAATTAAGGTACAGGGTCGCGCTGGACTTCTTCCTAATATATCCATTAGCGCTCAAACCAATTGGAATGAATATTACCAAAATGGTAATCTTGAAAATGAATACAATAACTTCAGCTCATCTGCTCGCTTAACTCAACCCTTAATTAGACTGGATTCATGGTTTAAGTATAGACAATCTAAATTTTTAACTGACGCGTCAGAAGCTGATTTTGCATACTCTCAGCAAGCATTAATCGTAAGAACTGCTGAGCTTTATTTCAATGTCTTGCGTGCAATAGATAACTTAAGCGCTGCTCGATCAGAAGAAAAAGCAATTAAAAAACAATTAGATCAAATTAGACAAAGATATGAAGTTGGACTTGCAGCTGTAACTGAAGTTCAAGAAGCTCAATTGGCGTTTGATCTGAGTGTGGCATCAAGAACAAGAGTAGAAGGAGAAGTTTATACAGCAAAAGAAGCATTAAATGCCTTGGTCGGGAGAGAAATTTTGTCTCTGGATGGGCTGGTTAATGACTTGAATGTTACAAACCCTGTGCCTGCTTCTAAAGAAGAATGGGCAAGAAAAGCTGTAGAAAATAACTTCAGACTCCAGGCTGCAAATCTCAGGAAGTTTGCCTCAAAAAACAATGCCAGAAGCGTAGCGTCTAATCACTTACCTAAAGTGGATATTGTTGGCGTTCAAACTGAGTCAGAAACAAATCAATATGCTTATGATGGATTAAATACTGGAGGAGCTTTCAACATCACCGTTCCAGATGAAACTCAAAGAGACACCTATAGCTTGCAACTTTCCATGCCAATTTTTCAAGGTGGTGCTGTGATCTCAAGGACTAAACAAGCATATGCAGAATCCAATAAATCTTCAGAAGATGCATTGTTTATCGAGAGAGGTGTTATTCAGGATGTCCGCAGCCAATATTCAAATGTAGTGACATTGGTAGCAAACCTTCGCGCTCAAAAACAAGCTGTTGTTTCAGCCTCGAGTGCACTTGAAGCTACAAAAGTAGGATATGAAGTTGGAACCAGAAATATAGTAGATTTACTGCAAGCTGAAAAAAACCTATATAGCGCTGAGAGAAATCTCTCCAATGCAAAATATGATTACCTAATTACGACCCTCCGCTTGCACTTAGCAGCTGGCACTCTCAGCCCAGAAAATCTTATAGAAATAAATAACTTACTCGGGTAGAGCATGCCTGAATTGCCAGAGGTTGAGACCTCAGTCCAAGCAATTCAAGAGTTTACAAATCAAAACATAGAATCGATAGAAATATATAATCCAAATCTTCGTTGGAAAGTTGACTGTAAGGCTTTTAAAAAGCTATGTGGACTTAAAGTGGATAAAATCAGCAGAAGAGCAAAATATATACTCCTCCATATTGATAAATCACAAATACTCATTCATTTAGGCATGACGGGAACGCTGAGAATTGCTGAGAAGAATTCTAATTTTTATAAAAAGCATGACCATGTTGAGTTTATTTTTCAAAGTGGAAAATTAATTTTTAATGATCCAAGAAGATTTGGATCAATGCACCACATCACAAAACCAAGTTCACATTTTTTATTAGAGAAGCTTGGCCCAGAACCCTTGTCAGAAGAATTTAATGGAGACTACTTGTTTCAAAAAATTAAAAAATCTTTGTCACCAATAAAAAATACACTCATGAATCAACACAATGTCGTTGGAATAGGAAATATTTATGCAAATGAAATCTTGTTTGATGCCAAAATTCGCCCTACCAGGAAAAGCAAAACAATTACTAAAAAAGAGCATCATAAGATAGCCGCATCAACCAAAAAAATCTTAAAGATTGCTATCAAGGCTGGAGGCACTACCTTAAAAGACTTCTATCAACCTGATGGAAATAAGGGCTACTTCAAAATAGATCTAGCTGTATATGATCGCGCAAATGAAAAATGTTTAAACTGCAACAAAGAATCAATTAAGAGAATTGTCCAATCGCAAAGGGCAACTTTTTATTGTCGAAAATGTCAGGTTTGACTAGATATTTTTTTTAGCAGAGCAGCTTTCACATTTGGTGAAACGAAACGAGAAACATCACCACCAAATGTTGCAATTTCCTTTACCAAGCTAGATGAAACATAAATTAAAGTATCTTTAGGAGTAAAAAAAATACTCTCAATATCTGGAGCAAGACTTCGATTCATGGTCGCTAATTGAAATTCGTATTCAAAATCGGCAACCGCTCTCAAGCCTCTGATAATTGCAATGGCATCATTATCTCTTGCCAAATCTACAGTTAATTTTCTTGAATATCCTAAAACTTCAATTTTTGCATTGTCTTTGAAAATTTCTGAGATAAGCTCAATTCTTTCCTCCACACTAAACAAAGGATTTTTGGGCTGACTCTCAGCAACTCCAATAATAACTTTATCAAATAATGCAGCCGCTCTTTCAACAATATCTATATGCCCAAAAGTAATTGGGTCAAATGAGCCTGGGTAAATTGCTGTTTTCATTACCGAATGATACTAAACATTCCTAATTCATCAAAATATTCAAGGATTAGGTAAAATATAGGCTCATGGAAACTAAAAAAAATAAAATTAAAAATCTTGAAAAGATACAAGCGCCTCAAACTCCATCTGCTGTAGATGACGCCGCGGATGTCATGTCAAACTACTCAAGCAAAAAGAAAAAGTATCAGCCAAAAGATAAAAAATTATCTTTCCCTCCAATAGATTATGAAAAACCCCCCCACTATTAGATACAAAAAAGGGGAGCTTAAGCTCCCCTTTTAGTTAGACAATTGATATAGATTAAATTAGATCGTTGTTCATAACTTTATTCCAAGCTGAAATAAAATCACGCTCAAATTTATCCTTAGCATCATCGCTGGCATAGACCTCGGCCAATGCTCGCAATTGAGAATTAGATCCAAATGCTAAATCAACTCTGGTTGCAGTTCTAACCTTCTCACCAGAAACTCTATCAACACCCTCATAGGAGTTACCAGTTCCATTCGGTTTCCATGCAACTGACATATCAAGCAATGTAGCAAAATAATCATTTGAGAGTTGATCCGGGTTATCTGTAAAAATGCCATAATCATTATTACTTATTCCCAGCGATCTCATTCCACCTAATAGAACAGTCATTTCTGGAGCGGTCAAGCCAAGTAATTGTGATTTATCCAGCATCATTTCTTCAGCAGGTATATTTGAATTTGGATTAAGATAATTTCTAAAACCATCTGCAACAGGCTCTAGAACAGCAAAAGAGTCAGCATCAGTCTGATCTTGTGTTGCATCGCCACGACCTGGAGT
>ERZ651776.1479-NODE-1479-length-27933-cov-5.297099_pt1 | contig 27933 bp, 27 predicted proteins | sample MGYA00514761_ERZ651776 | MGnify/ENA metagenome assembly ERZ651776 | reverse complement strand
AGAGGAGGAGGAGGAGGAGGGGGGAGGGTCCAGGAGCAGTCCCCCACCAGCTGTAATATGGTAGCTCGTCGCATCTATAGTTGTAAGCGACATCACACACAGTTAAATCCAGAATCACCACAATAGGCGATTATAGATAGTGGGATCCCTCGAAAACGCGAAAAAAAACCAAGAGTTCCATTTGGTGAGATTGTATGTAAGTTTGCTCTATTTTATTGGCCCTGCGAGTGTGTATGGCATTTCGTTTCGTTTCACTAATGCTAAAATCGGAAAATAACATCCCCCCCTGCTCTTAGCGAACTTCTCATTGCGACGTGGCCGTCTTCAACCCACCAGTAAAGTATGATCAAGACGCTTTTAATCTCCATTCTCCTCGCAGTTGTCCCATCGTCCGGGTTCACCAGTTCTACGACGAGGCCGGCGCTGGCGATGAAGAGATTCTCAGATGCCGCTGTGGAGGCACCTGCAGAGGAGGCCGAAGTTGCTGCCCCTGCGCCTGCCCCTGCCCCTGCTGCTCCTACCTATACGTGTCAGAGCGCCGCGAAGACTCTCGAGAGCCCTAACTGCTTGGAGTTCGGGTCTTTTTGGGACCCGCTGGGCTTGTCGGAAGGTGCTTCCGATGAGGTTGTCGCGTGGTACCGCCACGCAGAAGTGAAACATGGTCGCGTTGCCATGGCTGCATTTGTGGGGTGGTGTGTTGTTGGGGCCGGCTTCCATCTCAATGGCGAGCTTTCTCATGGGTTAAATTTTGCTGACATCCCCAAGGCGGGATTAGCTGCCTGGGACGCCACACCAGGAAAAGGAAAGGTACAAATGTTGCTTTTCGCAGGGCTTATCGAGTTCCACGATGAATTGTTCCATTCCAGGAGGGGAAAACATTACCTACGAGGCGGGGTGCCTGGAAGAAACGTTGTTCCTGGCCTATACGACCCATTTGGGTTGAGTGTCAATAGGAGCGAGGCTGATTTGGCTAGGGGACGCGATGTCGAGATCAAAAACGGACGGCTTGCTATGATAGGGTTTATCGGGATGTACTCAGCAGCCATGATCAAAGGTTCTATCCCCTTCATAACTTGGGATGTTTGAGAAAGTTGTTTTGTCTGTTAACCTGTAATGTGCGTGCTAAAATTTGTAACAAAGGCGGTGGCATTAATTTTACAAATGTAAGGTTTTTTTTGTCATTTATAACGTTTAGCTTCCTTACTCATCCTTGCTCTTAATGGTGAAGCAATTGATGTTAAGTTTTTCACAAAGCTGGTCGATGGCCTTCTTTGACCACCAGCACAGACGCAAGACCTGCCAGATCACAGCCGCCACAACCAAGTTGTGGTTCTCAGCATCTTCCAGATTACCATAGCGGAGGACAAGGGATACAACCAGGAGTGGGAAGATGTCCTTCTGAATCCCAGCGAAGCTTCATTAATTAATTAACAAGCGAGGTATGCGTTCAATCGCATTTTGTAAATTGTTGTTTTGTGAGTTGCGTTAGTGGGTTGGCGTTCGTGTTCCTAACAAGTAAGTCATCGTCTCGTAAAATTACAACTTGGCGTTCAATAGCGACCGGCAGCGAGCAATTTGTTACCCGAACAAGATCCTTACCTCATCTTCGCCATGCTGTAGACAATCATCTTGTTGGTCAAAAAGGAAAACAGAATGCCAAAAGCGACACTAATATATCTAATCTCGGCAGCGACGATGCGGTTGGGGATAATCATGGCAATCGCTACAGCCGAAAACGGTGACAAGAGGTGGAGCAGCTTGCCGATCGCGTTCGGCTTGCCAAAAATGGTCATTTTGAAGCTAGCAAAAACCAAGCAAATCTGGAGCAAAATCCATCCCTTCACAACGAAGACACCGAGCGGATCGCCCATAACGACAATGTCGCCGAAAATTGCAACGTTATCGACCAAAGAGAAGGTAGCACAGAATAATGCGGTTAGGTGGGCCATCTCTGTCACTCCAAAGTTACCAACACAGTGAGGGAGTTCACGGGTGTGATACTGTCATTTCAGGTATTACGTTGCGTTGGGTTGGGTTGCGTTGGGTTGGGTTGGGGGTTGCGTTGCGTTGGGTTAGCGAGGGCGCGGTTGCTTATAACATAAGTGCAAAGCCAATCTATATTCTCTCACCTCCTGCCACTGCGCACAGAAGAAACTGAATTGAAGAGTAAGCTGACCAGCCAAAGTCAACTTGTTCGCCCCAGGGAGAAGGATTGCACTGACAACACTGAAGTGAGAAATGTTGCCCAAGCAGTCACAGCCGTGGTCAAAGAGCTGGCCAAGGGGGCTGCATTCAAGTGTTAGTAAGATTTTTTAGTACAATACAAGCACCTGATAGTGCCAAATGCCGTCGATCAAGCCAAAACGCACCTACTAGCCCCAGTCCTCCTGGCCTGCTTCCCGTCCATGCAGTCAAAAGTATAGTACCAGAACTCAAAGAACCCATTCACAAAGAAAACCCACTTAGGAATGGGCTGGTCAAAGTGAGGGTCAAAGTGCCAGACCAAGAAAAAGTTGGCTACGAGCATGAAACATCCCAGGGTCGTTACCATGTTCGGAGCCAATGACATGGGCAAACAGCCTGCAAAACGTTGACACAGTTGTCGTTACTTAGGTTAGTAGTAGTTCTCATTGTGCAGCATCTGCTTTCCTATCCAGACCCGAAAGGCACTCACCGACGCAAAACTCCCAGAACGGGTTCAACTTGTTGTCCAACCAAGTGTACCCACCACTCTTGTACTTGTGATTGGCAATATTCGTAGCCCCAGCATCAGACAGCACACCGGCCTTCTTGCTCTTGGTGTCCTCTTCCCACCAAAAAAGCGCCCTGTTACCGGTCATATCCACATCTCCTGAAGACTTTTTCGAAGACTTTCGCCCCTTAGAGGCAGACCTTTTCGGCGTTGAAGACCTCTTCGGGGATTTCTTCACAGCCGATGATTTTGAAGTCTTCTTACTTGGTGTTTTGCTCCTAGACTTTGCGGCAGGACTCTTCGATTGGGAAGGAGTCTTCGAGCGAGCGCGAGACTTTCGACCAGGGGTGCGAGTGCTGTTTAATGGTTGCTGATTGGCGAAGAGCTCCCCACTTGCAACGCGCGAGAGACGCTTAACTAAATCAGCCTTGTTCCCGCTGTTATCGAGATCGAGTCTTTCGCACTCAGATCTGAGGTCATATAGAGTGAGGGTGTTCAAACTCATGGTATGTGAATGATTTTGGTGGGAAAAATTCAAGTGTTTCTTGGTGCCGCCTCTCACTGCCTCTCCGTGCCAAAAACCCCCGTTTAAAATACCTTCGTGTTAACCTTTGAATCGTATTATTTTGTACTGCCAGAATGATGGTTATCCTTATGGTAGCGCTCGCCTTTTCCTCGACGTATACGATTAACCACCAGATCTCCTTACGTCTCGATGATGCATGCCAATGCACAGTTGTAAACAGCTCTCCCAGCGCAAAGTTTCGGCTTCATGAAGGTGACAGTGGTTTAATCGCACAAGCACTACAGAAACACAGCTTTGCGATCCTTGAAGACGGTATCGATGTCAGCGATCTGAATCCTGGGAGTTTTTTTCACTTTTCGGCAAAGAGGAAGAAAACTCACGGAGGTACGAGTTTCTTCAGCTTCGAAAACGAGTTCCTGGACGTTCGTTTTGACCACGAGGACATTAGCAACTGTGAATTACCCGCTGAAATCTCTAGCTTTGTGCTTTCATCGAGCCAAAAACTTGCAAAAGTTGGCAGATTCAGTATAGAAGCGACGAACCAAAACCACAATAATGTCGATTACTTGCAGGATGGAAATACAGTATTCCGCCTTTGTTACTATCCTGCAGAAAGTGAGAAAAATCATGGCTTTGGCGCCCACACAGACACAACGTTCTTCACGATTATTCCCATCCCAACATCCACAGCAGCCCCAGGACTTCAAATATTCGATCCCCACAACAATCATTGGCATTGTGTCGAATCTGCCAATTATCCCCCAGGGGCTGTGGCTGTCATAAACGGGGAGTTCCTAGAGATTGTATCGGACGGAAAATTCAGAGCAGGAGTACACCGGGTAATCGCCCCACCTGCCAACAGGCCTCGTTTTTCGACCCCTTTGCTGTTGCGTCAAGCATCTAGTAGCGATAGAATGAACGAAATGTGGAAGATGCTTCAAATTCCCGGATCTCGATCTCTCACTTGCACTCATTCGAAAAAACCCTTGATTCGGACGTATGATGGTTTGCTCACAGGCGCAGAGTGCCGAGAAGTGATTCACTTGATTGGGAATTCTCTTGAGACGACCCAAAAGCAGTCGACAATATACAACAGCGCTAGAGATCAAAAAGGAGTGAACGAAGCAATTCGAACGAGTTCTACGGGCTGGTTAAAACACGACCGATGTTCCCTGACACGGAAAATTGCTGATATTGCAAGTGAGATAAGCGGCCAGCCACCGACACATCTGGAGTCACTCCAAATTGCACGCTATGAGACGGGGCAAGAGTACAAGCTTCACTTGGACAGTGTACCCGAGTTTCAAAATCTCCTATGCGGGCCAAGAATCTCTACATTGATCATTTATTTAAATGAAGATTTTTCCGGTGGGATGACGCATTTCCCTCGTCGAAACGTGACAATATCTCCCCAAACAGGTCGTGGCCTATTTTTCCACAATTTAAATAAAGATGGGGAGGTTGATACCGATTCTGCTCACATTGGGAACATGGTCAAGGAGGGGGTGAAGTTCATTTTGACTTGCTGGATTCATGCCTATCAATTGTAAGGTTGTACGGCGATAAATAACGTATTTTTAGTTAGTTCATTATTTTAGTTCAGATAGTTCATTATTTTCATTATTGTGGGAATTTGGGGTTCTGGTGGTTTGGGAATAAAAACTTTTTCGACAAAGACAAAAATTACATCGAGTTGTATGATATTGCTCTGAGAGTAGTTGCGTGCAATTAAAAAAATGATCGCATTTAATTGGCTTTCGGATTTAATCAATAACTACATGATTTACCCTCTATTTTGCCAAGAGGCGGGCAAAAGCGGAGTTACTTCGGGCCGGAGCCCACCTGGCAACAGCCACAGCGACGAGCAGGTCACGAAGGACGAACGTTCGTTCGTTTTTGCATTGTGGACAATACGGCCATAACCCCGTGACACTGCTCTCACAGACAAAGTAATTTGGGTAGAAATAATAAATGAAACCGATTTGAAAACCCCACCAAACGTTCAACTTTCCACTTGTGTTGTGTATATACCGACTCTGAGGCAAACCAAGGGTTCTGTACTTCATAGATGCATCCCTCCCTTAAAAAGTGGAGATAGCTAAACAAAATAAATAGACCAATGCTTATGTGGGTAAAACGTAGCAGTCAGTTCACTCCACTTTCCACTTTATATAAGTCCTACAAACTAATTAATCAATAATTGCGTTATCAACCCAAGATCAACCAAAGGAAGGATCCAAGAAAGATCAATCCTCCCGCTTTCTCTTACCCCCCCTCTTAATCACGGGGGCGTTCCTCAACATATCGGGTAGAACAAGCAACCGAATTTGGGAGCCCCTGAGGTAAACAGCTTCAAGGTGAGACGTAGAACCATTTGGAGCAGTCTTCACACATGAGGTAAGGTGGAGATTCATGCAGGAGTCAGTGGACGAAAGAATGCCGCGATAAATGGAGCCCTTTTTAAGCTGCATCGAGAGGAAGGCGTGGGGTTAGTGGGCTCATGTTAATTTTTTTTGTTTCCCTGGTGCTCGCTCACGAAGCAGTAACATTTCGCCAATACCCCTTGACCCTGTGGGGTAGGCAGGACACAAAAAGCTCAGGCCGTAAACTGCAAGCAACGAGGATATAGACATCATCCGTACCTCAACTGAAATTTTGTGGCTCTCAGCTTCATAGATTAGCTGAATGGGCACACCCTCTCCTCCCATCCTCAGTCAGCAAGGCAGGTTCAGGGTCTCACGTCCCTCTGATGTGCGGCGACTTATACGCTCAAGCAGTAGTACTATTAATAGTGCAGTGAGTGGTGGAAATTTTTAGGAAGAGGATAGAGAAGGTGGGCAGAGGGGGTTTAGCAAAATTGGCCTCTCTTCAGAAGCCTCCCAATCCTTTATCCCCCTGAATAGCAGACAGAATTATTAATTCAATCAAACCAGGCACCATGCACCTTATGTACTACCTTGATGACGATGGCAAGCGAGTATACAGCTTGAAGGTACGCGTATATGAGAGTAATGATCCACTTGGAGGATTTGTTGGCATCTGCCTGAGGGGGCGTGGGGGGGCTGCTTTGGAGGATGCCGCGATTTTGGAAGGAATATCTAAAGACTGCCAAGAGACAGCCCCGGACTGCGCAGGCTGACCTTGCAAGAAAATAACTACAGTCCCGGACTGCGCAGGCAGACCTTGCAAGAAAATAAACTAACACACATACCCACAAAAATCACAATCTTATTGCAGAAAAAAACCCCCTCAGGTTCAGTGACTTCTTCAGCTCACCCTGCACGCTTTTCCCCTGACGATAAATTTAGCCATCACCGTGTGACATTGAAGAAACGGAACGGCATTTACTTGCCATCTCTTCCTGAGACACCGTTGTGAAATGTCTTCCCTTTTTGATGTGATGGAGGATGTGACAGAGGTTGCGACGGGAGTCTTGTGCTTGCTTGCCAAGTGAAGCAAAAAGTAGACAGAAAGCAAAGCTGGTAAAAAACTACGCCCATATATTTTTATAAAATATTTTTATTCATATTTCATTTCGGTCACTCCATGCCTTGATATTTCCTCACCATTGAGGTCAAGAACTCAGCCTTTTGCCCCTTTGCTCCCTCCTCCTTTAAAACATCGACTTTCTCCCCGGCCGCAGCCTTCCTTGTCTCCTTCCTTGACACAGCGTCCGCTTGCATCACAGCAAGTTTTTCCTCGCGAGTTTGTGGGGCGGAGGGGGCGCCGCCGATACCTCCTGACCGCCGTCGTCCTAGATCCTTCTTCCTTTGGATTTCCTCCTCCTTCTTTCTTCCCCTTTCTTCCATCAGACGTAGATCGGGTCCGAGGTGCGTTTTTGGACCATTGGCGGAATGGTCAGCCTTGCTATCGCCGCCGCCGCGGCTGTTGAGGCCATACGAATGTTTGCCCTTGTTGCCCCCTTCAACTCCGCCCCCTCCTTCGCCTCCATCTCTACTGCTGCAGTTACATCTACTCATTAATCTGGTGCACAGTGGACACCGATCGTCTCGTTTCAGGGCGCCATTAACTCCTAGACTCTTGTTCTGCTCCGTGACAGCCGTTGATGGCATAGTCACCGTCGGCTCAGCCGGAGAATTGTCTGTGATCTCTTTTCTCCTCTTTTTCCGCCTCCTCTCCTCTTCACCACTGTCGCTCTCACTGTCGCTATCACTATCGCTATCGCTACTGGAGCTGTAGGATCTCTTACGCTTTTTTGTCTTCTTCTTATGCTTCTTGTGCTTGTGTTTTTCTTTCTTGTGTTTCTTCCTCTTTTTCTCTTTCTTATTTTTTTTCGTCACAGGGGATGACAGCTGCTCAGAGAGCCTCTGCATTTGAGCCGGGTATTTCTCAATCTTCTCCCTTTCTTTCTGTCTCTCCTGCATAATCAAGAACATAGGATCCTCATGTCGCTTAGCAAAGTATTCGTTCTTCTCGTTGGTCCCATTCAAGCTTTTGACTGTGACTGCATCTGCTAGGGAGCCTGCAATCACATTGTTCCCATCATTGCTCTTGCTGACGTATTCTTTTCCCAGAAGAAATTCCTGGGCTTCCTTCTCTTCCCGTTCTTTATCTGCTGCACTTCCCCTCACGCCACCGCTGTACATCCAGTTCAGAGCTGTGTCTCCTCTATCTTCCCCAGTAATCTTGGCAAGCTCCTCCCTCTCTCTTTCTTCCTTCAATTGCTTTTGCAGTTCGGCCACCTTTTGATCCTCAGCCTTCTTTTTCTCCTCGGCAACCCAAACGGCTTCTACATTTTGGTGCTTCGCCGTGTGCCAAGATTTTTTGGATAGAAAAGAGAGCGACATTAGGGCTTGCTGCTGCTGCTGGCACTCTTTGCTGGTATATCTTTGGCGTGTTGATCAAGATTATGCAACGTTTTCAGGGGACTGAAAGAGACTTAATTAAAAGAAAATCAATTTCAGTGTTATAAAACCTTGATTCAGATGTCCGAATAAAGAAAAAATAGATGTAAAACGAGGATAAAACCATTCCCCCCTCTCGAAACCAGGCACCCTCAACACGAGTTTCAGCTCCGACCAACACTTAAGGAAAAGAACTCATTAACAAAAGTGGCCTCATTTGCACCTCCTTCCCTTTCTCCAGGTAGCTACCACAAAGCCTATACCGCCACATTACCGTTATACCAATATCAATGATCCTCTCAGCAAGAGTAATACGGCCTTCGTCACGAAATAGGTTACCCTCACTGATTGCTCAGAGATTTGTTTTTGACGACAACGACAGAATAAAAAATGACACAGGTACAATGCACAAGCACAAGGGGTTCGTACCTTGTCATCGGGAATTTCACGCGACTGCCAGAAACTTTTTCAGCGCCAAAAATTCCGATTTACTTGTGGTTTTAGATATGGATGAGTGTTTGATCCATTCTCGCTTTCACTCCCAAAATGTTGATTACAGGCAGCATGAGTCCCGTCCGGACGAGTTGGATAACACCTCTGGGATTGAAAATTTCACTCTCGAATTGGAGGACGGTGAGCTTGTTACTGTAAACAAACGACCAGGTTTGGATAAGTTTATTCGAAAGGTGTCGGAGAGGTGGGAGACTTATATTTTTACTGCTGCAATGAGCAGTTATGCATCGCCTGTTTTGAGCTATTTGGACCCGGATGATGACATTTTCTCTGAGAGGTTTTTTAGGGAGAGTTGCACTATAGACGAGGATCGGGGAGTATATGTCAAAGATTTGACGAAAATCATTAGTGATGATAGGGATTTGAAACGCTGTGTTTTGGTGGACAATAATCCTCTGAGTTTTTTGGCCCAGCCGAGGAATGGCATATTAGTGAGCAATTTTTACGATGATGTTGATGATGATACTCTTCCGGCGGTTTATAAATTGCTAGACGTTTTGGATAACGATGATGACTGCAGAATTCGGCTGAATGAGCTCTTTGGGCTGTCCGAAGCTCTTGAGGATTGTTATCCAGCAAAAAAAAAGCGATAACACGACCTTGACTAATTTGATAAAGAACCCCCGTTTTTGCATGAAAGAACTCCATAAAAATGCCGCACGAAGTGCTTGCGAGCGAAAGCCTTCAACAATTTATTATCCTCTAAGCATTATAATCGAACAAAAATCTCGTGGCAAACGAAGCGAAAGTGGACTTTCCAGCAGCCACGCCAAACCAACTATCGAGGACATTTTGTATTTTCTCATGGAAGACTAGCTCTTCTTCCTCGCTGAAGGCTCTCCTCTTATCTTCAACATGATCGCCCTCTTCCACTGTCTCATTGCCCTCTATGATGGTCGCTTCCTGCTGGCCTTTATAGTTCGCGCCAGGGTAGCTAAACAAATCGCCCCGATTTTGTTGACCAATTCCACTACTGATGATGCTGCTGACTGAGTTCCCACTCTTGTAAATAGCCTCACTCAGCGTCCGCGCCAGATCATTCTTATCCTTATTGCCATTCTTATCGTCTTTTGACGTCAGCCCAAGTTTGCCTTCAATCACCACACCATTGGCCTTGGCTTTCTCTATTCTGTCAAAGACTTTCTTGCATTCCAGGGCGATCTCAAAAGCTTCGTAGATGCTCCTCTTCTCGCTCGCGCTAAGTTTCCTAGATCCATCATTTTTCGACCCCTCAACAACGGTCACTCTGACATCCTCAAAACCTTCTCCGACCGTATCGCTCTCCACATCAATTTTCCCCCCCCCAAGTAACCCCAAGTCTTCCTTGTTTCCTGATAGGTAGTTCCCAATTCCTACACCAATCTTGTGTACTTTGTCGAAAAATACATACCGGCGATTCCTGTTATCCTCTTTCTTTTCCCAATGTGCCCTAACACCCGCGGAGCTCTTATCGAGAAGTATCAACCCCCCTCTCAGGGGACGGACAACCAAACCCTTCAACCCTGTCAATGCCCCATCTACCCCCCCCCGGATGCCATTGTTAGCCACTCCCTTGATTGGTTCCACTACTAAACCCCCCAAGGCGCTTAAACACTCTTGTCCAAAACCGGCTACTCCCTGTATCGCCCCCGACAGAACATTCTCCGGACCTTCGCTACAGCCCCAGTCCACAGGGCGGTAGTCATGCCTTATATGGTGCTCCTTTCCACTCCCCTCTGCGTGTACCACTTCGTCAACAAGTTTGCTCATCTTTAATGAGCAGATACTGCACCATTTCGATGCTACCTGTGTCGTACGTCGACCTCTGTCTTCGCGGTGGGCCTCGGGCAAAAATAGACTCACGTCGCACACCATATCCTCGATTGGGAGCTGCTTGTGGAAGCTACGAATTCCCTCATCCAGTCCATCTTCGTTTTCGAATTGCCTCGAGATTTCCTCGGCCTTCTCCCTCATTTGGACACTCTTCATTTTCACGAAAGCATCGGCTAGTACATCAGCTGTCAGGTCTGCTGCTGGGCAAGGAGCGGGCCCAACGCCTGCTCTATAAACCACCTGTCCCCAGAAGAATTGGTCACCGAAAAAGGGACAAATGAAAGAAGGTTTACCAGCTCGTAACCCAGCGGCAACAGTTCCCGCTCCTCCATGGTGAACAACACCACGACAGTGGCCAAATAGCCAGTCGTGGGGACAGTTCCCAAGCGAATAAATGAGATTAGGTTTGGATTCCTTGCTGCTGCTGTCGCCTTTGTCTTCGTCAAAAGCCAGCGAACTCCACGACGACTGTAGAATGACCCTGGTATTTGTCTTTTCAGAGGCAGCCCTTATCATGTTCGCAAGTTTTTTGGGCTCGGCAATGACCATGGAGCCAAAACCGATGAAAATAGGGGGCTCATCTAAATTTTCAGCCAAAAAAGCTTTGAGCGAATCATCATCGAAGTCAGAAGTGACGGGATTGAAAAAATTGCCGACAATATCGGTGTGGGCTGGCCAGTCCTTCGGTTTAGGTACCAGATATTTGCTGAACATATAGCTGAAAGGGATCTTCAACGTATTCAACCTGTGACCCCCCAGCTCACCCCTCCTCATCATAGGAAGTTGCAACACATCTTCCCGAAACTTATTCACAAAGTTCATCGTTCCTAACCACATAAATTCATCGACGAAGTAATAGCTGAGATAATTGTCCCAGCTCCAAACCTTGCCAAAGTCCATCGATGATAATACATGAGGAAATGCTTTTGTCGGAGTCCAAGGCTGAGGGAAAAACATATGAATCGGAATCGCAAGAGCCTCGGCGCAGTGGATGTGACCATAAGTGACAGGATTACTTATGATAACGTCAGCGACAAACTTAGAAGCAGATGGGTCTTCCGGATCAGTGGCCGTACAGGCCGGCCACGTGCTATTGCAGATTTCTTCCAGCATTCGAACCTTCTCTGGGACGTCCTCAACATGCTTTTGGATGTCTTTTACGTCCGTTATGCGAGGTAAGAGGGCACCTTGAGTCTTAACCATGTAGCCCGACAATTTAATAGGATCACCACCAAGGGGATAGAATAATAAGCCCGCATTAATCACTTTATCACGGTACAGAGCGTGCGTAGCGATTCTGACGGTGTGGCCAAAATCTGCCTTGAGCTTCTTCCCCATCTCAACAAATGGACTCACATCGCCCCGAGTACCCACAACCAAGATAACAATGCTGAGCTTAGGAACCGGAATTCCAACTGCTGGGTACTCGGTCTTCGAATTCCTCCTGCTTCCACTTCCATCTGACTGGGAATTTCCGTCCAGTCCCATCTCATCCTCATCAGCAGATAGAGAGTGCTTCAATGACAGACGTCTCTTCACATAACTAGCCAAATCGGACAGATTTTCGTCGTCCTTAACAGGCAGATTTTGGATCTTTTCGCCTATAATTTTATTACAAGAGTTGATGAAAATATCCATTTCAGACTGGTTGTCAGCCCGAGCAATCAGCTCTTCCATCTCCCCAGAAGAATTCTCACACTGGATGCTCATGCAAAAAGCGTCCTCATAATAGAAGTGAGCGACACAGACCGCATTCTTGTTCAGTCTAAGTTTTCCTCGCAGTTCTAAAGTTTTCCTTTCTTCACCATCAATCGGGTCGTCAGGGTTCAATTCACTCCTGTGTCGATAGTAAACCAAGTCGCCATTACTGAACAAAACAAACCAGCGACGCTTCCAGTTCTTTACATGCCTACCCGCATTTGGAAAGCCTAATACCGTCTTACGTACGGAGAGTTTGTACAAAAAGCCCCCAACCACCGGCATTCCACCATCATCATTGGTCAGGATTGTAGTGTCAAGGCAGTCTTCTGGAAGAAATTGGGTGAGGCTCATTGGAGATGAGCTGGTGAAATAAAAGCTAAGACGGAGTTTTAGGTGTTAGGTCAATTGACATGAGATGATTTGGTTGCTTTTATTGGATGAACTGCTCTGAGAAAGAAGTGCTTTCTTTTGACTCCCCGTTCCCACTCCGGCGGAGCTGGGTCCGCCCGGGGGGACCAAGATCCCATTAATGTCAATAATTGAACGTCATATATATTTTTAAGATGAGCACCATAAACGAGTAAGTTGACGTGCGGAAATGCTTGCGTGAGCGTTAGTGTTATTGATTTCATTCCCATTTTTATGCATGTGGCCTCCCGGATGATAGGGTTTGGTTGTGTTGGGTTTGGGTCATGAAGCATGTCTTTCTTAATAGGGGGGGTCTCGCGGGCACATATCTTTTGGCGATAGGCTTCTGTTGGCAACGATACGCTCACTCTCATATTCTTACACCTGCGCACACGTTCTCCCACCCCTTACGAACTCATCCTCTTCCCCTTTCATAATGTTCCATTGAACGCCCCTCTTCTTTTCCGAGCAGTCAGCTATGCACGGCCAGTGCACCATTGTAAGTAATTTTTGTCGCTTCCTTTACAAACAAAGCGTGCGCTCATTTGATGGAGATATTGCCTTCAGCTTGCTTCTGCTTTCTCCTTCTCATTGTGCTAACTAACCAGCCTCGCCCCAAACCCCAACGCCAACCTCAACCTTAACCCCTACTTCTACCCCTCTAACGTCTACCCCCCTTTACACACCACCCTTACCCTTTCTACTCCCTGCTCTTTATCATCAATTTCTCCCCTTTCTCCCCAGCTTTGGCTTCATGGGAGTTACCAGTGCTCTGGTTTTTGCTAACATCGGTGCTGCCTACGGAACCGCAAAATCCGGAGTCGGCATTGCATCTATGGGTGTGATGAACCCTGGGCTTGTTATGCGTAACATCATTCCTGTTATTATGGCGGGAGTTCTGGGTATTTACGGCCTTATTGTTGCTGTGATCATCCAGGGGAGTATTTCTACTAACAAGCCTGATGGTATTATGAAGTACAGTGTTTACTCTGGATTTAGTCACCTGGCTGCTGGCTTGTGCTGCGGGTTGAGTGGCCTCGCTGCTGGTATGGCCATCGGCATTGTCGGCGACGCCGGCGTCCGCGCTATTGGTCAGCAGGAGAAGTTATTTGTGGCTGTTATCCTCATCCTCATTTTCGCTGAGGCCCTCGGCCTTTACGGCTTGATTGTTGCTTTGATTCTCAGCACCAACACATATGAGTGCAAATAACCAGAAAATGAATCGCAGACACATTGGTGTTGTTGTACGAGGTAAATAAGGAAAACAAAAACGAAAAGCTTTGTTGCTGCTAAATCACATCATTTAATTTGTAATTGGTTGTCATGGTAATCATATAATCATACGTGGAGCTGTCACGGCATCACCTGCTACAATCATTCCATTCCACGCGCCTTGCCGCTCCTGTCCTTGACCCAGCTAGTGCCTCCCACACTGCTGATGCACGGAGTCTTGCCGATGTACTCAAACGAAGGTTGTTTAACGACTGCGATGCAAAACTCGGCCACATCTGCCCTAGATATAGATCCAGCCTCCCCATCGATCACGTTCACAACTCCCGTGGGAGGATCTACAGTCAACCCTCCAGGACGAACAATGCAGTACTCCAAATCGGATGTTTTTACCACAGCTTCCTGAGCATTCTTGTCCGCAAATATCTTCTTCATTGCTGTCTTCATCAATATTTTGAAAAAGAAAGGCGCCTGGTTTTCAGAGTCACCCACTCCGATGCTGCTGACTACAGCAAGTCGCTTCACATTGTTACTCTTCATTGCGTTCACAACATTAGCTGTACCGACCTGAAGCATGGTGTCACCAACCTCCTTGGTCTTACCGCCAAGCGAAATAATACACCCATCGATATTGTTCTCACTGAATAGCCTGTCCACCGTGTCCTTATTCGTCACATCCCCCCCAATGAGTTTCAAGCTCCCTCCAGCAACGTCCATCGGCTTCCCTTTGTCGTCCCCGCCTGAACCATTTGGGACAACAACATTCTGAGGGTTGCGAGTCAGTCCAATTACATTGTCGCCTGCTTTTAGGCACTGGTACACACACTCGCTCGCTAAAAGACCAGAAGCGCCAATCACAGCAATAGTGGCATCGAGAGAAGTCGTGGACTGGCCCTGCCGGCGAAGAGACAAAGAAGAGATGGTCGTAGGCCTGAAGCTGAAAGTGACATGAACAGAGCCGAAAAGAAGAAATATCACCGGGAGATGAGAGAAGGACATCATAAGAGATTTTGGGGCCAAAATCGAAAAGACAAGTTGTTGAAAACGCACTTCTTTTTTTTGCTGAGTACTTCAAGAGTTTCTTTTCTTTTTTTTCCATTTTTGAATTAGTTACCGGAGTTTTTTTCTAAATTTTGGTTTCCAAAGGACAAAACATACGTACGCCCAGAGGTGTCTACCATATTATTGCAAATTGAGCGAAGAAAAGAACAATTCTTCTTCAAATTTTATCACTGTCGTCGTTGCAAAAGCCCTCTCTGATAGTCAAAGTGGACGAGAAATGGCCAATTATCCAAACCTTCCTACCATTCCAACACTCCCATCGTCTATTAGAGAGTATGCTCCTGGCTCAATGACAACAACAACCCCTCTCCTTCCAGTTATCATTTCTGCCCTTGTTTTTCCTCTTCCCTTGATGTTGAGCCAGACACTGCAGAGTTCTCGCCTGCTCCAAATAAGCACAGCCACTCCAGTCTTACCCACAATTTTTGGCGTCGTCGCGGTGGGTCTTGGGGGATGCGGTGTGAACTATGTTGCGAAAAATTGGTGCTACAACAGTCGCATTCCCTACCTGGAGAGGAATTTCACTTCACAACAAACAGCGGCCCACTATACGAGGATAATCCTTCTCTCACTAATTTCTTTCAAGCTCTTGGGTGGCCGTTTCCATTCTTTATCTCCCTCCAGCTATATATCTTTGGGCGCTTTTGCCCGGAGGAGTGTCCCTGCCACGGAGGCTTACGCTACGGGGGCAGAGAGGAAGCTCATCCAGCAAATTGGAAGGTCGACGGGCTGTCACACATGTGGGAGGGCAGGAAGGGGCGTCAAATTTAATGCGGACCATATGCCTCCATTGAGCATCGTCAAAAGGGAGAATAAGAAGTTTTTGAGAAAATACATTCTTCCCAAGATGAAGCAAGCATTCTACCCCCAGTGCGAGAGCTGTAGCAATGTTCAAGGGGGCCTTCTGAGCAAGGTAATGAAGGGACAGGGTGGAAAGGGGATGGACACCAAGGGTGTCTACAAGGTGTTGCGAGGAGCGAAATCGAATGGTATTCCATTTAATCATAGCTACAACCACGCTTTGAGACCAAGGCTTTCGTATTTGTCAGGTGGTACAGTCTCCTTTATGACTGTCAACGGGTGCCAGAAGGATGGCGATTACACCGAATTGCGTAATTTTGAGAAGAAACTGCAGAAACAAGTTGGGACAATATGGGAAAGTGTTATGAGAAGCTTCGAGAAGTAGAGGAAGATAAAATGCTTTTTCAAACCAGGCTCGATGTTCGCAGCAAGAACCTATTATTGACGAGAACTACAAAATCAACTATCGAGTGTAGTGTTGTGCGCAGCTTGGGCTACGACACAGACTAGCAACCCCAAAAAAACTAAAGTCAAAAGATACATACATGGAGAGAGGATGATCTCCCAAATTCCACAACCTCGCATCTGATTGCTGCAGAACATCCAAAATCTTCACAAGATGAGGGGAGGAGGAAGCAGAGGGACAATTTCGTGATCTTCTTCTCCATCTCCACTGTTATCATCTTCAGTTTCAGGGAAATCACTGCTGCTACTTCCCTTTGCGATCTCATACATGACAGACGGCCCCCGGAGACCTTTTTCACCAGTTGACCTCCTACTCTCCACTGTGTCAAAGCTGGTCGGACTGATCTCGTCAGCAGCACCATTGTTCATCAACCAGTTGTCTTCCAATACTGCTGTGCTTCCTCGAGTTGTATCCTCGACTGTAATGGCCTCGGCACCATTGCCGACAATGTCACAGTACTTCAACACAACCTTTCCTCCACGAACCACGCTCACACCTGTTAACGCATTTCCACCGAGAAAACTGTCCACGACTGCGGTCTGAGAGTATAGTATAATTAGTGCATTAAAATGAGTGAGGTGAAAGTGCGCAAGATTGTTTTTGTTCTTTGGTTGCTCACCTCTCCTGTCTCGACATAAACACCTGAGTGTCCGTGAGGGATCTCTCCTCCTCCACCCCCGCACCTAACCACGTTGCAGTTTTCAAATGTGCACGAAGAGTCCCCATCCCCGACATACACTCCTGTGGCCGCGCAATCATGGATCGTGCAGTTGGTCATGCTCACTACTCCGCCAGCCACGTTAATTATGCCGCGACCACTTTTGCTTTGCACAGCGCAATCATGCATTACGAGCCGTCCCCTCTGGCAAAACAATGCACAGTTTCCCCGCCAAATGTCGGCACCGGGAGTATTGTGCATCAATCGGCACTGAGTAAGCTGAAGGGTCGCGCCCTCGGTGACATTGAAAATTGGTTTATTCTGGATTGGGTATTTTTATTGCAGGTGTGCAGGTGAGAAGGGGGTGAGGAAGGCGAGGATTGAAAAGAGGGGAGATGAGCGTAATCGCGCTCATTAATTCTTACCTTCACATTCTTAGAACCAGGCGGAGACACTATTGTCGCGATCGACTCAGGCGGGAACACCTCAATCCGGAGGCTTTTGTCAATGATGCAACCACTTAAGGTATGGTTAGTACCTCCACGAATTACTACGACAGATCCAGGTTTTGAGGCTGCAATGGCAGCCTCCAGAGAATGCACATCATCTGGTACAATAGCATTGAAGCTATAGGTCTGAAACCAGTTGTCACTTGTGGTTTGCAAGTGCAATTTACCCGTGCTCTCACACAAGAAACGCCATAGCATCTCGTTCAGAAAGTGGGAGCGATAAGCAGTCTTGCAAGAAAGCGAATACGCAAAGATATTCATTGGATCGAGGAAAGAGAGCGAGTAGACGATGACATCATCGGGCAGTGTGAGTAAAGTGCGTGTCATTGTTTCTACGGATTCACGGAAACAGAAAAAAATTCAGGGTAAATGGGAAGGGGTAATGTTTAATTTCGTAGCGATCGGACTAAGATAAAGAGTTTGATGGATCGATTCGTATTAAGATTCGTATTATATTGGTCTTCTATCTTTTTTCAGAGAAAGAATTTCTTTACGGTTTTGTCGATGGTGACATGGAGAATGAAATAAATGCAAAAAAAAAGTTCTTTCTTTCTTTTTGAGAAAGCAGAAAGAAGATGTCCCTTCCTTCCTACACACATCACAACAACCATTCTAACAACCCGACCTCGACCTCGACCTCGAAACGTCTTTTTATCTTAACCTCTCTACTCTGCACCATTCTCCTCCTGGCAAGGAGCTCTCAAGACCAGTACAACTTGGCAATTCCTGCAGTGATCAAAGTGCCGACAACAGCGGAAATAGCAGCAATAGTATCTGAGACGACAACATCAGCGAGCATACCGGTGATAGCATTAGCATCTGCTTCACAAAAATCTGCCAACCCCCCTGAGGGAAAGACCCGCGTGTTAATCCTAGGACTGATCGCCAGCCTCCCTCCCTCCCCTTCTGTCCTCTCGACAATCGCTTCGTACTGCTCTTCTCCATCTCTGTCCGTGACTGTCAGCATCCTGTATGGAACCTCCACAGCAACGACAAGTAGCCAAGAGAGAACAGTTCGAAGAAGCCTTTCCCCATGTGCCACTCTCCACCTTTTCCCAGAATCCTCACTTCTCCCCCCCTCCTATGTGAAGAAAACGCGCTATACTCACCTCGCTTTCCTCCGTTCTGTCCAGCGCTCCCTTTACAAGTCCGACCAGGAAGAATATGACGTTGTCACAGTCGTAGACTACGACGTCTTGATGCTTCCAGAGGCAACAAAGTTTGTCAAAAAAGTAACGGCGCACTCAGCGGCAGTAGTGTCCTCAACAGAGACACCCTATATAACATGCGCCAACGGCCACGAGTTATGGTTTGGCATTATTCCCATGTACTACGACACCTTTGCTACTATATCTATCGATGGCACTCATCTCCACCCGACACATACTCTATCGCCATTTGGCGTTATCATGTTGAGACAGCTGTGGTATTATCTAGGGACAAGACAAGGTAACAAAATGAGGGAGGTAGGGACGTGCTTCGGGGGTATGTCGATTTATCCCAAAGACGTTTATTGGAAGGATGGGTGCGATTACATACAGGGGGAGGAGGAGGGGAGTTTTGGTGACGGTGGTGATGGGAGCGAGGATATCTGCGAACATGTAACACTTTTGCAGTGCATTCGACGAGGTTCGTCAGATTCCGTTGATCCCATTGAAAAAGCAGTTTTTGGCTCTGTTTCTGGTGAATTTACTGGAATAGTTTCGCCCCCACTAGTACGTGTATATATTGATGGCGAAATTTCTGTGGAGAGGGAGGTCGGGAATGTCATCCTAAAGGGCTGGTTCTTTTTTGTGACTGCCATCATCGTCTTATTAATGTGTCAAATTACCATTAGACACAAGGCGTACGCAAAGATGGTCACAGGGAGGAAGGGGGAGGAGAGGATGCGGTAACAATATTGAGGGTTGTAAAGCTTCTTCAGCCCAGGGTTTCGGTTTTTTCATGGCAGAAGAAGAAAGAAGAGAGAGGAACGCAGAATTTTTTTTTAGTAGAAGCAAATGAATGCGATTTAGACACACGCCATCTCTGTATTTTTTGGGAAGAAATTGGTCAATAAATTGTTCTGTAAAGCAAAACGCCAAGTTCATTTCAATATCATTCATCATCATCATCATCATCACCTTTCCACCTTGTCACCCGACAGCCACTGGCGGACACTTTTGTCGTCGTCAAAGTCAGTATTATTTTCCCTCCCTCTCTCCTCCCTAACCACCCTTTTTGCATCAACAAATCATAACATTAAAAGCACATTAACAAACCCCCACCCTCCTTCCCTCCATAACTCCCCAAAGTCCATTTGCAACATCAAATTCACTCTGCATGCCTCTGTCGAACCTGAACCGCTCTACAGTGGCAGTTTCTGGCACACTTACTGTCCCGCTCAGCACTCCCTCTCCTTCCACATTCCCGTAGTCGAACTTGATCGAAGTGACATTGGCGTACAGGCTGATGGCGTGTTTCACCCTGGCGATGTCAGCGGCCGTGTTGTTGGCGATAAGCTCTGCGGCGGTTGCTCCCACAGAAGCGGTCTCTGCCTCCATCGAGGTTGTCGACTGGGTGAGGGAAGACTTCTCCTGTTCAAGGGCTGAGGTGGCAGTGAGGAGGGCCTGGTGTGAAGGGGTTTTAAGTTGTGTGAGTGTTTCAGTTGTTCATTGTTCCTTAGCCAGTGCAGCAGCTCACCTCCTTTTCAGCCTCCAGTCCCATCATGATCTGCGCGTGCTGGCTTGTATTGGCCATCTCGACACTCTTTTTGGCCTCATCAACCTCCTGCTCCTTCTGGGAACAGACAGCATCAAGATTGGAGACGGCAGAGGCCGCCACTGACTGCACAGAGTTCAGGGCAGACTGCATTCACGAGAAAATAAAGTAAAGTGTGTTAGCAAGTGAATGAGCATCACAACTGGAACACAGGCTACAAAATGGTCCACGACGACGAGAGTCGTTGATCGATATTCCGCGAGAGGATAGTACACGTGCTCCGACACCCTACACCTCATCTGGACTTTGAGTTTTCACAATGAGCATAGATAGGAGAACGGTACCCAAAAATGGTAATGGTATCGCGAGACCTTTACAAAGTTCCCCTAATTCGCGCGGAGGCGACATCAGCATAAACAATATCCACCCCTTTCTCCCCGAGCTTTTGAACAAACCTGGGCAGAGACAACGTGGGAGTTGTCAGCACTGTATAATTGGGTGAGATCCTTCATGATATCCATGGTCTCATTCCAGCTGATTCCTTCGGTGGCCATCTTTAAAATTAAATTCTTTTGTCAAGTCTGTGGTTTGAAGAAAAGTACATTATTTACCAACGGTCGTTTGATTTTTGGAACGTTTCAACCATTTAATTATATACTGGAAATTTACGTCGTTTTAAGCCTCTCAACTACACAACAAACTGCTTGTAAGCGATAAAAACTTTACGGAATAGTGAATTAACTGTTCAAAACCTTCATCTTGAGAACGATCTTGGTGGGGTTCTCCGGATGCTTGGCAGGGGAATTGGCGGCACGCCCGGGGGTATGAGGACACCAGGACATCTTGACACGCCTGGAGTCCTGGGTACGCCAGGTCTTCTTGGAAAATCTCGTCCTGGTCTTCTCTCAATGACCCCCCTCGCCAAGCAACAGAATGTTGTTGCTTTGAAAGAAAATGTTGAGCCCTCAAGTGTCAACACCCTAAACAGCCCGGCAGGCGAAGCATGTGGGGAAAAAAAAAAAGACAAGAAGGCAGCCCGCAGGAAGAGCATAAGCGACTTCGACGAGCTGCCAGCGTTTGACAGCCCGACCGCCACCACTGCTGCTATGGACACCATCGCTGAAAAGTCACCTCCCACGGATGACCCTCCCAAGCCATCACTGCAACTAAAATCCAAAGAGAAAAAGCAGCAGTACCATCAGCACCACGAACAACAACAGTTCCAACTCCTAATGTCCCCTTCTATGATCACACCCGCTCCAATTTACACGACTCCTATCAACCGCAATTTTTCTACCCCAACCCCAACCCCCACTACTGATACGAACGACAATCCCACTGAGGCCTCTGCACCTCAAGACTTCAGCAACTTTCTGACGGATATAAAGGTGGGCGTGCTGGGTGACGCGACCGAGCTGTGGACGGGATTCCAGTCGCTATTTGGCTTCCAGTCAAAGGCCAAACCCTCCATCACCTCGACGATGCAGGCCACGGTAAATCTGAACGCCACGCGCCCGCAACAGCTTTCACCCGAAGTCCGTGCCTGGGCAAAGTCTGCTGCTGTAGAGATTAACAAGACCTTCAAAAACAGCCCGCACCAGAGCAAATCGAGCAAGAGCTACGCAATCAGGTGAGCAGAAATCCCAAACATTTCCTGAAATGCACATCAAGCACCCTAACAAACAAATCTCTCTGCAGTTCGAACGACGCGCTACGCCAGCGAATGCCAGGCCTCTGGAAGGACGGCATGATCCAACGTGATACCAAGGCCGACCAGGGCTGGTCCGCCAACGAGGCAAAATCAGATGGCGATGCTGTTACTACTTTAGGGAACGTCAAAGAGAAGGTTAGAACATTCAAGAGTCCTACGCCTGTCACAAAGGAAGGCATGAGCGGAAACAACAACAATGTCAGCAATAGCAACAACATAAAGAAGAAACGCAGCGGACTTGGCGTGGTCAAACGTTTGGCATGCACACCTGAGCCAAAGGGTGCTGCCGTCTCTACTCTCGCTCCCATGGCTACCGCGGACGTCTCCGCAGAGACCTCCACAGACACTTCCTCCTCGTCTAAGCCAACCGAGGGCAACGAGAAAACTTTTGCCAAGTACCGTAAGATGCTGAAGATGAGAGTCCCACCCCCGGCTGTCGAAAATAAAATGCGGAAGGATGGGCTGGGAGAGGAGCTCATAACCCTGATGTTCTCCACGTCTCCCCCTCCTCCACCAATGCAACAAGTGGAGACGCACCTACCACCGCAACCCTCAACACAGTCAACAACCAACAAAGACGAGGAGGAGAAACTGACGAAGTACAAGAAGATGCTGAAGATGCGAGTCCCTCCTCAAGCTGTGCAAAACAAAATGCGCGAGGAAAAGATCGAGGAGAAGCTCATCGAATCATTATTCCCAGGCTGCGGAGTCGGACTTGCACAGTCTTCTACACTGTTGCCGCCATCGCCACCGGCTCCGGTTTCTCTAAGTGCAGAAGAAGAGGAGAAACTGACGAAGTACAAGAAGATGCTGAAGATGCGAGTCCCTCCTCAGGCTGTGCAAAACAAAATGCGCGAGGAAAAGGTTGAAGAGGTAAGTCTGTCGCGAGATAACTCTCCCCCATATATGTCCTTCTGCTAACGACATTCTTTTACTCCACGAAGAAATTGATCAATGCGATGTTTCCTCAGGCCAACGCAACTTGCTCCACAAAAAACTCAAAAACAATAACTACTGCCCCTACAACGGTAAACAATAACAAGCGGAAGAGGACAACTGGCTCTGGCTGCGACATGATGAATCTTCACTGGACTCCTCTATCTACAAAAAATTTCGAGAATTCTGTCTTCAGCACAATGAGCTCCGATGAACCCTCCAAGACTGTCGGGGGAGATGACATTCAGGCGCTTGAGGAGCTCTTTCATAAAAAGAAGAAGCCGGTTGCAAAAAAAATCGACGAAGAGAACGAATGCCCCGAATCAAACAGGAAAAAGCAGAAGCGTGTCTCTGCGAATATAATCGATTTGACGCGGGCAAATAACATTGCCATTTCCTTAAAAGCATTTAAAGATCTCAGCTTCGAAGAAATAGCAAACACCATTTCGACCCTTGACCCGTCGAGTAAGATCACAGGAGATCGAATCAGCTTTCTCTTGACTTTACTCCCGACAGACCAAGAATCTTCTTCCATCAACGCCTACAAGGGCGAAGAGCAGAATCTTGCTCCCGCGGAGCTCTTCTTCTACAAGCTCAAGGACATAAAACGTCTAAAGCAAAAAGTGAAGTCTATGCAGACAGTGGATACTTTTGATGGCTGCACAGAAGATTTAATGAAAAAGTTCTCTACGCTACGAGACGCTTGCAACGAGGTTGTGGGCAGCAAGAAGCTTAAGAAGCTTCTGGAGACGATTCTGGCCATCGGCAACATAATGAACGAAGGTAGCCAAAAGGGAGGCGCCGTGGGCTTCACGTTCGATTCGCTCCTCAAACTCACCCAAACGAAAAGTGTGGATGGCAAGACATCGATTCTTGATTATATTGTGAAGACGTTCGCGACTAAGAATCAGCTTGAGGATCTCGACCTTCCATCTGACCTACCCTCTATTTTCAATGCAAGTCGTCTCTCAATAGTGGAGTGCGTCAACGACGTCAGAAAGCTCAAAACTAGTATTACCGCGTTTAAAGCCGAGATAAAAAAGATGAAGGGAGATATCATAGAGCAGAAGAAAGGGGAAGTTCCCAAGAAGAAGGCGGTACAAGTAGACGTGAGCATGAAGGTGCCGGAAACACAGTCAGCTGATCCCATGTCGTCTTTGCTGGCCGCTGTAAGAAGTAAGGGAGGCACGAGACAGCCTTTGGTTTCCGGAATGGCGGGAAAAAGCGACGATTGCAACGAAAGCGGCAGCGGACAGGGCAACATCGAAGTCAATATTTACGAAGACGAATCAATGCAGCGCGTCAATAGCTTTCTTAAGAGCAGTGGAGATAAGTACTCAGCTTTAGAGCAGGTCCGGGACGAATCATTGGTAACAAGCAAAAAATTGGTGGCTTACTTTGGTGAGGAGGGCGAGAACGATAAGGTGATCGCACTACTTACAACGCTCGTCAAGTTCATTGGCGCTATCGGGGAAGCACTTAAGAAATTTGGAGACGAGAAGGAGAGAAAAGAGCGCCAAGAGAGAATACGTCTCAAAAAAGAGCAGATGGAGAAGGAAAAAGAGAAAAGGGGGAAGAAGAAGGCAGAAAGTAAAGGGGCAGTGAAGGTGGAGGAAGTGAAAGAGGAGGCGGAGAAAGACGAAAAACATACACTTGTATCAGCATTAAATAAGAGAGCTGAGGACAGTCAAAAGGAAAGCAAACCAACAGTTGTGTACAAATCGAAAATGACCGCCAATGGAACCCCCAGCAAATTTAAAATTCGTCGTTGACACACACAAACTGAAGACCTTGACAAATAAAAATACATACTTTTGAAAAAACTGCCAGCTGTCATCGTCGTCATCATCATTGCAAAACCAATCTTAAACTCTTTTTTACAAATTTTTACACGTTCTCTCTTCAATTCAAAAACAACTCAGAAACCGTTCATCATGTCATCCTCCATCAATTCGTCCGGATTTCCACCCAACCTTTCCTCAGCAGCCTGCGCAAAACTTGGGAAAGTTTTCTTCCTGAGCCTATCCAACTCTTGCCTAAGGAACTCGACCTCGTCGGTCTGTGCTCTTGCCAAATCAATAAGTTTTCGCCTCATGGTGACACGCTTCATTTTGATCCCGGCCCTTGCACTCGCATCAACGACGCCCCCGCTGCTCTCAATTCTGCTCTTGTATATGTTCTCTCTGATCCCAACATTGCTTTCCAGCTCTTTGAGTTGCTTCTCCAAACGAGCGTTCTCAGAGATCCTGTCCTTGATTGCTATCATCAGTTTTCTGTTCGCCTTCGTCAGCTTTTCAACCTTGTCGTTGTGGGTGCTCATCAATTTACTCATGTGAATTTCTGACCTCTCTGCCTTGACCTTATCGGAATCCATCTTGGTCCCGCTCATAACCATCTTCAATTGCTTCGTGACCCTCATGAGCTGCAAATCTGTGTAATGATCACTCATATCGGCCGCCTGCTTCTCTAAATACTGATGTTCCCAGTTCATGAAGTTGATCCTCTGCCTGAATTTCTTCGTTCTATTCAAAATCTTCACTTTCTCTGCTCCCAACTCTTTGATGAGCGCGTTGGTATCTCTAATTAGACTGAGTGGGATGAGCTTGCAGTCTGAATAGTCCGTTACAACGGCTCCCTGCTCAACCTCGTCTTGCCCTTGCTTGAAAAGTGTCAACACCTCCAGAGTCTGTCCAAGCACATAGTCTTTCTCAAGTAGTCCATCTTTCCTCTTATCCAAGCCCTCAATAATCTCTGTCAACGCAGTCTCTTGCAAGCTAACACGATCAAACTGTTTTTGGGCCACCCGATTGGCTCGGTACGCGGCATCGAGCTCTTGCTCAGTCTTCCACTTATTCTGCCTCAGTTCCTGCAATTTATCCCAAACTCCGTCACTTATCTTGAAACCCTCCGGCAGATCAAGATCTATGTCTAGCGGCGCTAGCTGTGCCACCGCTCCACCGCCTTCACGGCTGCCACGGCTGCCTCTTCCACTTACAGTCTTGCTCCCCTTGCCCCTGTTGCCCTCATTGCTATTTCTCTTCTCCAGAGCCTCGTCAACTTTCAAGAAAGGATCCTTCTGATTGGTATATCCTTTCTGCGCCATGAGCTGTGCCTCTTTCATGGCCGCCTGCAGAGGGCCAAGATCATTCCCGTCCAAGCTCCCGAAACTCTTACGGCTCGCATTCTGGCTAGTACGTCTCCTCGACATGCTGCCCCTCTCAATTCGGCTGCCCCTTAGAAGCGTGCTCTTCCGGTCTAAGCTGTTTCTCCTTATGCTCTGCCTGTTGCTACTCATCCCTCCACTGTTTCTGTATCCACTGGTGCTTGTGGCGCCACTACCACCATTGACTCCTCCGCTTCTCTTTTTGAAAAGTCCCAGCAACACCTTAACGCTGTCCTGGTCTAGCGGAGCACTGCTCGCCTCTTGGATGTCTTTCCTGAAATTCCTCTCAATTGCCTTGTCCGCTTCTTGAGCCGCATTAAATAGCGCCGTGGCATCATCCAAATTCTTCTGGAAAGAACCCATATTTTTGTTCAACAAGTCCCTCTGGGCGATGAGACCAACTATTCTGTCATCGACCTTTCTGAGATCAATCTCGCAGTCCTCTTTCCTCATGATACTTGACCCAAGCCTCGCGAGATACAACTCTTGCGTGCTGATAGAAGACTGAATTTGAGTCCGAAGTGCATCGATCTTGAGAACTTTCTCATCAAATATTTTGATTAGATCGTTGACCTCGCTTCTCAATTTTTTGAGCTCAAGTTCAAGCGCCTTCCGCTGTTTTTCCAGCGCATCCGCGATTGCCTTACTCTGCGCTTCGTATTCATCAACCTCTTTCTTCTGCTCCGGTGTCATCTCCTCGAACGACAAAACATCCATCCAGTCTTGCCTGACTAAACTGTCGGTGGTGAGCACCTCTTTCTTCACTTCTAAGGTCCCGCCCATCATATCGTCAAGCGCTCTCGTGGGGGCATCGTCTCCCTTGTTCATTTCAGCAGCAATTCTAGCATCCTCTTCCTTCTTCAACCTCGCTTCTCTGTCCGCCTTACTCTCGTACTCAGTAGTCTTCAGTTCTCCTTCGCTGATGGTGAGGACGCTGTCCACGATCTCACTCTTATGGATAGTAGGCTTGAAATAATCTTCATCGCTCTTGAGCTCAACTAGAATTTCGTGTATTCGCTCATTTCTCCCCTCAATCTGGCCTACAACATCCTCCTTCTCGTTCTTCAGCTTCTCGAATTCTTTGTTGAAGTCCATTGCAATCATCCGGCAGAGCTCCTTCAGCATGACCATTTGGGACTTGCGCTGATGGTCATTTCTCACCGCAAGCGGGTGGTAGAGCATGTTGAGTAGGTTTTTTTCATCCACAATGATATTTCCGTCATTATCTTCCCCTTCATTGTCGTAGTTGTCTTCTCCGTCCTTTTCTTTCTTGTCGTTACTATCATCCGTTTTTTTCTCCCCTTCATTGCCGACAAAAGCATCTAATTGCTCTTTGATAGAATGGCAGTCATCAGTTGCTTTCAGATTGGAAGCATTGATGATCCAATTGCAGTCAGCAGATATTTCATCGACCAGTCCTTTCCAGATTAACCCTCCCTTCTTGGCATTGGCCAAGTTGCGACGGATGTCCATGATCTCACCCATCCGCAACCTCTTGACGATCTCCAGCTGTCGCTTTTCCTTCTGCGTCAATTTTGCGACAGGGAAATTCCTGACACGATTGTCGGACATTAAGCCTCGAACCTCGCTAGCGTGATCGATCATCGAGTCCCAGCACTCCTGCCGGATACGCGCGCTGATCATGTCCTTGACCATGTCCTCGTCTTTGATATTCTTTCGAGCTTCCTCAGAGTTCTCCAAATTCTTGGTGTTATGCAAGTCCCTTCCCTTGACGTCGATAACGAATTCGCTCCGATCCATTTTTTCAATATCTGGAGCCGCTGCGTCTGCGGCAAGTAGAGCTCGTAGTCGAGAGGATAGGTCTTTGACACCCTCGATGGCGCTGTTCTTGGTAGACTGAGCTTCTTGTTCTTGATTCTCCTTCAAGACTTGGAGGTTAGTCGCTAACCAAGTGGGTTCACTTGTGCTGGCAGTTTTAGGCTCCAAATCAACGTTAGCCATCTCGCTCGCCTTGAAATCAAAATCATTGCTGCTCAGTGTCGGCTCAAAGGTTGCGCCCCCAGTAATATTCGTCACAAAAACTGTTCCGTCAGCTCCGGTCGTATAAATGCTGCTGCTATTGGCGGTGAAGCTAACGTCTAGGATTGGACCAACGTGGAGGTGCAGAGAGTGCAGCGTCTCAGCCCCCCCGTCAACGATTTTGTACAGGCTTAGCATCC
>ERZ651776.1477-NODE-1477-length-27983-cov-7.226690_pt1 | contig 27983 bp, 26 predicted proteins | sample MGYA00514761_ERZ651776 | MGnify/ENA metagenome assembly ERZ651776 | reverse complement strand
CGGTACATTTCGGCGTACTTGCAGCGGGTGACGTTAAAGGCAAACGTGGTGTCGGTCTGCTCGACGACTTCGATCTCCAGCGCACCTCCGCGAGTCCACGCTTCTAGCGAGTCTGCGAAGACACTCAGGTCGTTGCCGCCCAACATCTCGGCCATGGCTGCACCTTGGCTTTTCGCGACATCGATGATGACTTCGGCGGCAAGATCGCGAACTCGTTCTTGACCGAATTCGTCGCCAAGTCGGTCGATGATCGGCGCCAGGATGCGGGCTTCGATCTCGCGGCGTTTCAGTACACCGACGTCGTTCAGTGTGTCAGGTCGTTCCGTGGTCATAGCTAGACACTAGAGGACCGAAGTTGCACACAACGAGTTCGTGGGCGGCGCGAGATGCCGCCAGGTAGAGCTCGGCTGGGCTCATGTCGGCGGCATCGACTAACACAGCGTCGTACTCGATTCCCTTGTGGCTCCAGACCTCGCCATGGCGGAGCACCCGCCAGTTGTCGTACGCGGCGTCGAGGCGCTTCTCGGCAACGTCGAATCGCTCGTTGAGTTGCACAGCAATACCGTTTGGACGGATGCCTATGAGCACGACTGCAGGCAGGTCGGTGGCCTGCGCAACGTCGTTGAGCCAGTCGACGATTTCTGCCGACATGCGGTATGCCGTGGCCAGTTCTGTCGGCTCGATCTTGAGTTCTCGAGCTATGGCTCGAAGCCCGACTGCACCGGAGACCGATGTTTGGGCATCGTCGCCTACAAAGGTCATACCTTTGGCCCGTCGCCGAACCGCGCGCATCTGCATGACGGTTAAGTCTTGAGCCTCGTCGACGATCACATGGGAGTACTGCATCGGGGGCTGCTCAAAACGAGCCTTGAGTTCGTCTCGTAGCGGTCCGTCGTCTTCGACCAGCAGCCATGCGTCGATCTGCTCAGCCTCGACTCCGCACCTGAGGAGCACGTCGCGATTGCGGAGTCGCTTGAATGCTTGTTTGGCACTCATCGGCGGCATGAGTTCCGCGGCGGCTTCGCGCACTTGCGCATCGGGTCGTTCGCTGAACCGGGCGAGGCCAGCAACCACCCCGGCGCGTTTCTTGCGCCACGGCAGCTTCGAAGCCGCGACCCGGTCGAGAATCTCGATGCTGACTTCGGCCGGGACCCGTTTGCGCCTGATCATGACCTCTTCGCGTTTGTAGAGCGAGGCTTCGAATCGATCGAGCACGGTCGGCCAGTCAATGGCGGCGCCTATCGCCGACGTTGCTCCTAGGAGGCGGGCGAGCGTGGATTGACGGACCTTGGCTTCCCCCAAGGTCGGCAGCACCGACGACACGTACTCCAGGTACTTATCTGTGGGCCCGATAACCAGAATCAACTCAGCGGAGAGCAGGCGCTGGTCCGTGTAGACAATCCACGCTGCTCGGTGGAGCCCGACGACAGTTTTGCCGGTTCCAGGACCGCCTCGGATGACCATGCTCTCGTCGGGGTCACGGCGTACGAGTTCGTCCTGTTCGGCCTGCAAGGTAGCAACGGCCGTCTTCATGGTCTCGCCCCGAGAGCGGCTGAGCTCTGCCATGAGCGGCGATGACCCGGTTACCTGGCCGTTGGTGAACTCTTCGATGAACAGTTCATCGATAGAGCCCACATAACTCACGCGGCGCTGGAGCCCCTGTGGGTCGTCGAATCCGGCTTGATAGAAGGACTGGGCAAAAGGTGCCCGCCAATCGATGACAACTGGCGTGTGGTCCTTCTGAACGCCATAGAGGCCGACCCGCCAGACCTCTTCGTCGTCGATGCGGCCGAACACGGTGAGCTCTCGTGACAACTTCTCGACGGCACCGCGGACTACAGCTTCCATGTACTCCTGGCTGACGTCGTCCGCAGCCATCAGTTCGATGGTCTGCAGAGATGCCAGCTTGTCGGCTGCTGCCTGGCGAGCATCATCGAGCGCGCGCTGTTCATCAGCAAGTTCAACCGACGCCATAGCAGCAGGCTAACTGACCTTCCGGAGCTAGGTGTCGAAGCGTGCGCCGGTGAGAGAGCGGCGGAGGTGGCCCCCGGTTGGCGGAGCGAAATGGGTACCCAACACCAACGTGCCAGTATCGACGAATCGCTCGATGATCTCGCGTCGGGTCTGGGTGGACAGAGTGCTGTCGGTATCGAACGCAGATGCGGCCAGCTCGGGCACCGCGAACTGCAGTGGTGTGTGGGTCATGTCGCCGGTTATCAAGGCAGAAGCGTCGTTGGACTCGATCAGCACCGATACATGGCCAGGCGTGTGGCCCGGTGTCGGAATGAGACGAACATCCTTGGTGAGCTGGTGGTCCGTTTCGACCAGGTCGACAAGACCGGCAGTGATCAGCGGGTCGATCGAAGGCGCAAGCACCTCCATGTGGTCATCGGTGCGGGTGTGTTCAACCTCGGTGCGGGCGAAAAGATAACGAGCATTCGGGAACGTGGGAACGTACCGGCCGTTGACCGCTCGCAGGTTCCATCCCACATGATCGAAATGCAGATGGGTGCACAACACCATGTCCACGGCGCTGAGCCCGCCGTCGATAGCTGAATCGAGCCGGTCGGGAAAGCCCAGGTCGTTTGGTAACGGCCGATCCTGTTCGCCGACACACGTATCAACAACGATCACCATGCCGTCGCTTTCGACGACGAACGAGTGGATCGACAACGCCATCTTGTCGTTGCGGTCGGAGAAGAAGTGGGGCACCAGCCAACCGCGATGAGGCGCAAGTGTCTCCGGCGTGAACGACGGCATGAGCGCAGTGGCGTCGATGTAGGTCACCACTTCTTCGACTCGGGTAACGCGAACGTTGCCGATCGTCCATTGCAGGTTCCAGGTGGGTGCCACCATTTCTTAGGATTACAGCCGGGCTGATCCGCCAGCGATCAGCGGGTACAGGCCATCGGCGCCCTGAGCAGTAGCGAGCTGGCCTACCCATGCCGACCATTCGCGCACGCCGCCGTACTCGGAACGCCATGTCCACAGACGGCGGCTCGAATGATGCAACTCGTATTCCTGGGTCATGCCCATGGCTCCGTGGGCTTGGTGACAAGCCTTGGTTGCTCGTGTGGCCGCCTGGTTCGCTACCAGCTTGGCTGACGCAATCTCGAAACGGGCATCGCCGCGGTTCGCTTCGCGGCCAGCGCTGTCGGCCGCCATACGGGTGAGTGCCGCGTCTTGGCTGGCCCACACCAGGTGCTGTTGCACCGCCTGGAAGCGGGCAACAGGGCGGCCGAACTGCTCGCGTTCGTTCGTGTAGCTCACCGTGAGCTGGCTCATCTTCTCCATGGCTCCGGCCATGAGTGCGACTCGGCTTAGCGCGCCCCGGAACTTCAATGCATCGGCATCGACTCCGTCGGGAGCGGGTGCGATGTCGGCTTGGACGCCGTCGAAGGTCAGGGTGTCTCGGGGTTCGCCGCCCAACGAGGTCGCATGGGAAATGGTTGCGGCCGCAGCTGGAACCGATGCAACGATGCCGTTGCCAACAAGTGCGAGGCGTTCGGCGTGACGACCCCACGGGACCATGTGAGCGGTACCGGTGACGACGCCGTCGCCGCTGACCGAGATCGTGTCAGTGCTGGTCTGAGATGTGCTGCCCGGGGCGACGGTCACGATGCCCTCGGGCAACTCGAGACCAGCGCTGGCCAGCAGCCAGCCACCAAGGATGCCGGTCTCAGCGGCAGGAATTGGAGCGGCGTAGTAGCCAACCAGGCGCAGAACTTCGAGAGCATCGAGCAAGGTGCCGCCGGAGCCGCCAGCTTCTTCTGGAAGGGAGATCCATGGGAACCCGGTCTCGGCGAATGCTTGCCAGATCTCAGGTGCGCCGCCGTTGGCCTCGGCTTGTTGGATGGCTGAGTGGGTGCACTGCTCGCGGAAGAGGCGAGATGCGGTTTCGGTGATGAGAGCGTCGACGGTCATGCTGGCAACCCCTGAAGTCCTTTGGATGCAACCGAACGTAGGATCTCGATGGTCCCACCTCGAATCGTGTTGCCGGGTCCGGTAAGTACACATTGTGCGAGCAGTCGCTGGAAGAGCGACTCGGACTCGGGTGTGAGTTCATGGTCCACCAGTTCAACCAGCTTCTCGATCACCTCGATCTCGAACCGAGTGCCCATCTCCTTGACCAGGGAGGACTCGATGGATGGTGCCTCGCCGTCGTCGATCAGACGAGAGACCGACAATGAAAGGTTGCGCATCGACCACCACCGGGCCGTGAGTTCGCCAAAGAGTTCGGTGGCTCGTTCCCCGATATCGGTGCCTTGTGTCTCTCGCAGCAGCTGCTCGACGGTAGAGAATGGAGAAAGCCAGCGGTCAGGCCCGCCCCGTTCATAGGCCATTTCGGTCGTGTTCTGGTTCCAGCCCATGCCTGCCTGGCCGACAACGTTCTCATCGGGCACGAATACATCGGTGAACGAGACTTCGTTGAAGTGATGCTCGCCATTCAAGAACGGAATGGGGCTGAGCTCAAGGCCGTCGGTGTTGTGCAGGTCGATTAGCACCTGGCTGAGGCCTTCACGCTTGTTGCTGTCTGCCTCGAGCGGAGTCGTGCGTAGCAGGCAGATAAACCAGTCGTTCGTGTGCGCGTTGCTGGTCCAGATCTTGGTGCCATTCACGATCCAGCCGCCGTCGTCGCGGTCAGCCCGAGTCGAGACCGAGGCCAGATCTGAGCCACTGTCTGGTTCGCTCATACCGATCGAGAAGCCGAGTTCGCCCCGACAGATCGGCGGCAGGAACCGTTCCCGCTGTTCGTCGGTGCCGAACTTGTTAATGATGTTGCCGGTTTGGCGGTCGGCCACCCAGTGGTAACCAACAGGAGCGCCCCATCGCAGCATCTCTTCGACCACGATGAACCGGTCGACAGCCTTCTTGTTGCTGCCTCCCCATTCTTCGGGCAGCGCCATGCCGACCCAGCCTCGCTCGGCCATCTTCTTCGAGAATTCCTTGTCATGACGGGCGGACATGCCCAGGCCAGGTTCATGACTGCCCGGAGGCAGTTCATCGGCCAGAAAGGTTCGGACTTCGGTTTGCAGCGCCAGCTCATCGCTGGCGAGCTCGGTAGGTGTAAATCGCATCGATAGCGAACTTAGTCCGAGGGGGATCAGTCTGAAGATTCCAGTAGCCGTCCAATATTTCGGTCGAGCGCCGCGGTGTAGACCCGCTGAACCATCGTGGCCAATGCCGCTTGGGTCTGATCGTCACCCGGGTCGAGGTGAGACAAGTTGTTGCCGAACTGTCCCATCCACCACAGCACGTTCTCGTCGTAGCTCTGATCGAACCAGGATCGGTCGACGACGATGCCGGCCACGGCGAGCCTGGCCAGGTAACGATCGATCAACGATGCCTCGTTGGCCCTGCGGTTAACCACACTCAGGCTGGTGGTAATGAAACACGACAGGTCCATTGCTGCCGGGGCACGCATGGCTGTCTGCCAGTCGATCATGGTGACCTGGTCGCCTTGGAACAGCAGATTGTCGATGCGATAGTCCGAGTGCACCATCGTCAACGGCTCGCGGGCGGCACGCGCCGACCACGCCGAGAGTCGGGGTGCAAACGCCAGCACCCAGTCAGCTGTGGGGCCGGGGAGCACTGAGTGATACCGCTCGACGAAGGTCGGCAGGTTGGCCAGCCAGAACGGTTGCAGACCGCCAACACCAGTGACATCGAACCCTGGCATCCACTCGAACGGAACGTCTGCGTCCCACCAGCGAGCGTGGAAGTCGGCCAGAGCATCGACGGCGGCAGCGGCCTGAGCGGTTGTGGCTCCCGCCATAACGTCGAACTCGTCGCTATCGATCGCCTCAAGAATCACGGCCCACCGGTGTTGCTGTTCGTCGGCTCCGGCATAGAAACATCTAGCCAGCTGGGTGGCCGTGGCTTGGGGCGCAACATCGCGGTAGAACGCAACCTCGCGGGCGTAGGCGTGCAACATGTCGCCGATCTGGCGACTGCCAGGGTTCGCTGCTGGCAGCTTGATAACGAACGCGTCAGGTCCGGAGCCGGAGCGATATGTCACGTGCACGGTCGCCAGGTCACCAATGAGCCCTTTGCTCGGGTGCATCGGTTCGACGGTGACAGACGTGAGTTCGACGCCTGCCATTCCGCCTTCGCGCAGCGCATCTTGGAACCATGCGGGCGTGACATCGGAAAAAGTTGCAGGTACGGCGATCGTCATGGTTCTACCCGTCGTAAAAGAGAGGCTCGTGAAGGCCCACGACCGCTCGAGAGCGGGGATCGTCTCCGGCATGGGTGACAGCGCCGGGGGAGAGTTGGTGCGCCCGGTCGGTCGTGCGAAGGCGCTGCGCGATGTCGCGTCGGCCATAGTGGATTTGGATGAAGTCGCGTCCTGGATCGCCAGCCATCGTGGGCATACGGCGATGCCAGATGTCGGATACGAACAGTTGTATGTCGCCCGTCTCTGCGACGAGAGGGACGACCGCCTGGCCATCGCACGTGAGCGTGATGTCGTTGCGTCGGTCACCCGGCGGGGCTTGTCCGGAACGGTGACTGCCGGGGATTACACCGGTAGGCCCCGACTCGATCGTCATCGGGGCCAGCAGCACGTGGACGGCAACCACGAAGATGGGATAGGGGACATTGGTCGGCCACGAGACGTCGACAGGTCGAGGAATGTGTGGTCCGGCATCACAATGCCAGCCGCCACCACCATGTGTCACGGCCTTGCCTGCCGGGTTACGCCATGCCGTGTTGGCAATGACATGACAGTCCTCGCCGATCAGCGGTTCGATGGCGTCAAGGATCACCCGGCTGGCTATCAGGTCTTGCACAACCGTGCTGCGGTTCAGCACGGCGTACCGGTACTCGTCGGCATCGTTGGCCCGACGGAGTTCGATGTCTGGCTCGGCAAACAATCGGTCCATGTCGGCCCGAAGTGCATCGGTCTCGGTGGATGACAAAGCCCCCGTCAGCAGTGTGTAACCGTCGCGTTCGAGCTGCTCGGTCGCCAAAGACGCTGGTTCGCTTCGATGCCGTAAATAGACGCCACGCCGGGTGAGCATGGGCCGAGCTTAGGTTCCCGCAACGGCCAGTACCGTATGGGCGATGGGATCACTTCCTGTTGTTGATATCGCTGCTTTCCGTCACGACCCGTTTGGGCTCGGCGGCCAGGCATGTGTTGCCGAGTTGCTGCGGGCATGCCACGAGACCGGCTTTGTCTACATCGTCGGCCATGGCATTGATGCCGCCCTCGATACGGCGCTCTTCGATACTGCCCGCCAGTTCTTTCACCTGCCGCTGGGCGAACGACAAGCACTAGCCATTGCCAACAACGCAGCGTTCCGTGGGTACACAACGTTGGGCGATGAACGCACCAACGGCCAGGCTGACTGGCGTGAACAGCTCGACGTCGGCCCTGAGGAACCAGCGCCGACAGATCTCAGCGGCCCAGCATGGCATCGGCTCCGAGGACCGAACCAATGGCCCGAGACGTTGCCGGCCATGAAACCTGCCGTTCTCACCTGGATGGACGAGATGGAGGCGATGGGTGTCACCTGTCTGCGGGCACTGGCCCTCGGCCTAGGCCAGACCATGGACTGCTTCGATCACGCGTTTCTTCCCGAGTCTGACGTGCACGTAAAGGTGATCCGATACCCCGAACGGCCAGCCCCACAGGCCGAACAGGGCGTTGGTGTCCATCACGACACTGGTGTGCTCACCTTCATTGCTCAGGACGGCATGGGTCTGCAGGTCGAGACGCCAGCTGGTTTCGTGGACGCTGAACCGATGCCTGGTGCCTACATCATGAACTTGGGCGAGATGCTGCAACGTGCAACCAGTGGGTACCTCAAGGCAACGCCGCATCGGGTCATCAGCCCTGCCGGCGGCGAGCGCATCTCTGTTGCGTTTTTCTTCAACCCCCGGTTTGAGACGGTATTCGAAGCAATCGACCTGCCCCTTGAGCTAGCAGCCGAGGCACCGGGCGGCGCACACCACAAGATCGAGGACGAGATCCACGCCCTGTTCGGCGAAAACAACCTCCGCACCCGCCTCCGTTCCCACCCCGACGTCGCCGCCCGCCACTACCAATAACGAATCGGTGCCAGGCACCTGTTCGTTATCGAACCGTTACGCGGCACGCCGGTCACGCGTGTTCCATGCTGCTCGGACCGCGTCGATGTCTGCGGCGAGGCTCTGGTCTTCGTCGCGGAAGCTCCGGGCCCGGGCCAACGCGGTACGAAACGTGGTCGTCGACGTGTAACCGAGCGTCTTGCAGATCTGGCTCGTCTCGGCAGGGAACAACTCGTTGGCGAGAATGGTGGTGATGAGCCTGGGATTATTTCGTCGGCCACGCGTGCTGGAGCGAATTGTTTGGTTGTCGGTGCCGGTAATTTGGCAGACGACATCGCAGAGGCGTTCAAGGTCTTGTTCCGTGGTGGATGTGCCCATGGAGATCGATCTCGTACCGGAAATCAGTGAAAACTTGTCGTGTCCCATGCCTGTCTCGACGAATTCTACGTAGGTGGCCCGTGAGCCAAACATGCCGATAATCATGGTCTGTTCGACCCGCACGAGGGTGCGCGCTGAGCAATCGTGCTGCTTATAGATAGCGAAGCTCGACCACGGATAGGTGCCGATGTCGAAGCCCAACTCACCAGGATTGCGATGTACATATCGGCACACGAGTTGAAACTGCTCGTCGGTGGTCACCAAGACGTTGTAATACCGGGCACGGAAGACGGGCCCTTTGTGAGCATGCCGGTAGTTGAACGCTCTGGCGTAGTTGCCTTGGAGATGGTGCATGAACTTATCGAGCGTTCCGAATGGGCACCGCACGATCAAGTGGTAATGGTTTGGCATCAGGCAGTATTCGAGGACTTCAACGCCCGTTTCTTCACTCGCTTCCTTCATGAGCGTGAGGAACAGAAAACGATCGCGGTCTGTTTTGAACAGATCCGCATCGCCAGCACGGTGGTTCGTGACGTGATGAATACCGCCGTCAGGATTGTTGCGAGGTGGTCGAGGCATGCCACAACCGTAGAACCGAGGTGTGACATCGTGGGATAACGAACGCGTGCCTGGCACGGATTCGTTATCCGCCGGCGAGGGTGGCGAGGAAGTGGACTTCGGCGCCGTCGGGGATGTCTTCGTAAATGGCGTCGGGCAGGATCTCGCCGTTGATAGCGACGGATGTACCATCGCGCAAGCGTTCACCGATGCCGGGGTAACGGTCGTCGAGAAGCGCGATCAGTCGACGCACCGAGGGTGCGTCGACCTGGATCTCGTCGTCGTCGCCCGTCAGGTCACGCAGCGATGCAGAAAACTTGACGGTAATCACGAGTGCTAATCCCGTTGATTGATTGCGCCGAGCAGGTGTACCGGTGACATCGGGAGGTCGTTGAGTCGCACACCTGCGCCACGTTGAATCGCATTACCAATGGCAGCCATCGGCGGCACGATGCCAGCCTCGCCTACGCCACGCACGCCGTAGGGATGACCGGGGTTCGGCACCTCGACCACGATCGTCTCGATCATCGGAAGATCCGATGCAACCGGGATTCGGTAGTCGAGGAAGCTCGCATTGTCGAGTGTGCCGTCGGTGTTGTGGATGTATTCCTCGTTGAACGCCCAGCCGATGCCTTGGGCGACGCCACCCTGCATTTGTCCTTCGACATAACTGGGATGGATGGCCTTGCCCGCATCTTGTGCGGTCGTGTACCGAGCGACGCGACATACACCGGTCTCGTCGTCGATCTCGAGGTCGACGAGTTGGGTGGTGAACGCAGCGCCAGCGCCACGCACATTGTCGGATTTGGTCACCGAGATCGGCCCACCGGTGCGGGGAGCCTTGGCGGCCAGATCAGCAAGAGTCAGTGGTGTTTCGGTGCCACTGGCGTGTTGTGCCTGGCCCTCGACCCATTCGACGTCGTCGATTTCGCAGTCCCAGGTCTTGGCCGCACGGCGACGCAGGTCTTCCTTGATGGCCCGGCAGCAGTCGATAATCACCTTGCCGGTTGCCAAGGTGACTCGGCTTCCACCGGTGACATCGTTGAAACCAATGGTCTGGGTATCGGCAATCTTGACCGAGATTCGATCTACGGAAATACCGAATTCTTCGGCAGCAAACAATGCCATCGATGCCCGGCTGCCGCCGATATCAGGTGACCCTTCGATCACATTGACATTGCCGTCTTCGTTGATATTCACCGTGGCGGTCGAGTTTCCTCCGATGTTGAACCAGAAGCCACTGGCGACACCTCGACCCATACCTTCGGGCACAGGCGACCGATAGTGGTCAGAGTCACGGATCGCTTCGAGCGTTTCAACGAAGCCGATACGAGGGAACACCGGGCCGTAGGAGGACTGGGTGCCTTCGACAGCAGCATTTGCCAGGCGAAGGTCGATGGGGTCCATGTCGATCGCCATGGCCAATTCGTCGACGATGCTCTCGATGCCATACGCAATTATTGGCGCACCGGGGGCTCGGTACGCAGCGACTTTTGGTTTGTTGCAAACCACGTCGAAACCTTCGACGAAGAAGTTCGGAATGTCGTAACAAGCAATTGCCGTCATGCCAGCAGCGCCTACAGGCGAGCCAGGGAAGGCGCCAGCCTCGAATGCCATCCAGACTTGGGCGGCGGTCATCTTGCCATCGTTGGTCACGCCCATCTTGATCTTCATGCGTGAGCCTGAGGTCGGACCGGTGGCCTTGAAGACTTCGTCGCGGCCCATGACCAGACGAACAGGGCGACCAGCTTTGGAAGACAACCGAACCGCAAGGGGCTCGAGATAGATCGTGGTCTTGCCGCCAAAGCCGCCACCGATTTCGGCCGCTTCAACGACAAGCGCTGACGGTTCCATCCCGAGGGTTGTAGCGGTCATTGCCCGGAGCGAGAAGTGACCTTGTGATGAGACGAACAGGTTGGCTCGTCCGTCCTGGCCTGCGTCGGCAACACAGGCGTGGGGCTCGATGTACCCCTGGTGCACGGGTTTGGTGGTGTACTCACGTTCGAGAACCACGTCGGCATCGGCGAAACCCTGATCGAGGTCGCCACGTTCGTGGACCACACGAGACGCTGCGTTCGAAGCAGTTTCGGGTGCGGGGTCAACACCACGTGTGATCATCGCTTCGTGCAAGATCGGGGCGCCGTCGGCAAGTGCTTCGTCGACGGTGAGCACGTGGGGGAGCTGTTCGTAGACAACCTCGATTGCAGCAGCGGCAGCTCGTGCGATCTCGCGGCTGGTCGCAGCGACGGCTGCAACTGGATGGCCTTCCCACAGGGCCTTTTTCCGAGCCAGGATCTTCTCGGACATAAAGACGTCGTCGGCTTTGGCACCGGCTTCGGCCAGGTCGGGTAGGTCTGCAGCGGTAATCACGGCATGCACACCAGCCATGGCTTCGGCTGCGGACGTATCAATCGACACGATACGAGCGTGAGCATGTGGCGACCGAGCCACGGCTCCTTCGAGCATGCCCGGAAGCGTCAGGTCGGCACCGAAACGAGCCTTGCCGGTGACTTTGTCGAGCCCATCGGGTCGGACTGAGCGGCTGCCGACCCACTTGTAACTCGGTGCTCCGGTTGGGGATTCTTCGATCATGGTCATGCTGCATCTCCAGTCTGTGCGCTGGCTCGCATGCCTTCGGCGGCATCGAGCACGGCTCGAATAATCTTGTCATAGCCGGTACACCGGCAGAGGTTGCCCGCTAGGGCGTAGCGGACTTCGGTCTCGGTCGGGTGAGGGTTCTTGTCGAGCAACGCTTTGGCTGCCATGAGGAAACCGGGAGTGCAGATGCCGCATTGCAGAGCGGCACCTTCGAGAAAACACTGCTGCAGCGGATGAAGTTCGTCGGCGTTGGCGAGACCTTCGATGGTGACGATGGTGCGGCCTTCGGCTTCGGGAGCGAAGATGAGACATGCACAGGTAACCCGGTCGTCCATGAGCACTGAACAAGCACCGCAGTCACCGGTGCCGCAGCCTTCTTTGACGCCCATCAGGCCGACGTCATCGCGAAGTGCATTCAGTAATGACCCGCCGGACTCACTGAGGAAGTCGGTCTGGTCGCCGTTGATCGTGCAATTGATATGGGTGCGGCTCATCAGTGGGCTCCGTTCGTGGTTGCTGCATTTTCGGTGTCTTCGCCTGCGGCCCGTGCCGCAGCGATCTTGACGGCTCGTTTGGCCAGGACACCCGTAACTTGCTTGCGATACGCAATTGTGCCCCGTTTGTCGTCGATGGGGTCACACGCAGCGCTCGCAGCTAGTGCAACTGCGGCGAGTGTGTCGTCGTTGATGGGCTGGCCGACAAGGGCTGCCTCGGCATCGGCTACTCGGCGAGCGGTCGGTGCGACTGCCCCAACAGCGATGCGGGCTTCGGCACAGTTGCCATCAGCGTCGAGAGTGATGCGAGCGCCGACACCGACAACTGCGATATCCATCTCGGTGCGAGGAGTCATGCGCAGGTAGGCGTCGCCGGTGTGTGCAGGAGGTCTGTCGACTTCGAACTCAACGATGAACTCGCCAGGTGCGAGCGAGGTTCGGCCTGGCCCGGTCGCTATTTCGGCGACACCGACGGTGCGGGTGCCGTCGGCAGTCGCAACAACGGCGCGGGCGTCGTTTACCAACATTGCCGGCACCGAGTCAGCAGCGGGCGAGGCGTTACACAGATTGCCACCCAAACTCGAGCGGTTCTGGATCTGATCCGAACCAATGAGTCCTGCGGCTTCGCTGAGTCCAGGGAACTGGCTGGAGAAGCCAGGATCTTCGGTAAGACGACTCGTTGGCGCGGCTGCGCCGATGGTCCAGCCGTCGGCGCCTTCGGTCACGGCGGTGAGTCGATCGATGTGTTTCAGGTCGACGAGCAGGCCAGGTTCGGGGCGGCCAGAGCGAATCTGGGGAATGAGATCGGTAGCGCCAGCGAAAACTCGCGATTCGGGCGTTGACGACAGCGCCCCGACGGCGTCCTCGATGGTGGTTGGAGCCACATAGTCCACGTGCATCCTCCTTGAATGATGTGAAACCAATTGTTGCGCAGTTTGGTGCTTCACGGGTAGCCGGAACGCAATGGCGAGATGTCACAATGGCAGAGTGAATGTGTCTGACGCCTTGCGTACCCGTTACTCCGTCCGTGGTTACCTGCCCGATGCCGTGCCCGAAGAGCTGATCAGAGAGGTGTTCGACGTCGCCCGTTTGGCGGCTTCGGGAACCAACACTCAGCCGTGGCACGTGGCCGTCGTATCAGGCGATGCGTGCAACCGCTTGCGCGATGAACTGTGCGCCAACTTCGACGACGGTGTCGCCCAGGACCGAGGCTTTCCTGCCAATGCCAAGATGGAAGGTCCGTACCTCGATCGCCGCCGGGCGTGCGGATTCGGGTATTACGAAACCATGGGCGTCGAGCGCCACGACAAAGATGGCCGGCTAGCGATCGCCCGGAAGAACTTCGAGTTCTTTGGAGCGCCCCACGTGGCCTTCTTCTCGATGCCCCGTAGTTTCCAGTTCCCGCAAGCTCTCGATGTCGGCATCTTGTTGCAGTCGGTGATGCTGGTCATGGTCGAGAAGGGACTCGGGTGTATCGCTCAGGGTTCGCTGGCCAATTACCCCGACTCGGTGCGTGCCATGGTCGACATGCCTGAAGACAACGAGATTCTGTGTGGTTTGTCGTTCGGCTACGAAGACGCCGACGCCCACATCAACACCGTGCGTATGACGCGCGAGCCACTAGAGACGGTGGCCAGTTTCACCAGCTAGGCGAAAACAAGACAAGCGCCGGCCTCGTCGGGTCCGTGCGCCAGCATGGGTGAGCCAGCTCACATGGGTTCAGAAGACGAAGACCCAACCGAGACAAGGTGTCTCGGTTGGGTCCGTCGAGTCGTTGGCTCAAACAAGGCTTGTCGACCCTGCGGAGTATCCGAGAATCCTAGAAGTCGATGACAGTGCGGGTGCCTTCGCGTCGTTGCATGGCCTGGTAGCCGTCGTTGATCTGGTCGAGATGGATGTGTTGGCTCACCATCTCGTCGAGCATCAACCGTCCGTCGAGGTACATGTTTACGTACTGGGGCATGTCCTTGCGGAACACGTTTGAACCCATCATGGAACCCTTGAGGGTCTTCTCCATCATGAAGATCTCATAACCAGGAATCTCGACCTTGGCGTCGAATGGCATCATGCCAACAATGACGGTCGTGCCCCGAATGCCGGTGACAGACCATGCCTGCTCGGCGGTTTGTTTGAGGCCGATGCACTCGAACGCGTAGTCGGCCATCTGGCCTCCGGTTGCCTCTTTGACATGAGCGATGACGTCGGTCTCGGCACCGTTGATGATGTCGGTTGCGCCAAGGATCTTGGCGAGCTCAAGCTTCTCTGGGGTGATGTCCACCGCGAAGATGCGACCGGCACCAGCGATGCGTGCACCTTGGAGTGCAGAGAGGCCGATGCCGCCACAACCAAAGATCACTACGGTCGAACCGGGTTCGATGCGTGCGGTGCGGAAGACAGCGCCAACGCCGGTGGTTACACCGCAGCCGATGAGTGATGCCTTGTCGAGTGGCATGTCTTCGTGGACTTTTACCACTGCGTTTTCGTGCACCAACATTTCCTCGGCGAAGCCGCCGAGCCGTGCGAACTGCGCCAGGCCTTCGCCTGCGGCATTGGTCAGCCGAGGTGCAGCATCCCTGGCCCGGCCAACAGCCCGAAGGTTGGTGCACACGTTTGGGTGACCGGTCAGGCACATGTTGCACGTGCCGCAGAACAACGACAGGCAGGTGATCACGCGATCGCCTGGTTTGCAGTAAGCGACGTCGTCGCCCACGGCCTGGACGATGCCAGCGGACTCATGGCCCATAACCGCTGGCAACTTGGTTTCCCAGTGGCCTTCCATGAAATGCAGGTCGCTGTGACACAACCCTGCGTGGACGGTTTGGATGAGCACCTCGTTCGGTCCCGGCTTATCAACCGTGACGTCTTCGATGACGAGTTCACCTGGAATCTGATTTAGTACAGCAGCCTTCATTGCCCCATCCTGGGGCACAGACGCCGGTCAGCCAAAATGTGACGGTGAGTCCACTGCCATCTACGGTCGGTTGTATGACTGATTGGTTGAGCGCTCACGGGGGCGTACATGGCCAGGTTGCCGAAGGTTTCGAACCGGTGGCCCAGGTATTCGTAGACAATTTCGCTGACCGCAACGAGACCGGCGCCTCGGCCTGTGTGTACGTCAACGGTGAGCGGGTCGTGAACATTTGGGGTGGCGCCGCGAATCACAAGACGAATGAACCATGGCGGGAAGAGTCCGCCATCGTCGTCTTCTCGACCACCAAGGGCGCGACGGCCATCTGCATCGCTCGGCTGGTGCAAGAAGGCAAACTCGACTACGACCAGACCGTGGCGACCTACTGGCCCGAGTTCGCAGCGGCAGGCAAACAAGACGTGACCGTCGGTCAGCTGATGAGTCATCAGGCCGGGCTGATCAGCACGGACCCGCCGCTGAGCCTGGATGAGATCCTGCAGGTCACGCCGGTGGTCGAGGCACTCGCTGCCCAGGCACCGCTGTGGGAACCGGGCACCGATCACGGTTACCACGCACTCACCTATGGCTGGTTGGCTGGCGAACTGGTGCGACGGGTCGACGGCCGAACGATTGGCCAGTATTTCGCCGAAGAGGTGGCCGGACCCCTTGGCTTGGACTTCTGGATCGGACTGCCCGAGGACCAAGAGTGGCGGGTCGCCCGGCTCCGAGGTGCGCCTCGGCCATCAGGCGAAGCGCTCGATTTGATGCGAAAGATCGCCAGCCCTGGCACCAATGGTGGGCGAGCACTCACTATGGATGGCGCCTTCGCACCGATAGACGGTGTCGACCCGTTCAACACCCAACCCGTGCGCGCCAGCGAGATCCCGGCAGCGAACGGCGTGACCAACGCCGCGTCGGTCGCCCGCATGTATGCCGCCACGATTGGCACAGTCGATGGTGTCCGGTTGCTTGACGAAGCCACGGTTGACAAGGCCCGAGCCGAGCAGGTGTTTGGTCCTGATCAGTCGTTGGTGTTGCCGACTCGCTTCGGGTATGGCTTCATGCTGCATTGTGATGAACTCGTACTCACCCAGGATGGCGCGTTCGGTCACTACGGCGCTGGCGGCTCGCTCGGGTTCGCCGACCCCGCAACTGGCATGGCCTTCGGGTACGTCATGAATCAGAAGGGCGGCGGCATCGCCAGCGACCCTCGTGCCGTGGCTCTGCTCCAAGCAGCCCAAGCCTGTATCTGAAGAGCTTGTATTTGAAGAGATTGCTTCTATGTCGGTGGTAGTGATTCAAGGCTCCCCGAACTAGGTTCGCCTACTCAGTCGAGCCACACAGTCACATCGAAGAACACAACAGAGGGCACCATGCAGGTCGGAATTTTCGGATTTGAATCCAAGGTCGACAAGATCGTCGAAGAGGTAGCCATCGCTGCTGGCCAGGGATTCGCCAGCTTCTGGGTCCCGCAGATCTTCGGCGTCGATGCCCTCACGGCACTGGCCGTGGCCGGACGCGAGGTTCCGGAGATCAAGCTGGGCACATCGGTGATCCCCACCTATCCGCGGCATCCAATGATGTTGGCCCAGCAGGCACTCACCGTTAGCCAGGTCATCGGTGGCGGCCGGCTGCAGTTGGGAATCGGCCTGTCGCACCAACCGGTTGTCGAGGGTATGTGGGGCATGCCATTCGAAAAGCCGGTGCGGCACATGCGCGAATATCTGGAACTCCTAGGCCCCATGCTTCGTGACCAACGTGTGTCTGCCTCCTACGAGACCCTCACCGCTCGCGGTCAACTCGATATCCCCGACGCCGAAGCGCCAGCGGTGCTGGTGGCTGCGCTTGGTCCGCAGATGCTCAAGGTCACGGGCCGCCTGGCCGACGGCACGATCACCTGGATGACCGGCGCCAAAACGATCGCAGAACTTACCGTGCCGACTATCGCTGCGGCCGCCGAGGAAGCCGGCAAGGCCGCTCCCCAGATCGTGGTTGGCCTGCCGATCTGCATCACCGCTGATGTCGATGCGGCTCGCGCACGCGCCGCCAAGGAGTTCCAGATCTACGGCCAGCTGCCGTCGTACCGGGCCATGCTTGACAACGAAGGCCTCGGCGGGCCCGAGGATCTGGCACTTATTGGTGACCCAGCCGAAATCCGTGATCGCATCGCCGTCTTCGAAGATGGCGGCATGACCACGTTCGCAGCCAGCAGTTTCGGCAACGAATCCGAACGGGCCGCCACCCGCGAGTTCCTCCAGGGTCTGCTCTAGAAGGAGCCTGGTTGGCGGCTAGCGCCCGGCGATCTCCTCGGGTGACGTCGCCAGCCAGGTGTCGTGCTGAGCATTGGAAACATCGATGATCTGTTGCATCGAGTCGAGCGACGGCTCGTTGAGCAGCATGCCGGGCGCACCCGTGATGCCATCACCGGCCCGGAACTCGAGCAGCTGAACGCCCTCGGGGCCAGCGGTGTACTTGTACGGCATCTCATTAGGAATGAATACCCCGTCGCCTGCGCCCAACACCTGTGAACCCAGCCGGACCTCGCCGGTGATGATGTAATACAAGCAGTCGCCGAAGCGGGGATGGCTGTGGCGGAACAGCGGCATGTTGGCACCGAACCAGACATGGACGAGTGACATGCCTTGGGGTCCCTTCTGGGAGAAGAGCAGCGTTTCGGAGACCCCAGGATTAATGGCCCGAATCATGCCGTCGAGTTTGGTGCGCACGTCGGCTTCGTCGTTGTCGACGAGCAGCGGGCTGTAGTCGAAACCGTCGATGATCGCAGAGGTATCGAAGTCCTCAGGGATCTGGCGGCGGCGTTTGATCTTGGGCGCCTTGAAGATCTTGAACCGACCTCGTGCGGACCGAAACCGGCCCTGTTCCTCTAGGTCCTGCGTTACGTCTGTTGCGTCGGCGATGGTCATTAGCGCACTTCGCAGCCGTCGAGATCGCCAGCTTCGCGCCAGTCGTTCAGGATCTCGAAGAACCTGACAGGCCCTTCGCCGTAGCTAGCGCTGAAGAAACCGTTCGGGTTCTCGGCGACACCCTCGTTGTTGTAGTAGCCGGGTGTGCATTCGGCCCGGAATCGTGCACCCAAACGGGCCTTGTTCTTCATCTCGTCGACCCACGCCTGCTCACCTTCGACGGTGGCCTCGACGACGGAGCCATCAGCAGCGCGGACCTTGTCCAGAATGTACGCGATATGCACAGCTTGCTCGTTCAGCGTCTGAGGGACGTTCACCGTGACAGCGCCTTGGGTGAAGCCCATGAAGAATGCGTTGGGGAAACCTTCGGTCTGCAGGCCGTGCACCGTGCGCAGACCGTTTTCCCATTTGTCGCTGAGTTTCTGGCCGTTGCGGCCAACAACGTCGTAACCGGACCGGCGGGTGTAGCTCGTGCCGACTTCGAAGCCGGTGGCGAAGATGATGCAGTCCAGTTCGTACTCTTTGCCGTTGGCGATGAGGCCCTTTTCGGTGAACTGGTCGATGCCCTTGCCATCGGTGTCGACCAGGTGCACATTCGGGAGGTTGAACGTGGGCAGGTACTCATCGTGGAAACACGGGCGCTTGCAGAACTGGCGGTAATACGGCTTGAGCGACTCGGCGACCTCGGGGTCATCGACGATCTCTTGTGCCCGGGCCCGCACGGCTTCCATCTTGCGATAGTCCGACATTTCCATCAGTTCGGCTCGCTCGGCAGGAGTCAGGCGGCGGCCCAGCTTCGTGGCTGCGGTTTTGGCTGCGATGCCAGTCAGATTGCGGAATATGTCGGTCCAACCATCGTTGACCAGGTCTTCGTCTTGATGAGCGCCGGTGACCAGCTTGTTGAAGTTCTCCATGCGCCGGTACTGCCAACCCGGTTCCAGGCTGTCAATGAACTCTTGTGGCGTCTCGCGGTTGTTGCGGACGTCGATCGACGACGGCGTGCGTTGGAACACGAAGAGTTCCTTGGCCGATGCGCCCAAGTGAGGGACACATTGGACCGCGGTGGCGCCGGTGCCAATGATGCCAACTCGTTTGTCTTTCAGGCCGTCGAGGTCGCCAGCATTGCTGCCGCCGGTGTAGTCGTAGTCCCACCGGCTGGTGTGGAACGTGTGTCCCTTGTAGTCGTTGATGCCCTGGATGGCCGGCAGCTTGGGCCGGTTGAGTGGGCCGTTCGCCATGGCGATGGCGCGGGCGGTAAACCGGTCGCCCTTGTCGGTTTCGATAACCCAGTGATCCTGCGTGTCGTCCCAGGTGACCGCGGTGACGCCGGTGCTGAGCAGCGCGTTCTCGTACAGGTTGTAATGGCGGGCGATGTTCTTGGAGTGCTCCATAATTTCGGGAGCAAACGAGTACTTGTGTTTGGGGACGTAGTCGAGTTCTTCGAGCATGGGTAGGTAGCAATACGACTCGACGTCGCACATGGCACCCGGGTAACGATTCCAGTACCAGGTGCCACCGAAGTCGCCGCCCTTTTCGATCACGCGCACGTCGTCGAAGCCGTTCTCACGGAGTCTTCCGCCCATGAGCAGCCCAGCGAAGCCGCCACCCACGATGGCGACGTCGACATGGTCGAAGACGGGTTCGCGCTCAAGAGCCTGCTCGTACGGGTCGTCGACGTAACTCGAAAAGTCGCCGGTGACCTCGATGTATTGCTCGTTCGCATCGGAGCGAACCCGCTTGTCTCGCTCGAAGAGATACTTCTCTTTCAGGGCGTCGGGGTCGAAGTCGATCCCGCCCAAGGTTTCGACCAATACATCGGAAAACTCAGCCATCACTACAGAATGGCACCGCAGGCAGCACCGGCACTAGTCGCGTCAACAACTAACGTCGTTTCATGGCGCTCGAACCCGGACCGATGCAGGTCGTACACAACTTTCACACCACGAAATCCGAGGTATTGGCGGATATCGCAGCGCTTGATCTGTGGCCGACCACCTATGTCTCGGAGCGTATGGGCGAACTCCCGTTGCACTGGCACGACGTCGACAATGTTGGTTACGTGCTCGAGGGCAGCAGTTATGTCGTGAACGAGGTAGGCGAACATATTCCACTCGGCGCTGGCGACAAGCTGGTCCTTCCCGCCGGTGCGGTGCATGCCGAAGGTACGGTCACGGACCGCATGGTGTACATCGTTGGTATCTCCAAAGCCGAGAACCTGCTGGATGCCTTGCTGCCGTTGAACCCGCCCGAGACGAGCCCACTTCTGTGACTGCCACTGTGAACGAACCGGTGACGAAGGAACCGGTGACGAATGAACCTTGCCTGCTGTTCATCCATGCCCATCCCGATGACGAGTGCATCCTGACCGGCTCTGTTCTGGCCAAGGCCAACTCGTTCGGTATCCGAACGGTGGTGGTCTTCGGTACCCGAGGCGATGCTGGTGAGACCAAGCTTGATCTCGGTGGTGAGTGTCTCGGCGAACGCCGAGTCCGTGAAGCCGAAGCGGCCTGCGCAGATTTGGGTGTGAACCGGATCGAGTGGTTGGCCTACGACGACTCTGGCATGGACGGCACGCATACAACCAGCAACCCGTCGGCATTCAGTAATGCCGATCCGGCAGCGTTAGCCGCAGAACTGGTCGAGCTTCTGGCCGACGAAGACGTTGTGGCGATCGTGGGTTACGACAAGAACGGCACCTACGGCCATCCCGATCACAAACAGGTGCATCATGTTTCGCATGCCGTTGCACCAGCGCTTGGCAGTGACTGGGTGCTCGAGGCGACCTACCACCGCGAGTACCTGGCCAAGCTGCCTGATGCCGACGGCACGCTCGATCCTGACTTCGCTGCGGGCGAGGCTGAGCTATCGCACTATGTAGAAGGCCACGAGTGGTTCGAGATCAAGATGAAGGCTCTGATGCATCACACGTCGCAGGTTCCCGACGACGTGAACACCGAGGACCCGCCGGTGGAACGATTCAAGGCACGTTTCGGCACCGAATGGTTCATCACCACGCCCTACAACGGCTCAACCAACGTCGACGATCTACCCGTGCTGGCCAAACTGCTCGAACCAAAAGCCAACTGGGTCTCACCCTTGTAGCTGGTCGCCTACCCCTGCAGCGACGGAACTTCGAAGCAGGCGAGTGCGGCCACAACAGTAGATGCGTCGCCGCTGATAGTGGCGGCGCCGGAGTCGAGCGCGTCGGCGAACGTCAACCTGCCCGAGATCACGTCGGCCCAGTGTTCGTGACTGATCGTTACCGTGTGTTCTGCCGCGGTGCCATCGGTCGGTATGGCGACGCCCCGCCGAACATGTAAGCCAGAACGCGAGTTGCCCATGACGAACGCGATGTGGCAGTCAACAACGGCGGCTAGCTCGGGAATCAGCGTTGTCTTAAGTCCGTGCACGAACGTCGCAGGTTCGTTTGCCAGAACCTGGCTGCGTCCGGCTCGGAAGCCTCGGTGGCGAGAGAAGTCGATTTGGCCGTCGAGTTCGAGCGCTCGGGTCAGACACCAGTTGCGGACGTTGGCCGACATTGTCCGTTGAGCGATCGTACGAAGCACGTTTGCCAGTAGCCCTCGTTCGGCTGGCGTGCCGCCATCGGCACGTCCGTCGTCGGTGACTTGGCTGCGCACCAGCCAGGTGGCGAGTTCGAGTGCCCAACGGATGTCATCGTCAGCGAGCGACTCTTGGGCTTGGGTCATGACCTGATCGCGGCCGCCGAAGCCCGCGATAAGTCGCTGGGTGCGTTCGATTGTCGGCAGCGGGAAGAGCTCGGCTTCATTGCCGTCGAACCAGCCTCGGAGTCCGGCATGGATCTGGCGCACATGGTGTTCGACCAGGCCATAGTGCTGCTGGGTCAGGTAGCTGCGGTCAAAACGTTCAGGCAACTGCACCTGAGCGATGAGCTCGCCCAGAGTTAACCCCTTGTTGATGCCTCGCACCGTTTGATCCCACATGAACTGGATGGCGTCGCGTGCATCGATCACGCCAGCTCGGATCTCGCCTCGACCAGACAGCGGTGGCCCATGCGCACACACCAGATGTTCTGGATCGAAGTCTGCGATCTCGTCGATGCCGTTGAGCAGGATCCGGGGGTCGCGGTACTCCTCGCCCCGGATTGCGAACACGTTGAACAGCGCCGGCCACACGATGTTGTTGACACACAGGTCGAGTTCCGGGAAGAACACATTGATGTTGTCGTTTGCGTCTGACGGCGCCGGGGACAGTGTGACCTGAAGTCCAGCAAGGGTGATCGTTGTTTTTTCGGCGACCAGGTTGGTCGGCGGTAGATAACCGGCAGTGCCTCGGCCATGCGCCGGGTTTTTGTAGAAACGACCCAAGCCGCCACCGACCATGCCGTCGGGACCGTCGGCCGGTAGTGACATGCCGAACTGGTGGATCAGCCCCCGAGCGCTCACCGGGCCAACGTCAGATGCGATCCGCGACAGGTTGTCGGGGATCAGCTCGTGTCCCCAGATGGGAATGTCGTCGCCGGCTGCCATGAACGCGGCGGTGCCATTGCAGTAGTGGAAATGGGTGTAGATAACGGCCACTACGGGTGCTGAGGTGTGGGCTCGAACTGCATCGAGTGCAGCTTGCATCTCTTCTTGTGACTCGCCGGTATCGATCACGATCAGGCCATCGGGGCCCTCGACGAATGTCTGGTTCGACAAGCCATTACCGACCATGCACCACACGTTGTCGCTGACTTCGTAGAGCTTCTCGGCAAGCCGGTCCATATGTTCGATCGTCGATCGATGCACCAACTGACCTTGTGCTGCCGTGACGGTGTTTCGCCCGTCGCTATCGAAGCTGGCTGGTAATGCTCTGTTGCTTGGTGATGCGGTGCCCATGTGAACGACAGTAGTCAGCCCAACTAGTTTGGCCCAGTGACGACGAATCTTCCGAAGGCCACACCCCCGTTCGAAGGCGAGGTCGCTCGTCTTTATGACGATGCGACTCCGCGACCGCTTCAAGCCCCGACGCCGTCGGACGGTCCCAACATCGTGTTGGTGATGCTCGACGATGTGGGTTTCGGCACCTGCTCGACCTTTGGCGGGCCGGTGCCGACCCCGACGGTGGAACGGGTTGCCCAGGCGGGTCTTCGCTACAACCAGTTCCATACGACAGCGCTGTGCTCACCGACCCGAGCTGCCATGCTGACTGGACGCAACCACCACACCGCACACATGGGCGGCATTACCGAGATTGCGAACAGTTTTCCGGGTTATGACTCGGCGATTCCCCCCGAGACCGCCATGGTCGCCGAACTGCTTCGCCAGAACGGCTACTCGACGGGCTGTTTCGGCAAATGGCATCTGACCCCATCATGGGAGCAGAGTCCTGCCGGGCCGTTTGATCGGTGGCCGACGGGTCAAGGCTTCGATCGGTTCTACGGCATCATCGGTGCTGAATGCAGCATGTACGAGCCACCGGTCTATGACCAGACCTCACCGATCCAGCCGAATGCCGGTCGCGACGACTACCACTTCACCGAGGACATGGCTGACAAGGCCATCGACTGGATACGGCTGCAGAAGGCAAGCGCCCCTGACCGGCCGTTCTTCTGTTATTTCGCGACGGCAGCGGTGCACGCACCTCACCATGTGTGGCCCGAATGGATCGCCAAATTTAAGGGCCAGTTCGACGACGGCTGGGACGTACTGCGTGAACACATCTACGAGCGCCAGCTCACTCTCGGTGTCATTCCGCCGGACACAGCGCTGACGCCTCGGCCCGATCAGGTGCCGTCGTGGGATGAGTACCCCGACCGCTACAAGCCGGTTGCGTCACGGCTGATGGAAGTATTCGCCGCGTTCATGGCCCATACCGATGCCCAAGTTGGACGGGTGCTCGATGCCATCGATGAACTCGGCGTAGGCGACGACACCCTTGTGGTCTATCTGACCGGTGACAACGGCGCTTCAGCCGAAGGCACGATCCATGGGGCATGGAGCGCACCGTCGTTCCAGAATGGCGTGCACGAAGACCCCGAGTGGCTTCTCGAGCACATGGACGACTTCGGCAGCGAACGGTGCGAGAACCACTTCAACGTGGGCTGGGCATGGGCGCTCGACTCGCCATTCCAATGGATGAAGCAGGTGGCCTCGCACTTCGGCGGCACCCGCAACGCATTAGCGGTGTCATGGCCCAACGGCATCGACGACGCTGGCGGCCTGCGCCAGGGTTTCCATCATGTAATCGACATCTTCCCCACACTGCTCGAGGTCGCCGGTATCGACATGCCCGATCAGGTGAAGGGCATCGACCAGCTGCCGCTGCACGGCGATTCCATGGTGCCCAGCTTCGATGCAGCGACCGAGCCCGACACCGACCGTACGCAGTACTTCGAGATACTGGGGAACCGGGCGATCTATCACGACGGCTGGATCGCATCGTGTTTCCATGGTCGGGTGCCGTGGATCCGGTATGCGGGTTTCGAATTCGACGGCCCCGACGAGGTGTGGGAGCTCTACGACGTGCGGAATGACTTTTCGCAGAGTGTTGACCTGGCTGGTGAACATCCCGAGAAACTGGCTGAGATGCAGGCGTTGTTCGAATCCGAAGCGCAGCGCCACGGTGTTTATCCGATGCGAGACGCAGGGGCAAAACGGGGCGGCGACTATGGCGTGCCCCGGTCGCTTCAGGCTGATCACATGACGTACACGCCGGCTCATGTCCGCATGCCGGAAAGCTCGATCGTCAATATGAAAAACGCGTCGTCCAGGATCACAGCGTCGATCGTGGTTCCTGATGGCGGAGCCGAGGGTGTGGTCGCGTGTCAGGGCGGTGCCATGGCTGGCTGGGCACTATGGCTCGACGAGCACGGCGTGCCTCACCATCTGTACAACTGCTTCGGACACCACCTGACCACCACGTCTGGCCTCGGACCACTCACCCCCGGCGAGCACGAACTGAGTGTGCTCTACGTGCACGATGGTGGCTTCGGCGCCGGAGGCACAAACATCTTGTTCATCGATGGCGTCGAGGTCGACCGCGCCCGATTGGAACAGACCGTTCCCGTCATCTTCTCGATGAGCGGCGAGACGTTCGATGTAGGCATCGACACCGGCTCGCCGGTTGGTCCCTACCGGCACGACTACCGCTTCACCGCCGACATCACCAGTGTGACCCTCGAACGCCTGAGTGAACCAGACGACGAGACACGCGCCCAGATGCTCGCGGGCGAATGGACCGCTGCCATGTCTACTCAATAGGTGCCACCTAGTAGACAGTGGGTATGAAGTACACAAAGTTGGGCAACACCGGCGTCGACGTTTCCAGGATCTGTCTTGGCTGTATGAGCTACGGATCGTCGAGTCAGGGCACCCATGACTGGGCGCTTGAAGAGGACGAGAGTCGGCCGTTTATCCAACAAGCGCTCGATGCTGGCATCAACTTCTTCGACACCGCCAACGTGTATTCACTCGGTGCGAGCGAGGAAGTACTTGGCCGGGCCATCAAGGACATGGCCAGGCGCGAAGACGTAGTCATCGCCACCAAGGTCGCTGGCCAAATGCGCCCCGGCCCCAATGGTGGCGGCCTGTCTCGCAAGGCGATCATTCGGGAACTCGACGACAGCCTTGACCGGCTGCAAACCGACTATGTGGATCTGTACCAGATCCACCGTTGGGACCCCACGACACCGATCGAGGAGACGCTCGAGGCACTGCACGATGTGGTTAAGTCGGGCAAGGTCCGCTACATCGGTGCCTCGTCGATGTGGGCATGGCAGTTCACCAAGGCTCTCATGCTGGCCGATCAGAACGGCTGGACTCGTTTCACCACCATGCAGAACCACTACAACCTCCTGCAACGCGAAGAAGAACGAGAGATGATGCCGGTGTGTGAGGACCAGGGCATTGGTGTGATCCCATGGAGCCCGATGGCCAGAGGTGTGCTCACCCGCCCATGGGGCGAACGCACGAACCGCACGGAGACCGATGCCTTCGGCAGCACGTTGTACGACACGTCCGAGTCCGACAAGGTGATCGTCGACGCTGTAGGCCAGGTCGCCGAAGGCCAAGGCATCGAGCGAGCTCAGGTAGCACTTGCCTGGATGTTGCAGAAGTCGTTCGTTACCTCGCCCATCATCGGAGCGACTAAACCGAAACATCTCGACGACGCCATCGCAGCGCTCGACGTCGAACTGAGCGACGACGAGGTCACCCTGCTCGAAGCCCCGTATACGCCACATCCTGTCGTGGGCTTCAGTTAGCGATGGCGACAGCTGATCGCACCCGCTGGGACGAGAAGTATGGCAAGGCTGCGAATGGTTCGGTTACCCCGTCGCTGCCACAACACTTCGCATTGGTCGCTGAGCAGCTTGCAGGTGTTGAGGACGCGCTCGAGATCGCATGTGGCACCGGCACAACAGCGGTCTGGCTCGCTTCGCACGGGGTTCGGGTCGCCGGGTATGACATTTCGGCGGTGGCCATTTCTGCCGCCAACGAACTCGCCACCGAGCACGGTGTCAGCGGCCGATGCAGCTTCGCCACCCACGATTTTGACGACGGTCTGCCGTCGGGTTATTCCGTGGATCTTGTGATGTGCAACATGTTTCGTGATGCGACGCTCGACGAAGCGGTCGTCGAGCGGCTGCGCCCAGGCGGGCTTCTTGCCGTCGCAGCGTTGAGTGAGGTCGGAGCGACTCCTGGTCACTTTCGAGTCAAACCTGGCGAACTGCCCGCAGCCTTCCAATCGCTCGAATCGCTCGCATCAGCCGAGGGCGACGGCGTTGCATGGCTGGTGGCCCGTAAGCCATAGGTGTCGTCTATAGGTATCGAGCTGTGTCGAGGCGCTAAAACCGTGACATGCCAAAACTGACATCGTCCGAGCTCGAGACCTTTCTGAACGAGCCAGGTCACCTGCTGCGTTTGGGTACCGTTGATGCCGATCTCATGCCGTCGGTGGTGCCCATTTGGTTCGTGTGTCGTGACGACAAAATCTGGTTTACGCCTCGAGCCAAGTCGGAGTGGTTCCAACATTTGCGTGACAATCCGAATGTCTGCTGCACCGTCGATGAATCAGCGGGCAGTATGCGCAAGGTCATTGCTCGGGGCCAGGCCGAATTGATTCACGATGTCGGCAACGACGATGAGTGGCGCGAGATCTACCGAGATATCACCACGAGGTACGTCCCCGAAAACTTCGCGAACGCGTATCTGACCGACACCCACGACGAACCTCGGGGTTTGTGGGCACTCGACCTAACGCGCGCCCGGGTTGATACGTGGCGGATGCCAACCGGCAAAGGCGAGAGTTCGCTCGCGGTGTGGGCCCCGAAGTACTACCACGACGACCGCTCATAATATTCCGAGTGCCTGCATCCGAGATGTAGGTCACGAGCGAAGCAGCGGCGAACGTCCGTCGAACTTCGCCGAGATCAACGTGCCGCTCACCGCGTGGTACACGACACTTCCCAACGGCGACCCCGACCCCACTGCCTTGGCCGACGGTGAAGCAGAGATCGACCTCGACATGATCGAGGAGGCTATGGAGTCCGGTGAGGCTGAAGCGCCAGAAGGCAGCCTGGATGAAGCCCCAGCGCAAGAGCTTGAAGCAACAGAGCCTGAAGCAACAGAGCTCGAAGCAACAGAGCTCGAAGCAACAGAGCTCGAAGCAATAGAGCTCGAAGCAACGGAGCTCGAAGCAGAGGACTCCGCGGAACCAGACACAACTGAGGCGGCGAGTGCTCCCGTCGAGCCCGACGGTGGATCAAACACGACGTGGGTCGCTCCCGTACTCATCGGCGCCGTCGCCGTGGTTGGTGCTGGTGTGTTCATGGTTCGGCGCAAGCCGGCGGCCTGAGCTCATGAGTCGTATCCTCGTACGCCTCGGGGTGACACTTGCCGCAGTCGCACTGCTTCTCTTCAGCCTGTTGCCGAGTGCCGGTGCGCATACGACCGAGCAGCCATATCTCTAAGCGTTCGTAGGAACCGATTCGGTCGATGGTCGGGTCGAGTTCTCTATCGGCGACGTTGCCCAGACGCTTGGGCTACGACTCGACGGCGACGATGAGCAGATCGAGGAGACACTGCGAGCCAACGCCGAAGCCATTCGCATGTACGCCACCAAACATGTGAG
>ERZ651776.1476-NODE-1476-length-27992-cov-4.600860_pt1 | contig 27992 bp, 20 predicted proteins | sample MGYA00514761_ERZ651776 | MGnify/ENA metagenome assembly ERZ651776 | reverse complement strand
TTTTCAAGTGATACTACTAGTTTGAGCAAGAAATCATCTAATTTACCGCTGGCTTCTCCAGCTTTAATAAGGTTGATGTAAATATTATCAAAAATTTTTGGATAGCGTTCAAAACACTTAGACAGTGTAATTCCACCTTCAAGATTTCTTCTAATTTCTTCAATAATTTCTTTTAAGGTTGGGTGTTCTATCTGATCTCTTAACATTCCAAGCGTACTCAAGATTGGCAAGCCTGCTTTAACCATAGTTGCAAACTGCTTTGAAAACATCATTGTATCTTGAGGGGTGACTTTTTTCTTTCCAAAAGAAAAACCACCTCCTTTTTTCTTTTCTTTAGCAGCAGCTTTCTTTTTTTTTGTTCTTGTTAAATTGGTTATAATAATTTTTTGTTCTTTTAATTTAAATGATGCTTCTTCTTGACTTAAAGCTTCAATTTCACCTTCGATATATTTTCCAGCTGAAATACCTTTGTATGTAAAAGTTTCTGATGACATTAAATTTAACCTTCTGTTGAAAGAACCCGATCGTATTCTCTAAAGTTTAAATCGCCTGTTAAAATCATTTCACGTCCCATATCTTGCAAAGTTCTAAAACCTTCTTTAACAGCAATCTCTTTTATCTCTGGTGTAGTTGCTCTCCTTAAAATTGCTTCTTTGATTGGTTTTGAAACACTTAAGATTTCATAGATACCCATTCTACCTTTGTAACCTGAGTCTTTACATTCACTGCAACCTTCTCCTTTTTGGACCTTTGCTCTTGAAGCTTCCTCAATAGTAAAACCAAACTCAGCTAAAGCTTTAGGGGTAATATCCTCATCTGGAATTCTACAATTTGGGCAAGTTTTTCTTGCTAATCTTTGAGCTAAAATCAAAGTAACTGCTGCACTAATTAAATAATCTGGAGTACCCATATTTTGAAGTCTAGTAATTGAACTTGGGGCATCATTTGTGTGAAGTGTACTAAAAACTAAGTGACCTGTTAATGCAGCTTTCAAACCAATGTCTACTGTTTCTTTGTCCCTCATCTCACCAATAAGAATAATTTCAGGGTCTTGTCTTAAAAAAGATCTCAATGCTCTTTGAAAATCATAACCAATATCATCTTTAATTTGAACTTGCCCCACTCCATCTAATTCGTACTCAACAGGATCTTCAGCTGTTAAAATATTAAGGTGAGGTTTAGATACTTCTTTTAAAATACTATAAAGTGTTGTTGTTTTACCAGATCCAGTAGGACCAGTAACTAACACAAGACCTTGAGTTCCATGAATTGCTTTTCTTAAGTTTTTTAAATCTTGTTCTTCAAAATTTAATTGCTCTAAACTAATGTCTCCTGCATCTTTGTTTAGAACCCTCATTACAATTCTTTCATTAGTAGCTGTGGGTAAAATTGAAAGACGAAGATCAATTACTTTGCCATCTATTTTAAAAGGAATTGCTCCATCTTGTGGCAACCTTCTTTCGGCAATATCTAATTTGCCCATAATTTTAAAACGAGTTACTACAGCGCCATAATTTGAATGTAAAAATTTTGCAAAGTGCTCTTGTTCTGCCAAAATACCATCCGTTCTATATCTCACTCTTGAAGAAAACCTAAATGGCTCGATATGAATATCAGACACTCCTTGTTTAATAGCTTCTGCAACTACTGCCGTACTGAATTTAATAACATCAGACTCGTTTTCAATTGCTTCAATTTCTTCTTCTGGACTTTCATCTAGAAGTTCAGCACTTTCATCAACGTCATAATCAAATGTTTTAACTTTTTCTTTTTCTTGAACAGCGTTAGCCTCTTGGATATTTTTTATAGTTGTCTCACCATCTTTAGCTAAAGCTCCTATAAAACTTGAGATTTGAGAAATTTTTGCACCATGTAATTCAATTTCTTTTTTTGTAATAGTTTTAAGATTTCTCATTAAACTTAATTTAGAGCTATCAGGTATTGCAATATGTAAAATATTTCCATCAATCTTAAATGGAGCAATAAAGTTCATATTAATATAATTTGATGGCAGAATAGTTTTTAATTCATCTGTAATTTCAATAGTTGTTAAATCTATAATTTCTAATGATTGCTCACTTATTAATAAATCTAGAATTTTATCTTCATCTGTTAATTCTAATTGAAAGACAGCCTCTAGCTGAGTTTTATTTTCATTTGTAGATATTTTTTTAATATTAATTAAATCTTTTCCTGAGATGACATCTTGGTCTATTAGAATGTTAATTAAATTAACTTCTGCTTCACGACTAATATTAATCATTATAAAATTCTTGGTGCTATAAATACTAACAATTCATCTAAATTATCAGATGAAGATTTTCCTTTAAATAAATTTCCAATTACCGGAACATTTCCAATGCCTGGTGTTTGCTCTTTACTATTAGCAACTACATTTTTTTTAATTCCACCAATTACAACAATATCACCATCAGCTACTAAAAGTTTGGTTACAATTTCCATTTTATTAATTGGAGGCTCATCTCCACCTGCTGATCTATTTGGAGTATCGTTATTAACTTGAATGGTTAACAATACATTTCCATCCCCAATAATACTTGGCGTTACTTCTAATTTTAATGCAGCTTCTTTAAATGAAGTTGAAGTTGTTCCATCAGATGTTGTTTGATATGGAATTTCTTCACCTTGTGTTACTGTTGCAGATTGATTATCTAGAGTAAAAATTTTAGGATTTGAGATTGTTTTACCCATTCCTAACATTTCAAGTGCTGTAATTTCTGCCTTTAAAACTGCTGAACCTGTTTTCTTTAAAATACCAATACCACTTGTAGCACCCGTTGCAGCAAAATCTGTTAATTGATCAGAAGTTGATTGTAAAGCTCCAGTCGTACTAGATATTGAGCTTCCTGCAGTACTTCCATCACCACCTGTAATACCACCAAAATTTTTACCTTTTCTTAGATAATATCCACCCAATCTTGTCCCCAATGCTCTTTCAAAATCAGAATTAGCTTCGACTATAAATGCTTCAATTAAAACTTGTTTAGTTCTAACGTCTATCTCTTTCATTACTTTATCGACAACATCTAAATCTTTTTCTTTTCCTCTTACAATGATAGATCTTGTTGTAACTTCTTCAGTAATTTGAATAGGACTATAACTTCCAGCATCGCCTCCCTGAGCAGTGAACAATTCATCTAACGTTGCTTTAGCTTGTGCTGGACTTATATAATAAAGTCTAAATATTTCTGAAAATATTGGTTCAACACTATCTTCCATTTCAACTTTTTTCTTAAGGGCAGAAGCTCTTGTTGATTTATAAGTTTCTTGTTGAGTAAGAGTTTCTGGAGAGTGTATTCTTATTAAATTACTATTAATATCAACGTCTGAGGCATAATTTTTCATATCTAGTAAAGCTTGAAGAGCTTTATCCCAAGGAACATCTACTAATTCAGCTGAAATTGCTCCTGCAACTTCTTCTCCAACTAACATGTTTATTTCACCAATTTTACCCATCAACTTCATAGTTTCTTTAAAATCTAAATTTTGAAATTTAAGAGATATTCTTTGTTTTAGCTTTGGATATTGGTCAGAAATAATTAAATAGTTTCTTTGTTTTTGAGAAGATATTTTTTTTCTTTTTCCTAATTTTCTAGTATCGCCTTCAATAGGCTTTGGTCCCATTTCAAGAGTTTTTGCTATTTCTGATTTTCCTGCTTTTCTAATATCGTCTTTAATTAATGGAGTGTTGTGTTTAAACGGTTTATTATATTTTTTTTGAAAAGTAGAATTAGCACATCCATTTAAAATCAGTGCTAAAGAAATTACTGTAAATATAGAGAGATATTTTTTAATATTCATTTGTCTCCCTTATCTGATTATTAAAATCTATAATTAAATAAGCTTTATCCTCTTTTTCAAAAATTGCCTCTGTAATTCTTAAATCAATTAATTTAACTTTGCCAAGAAACTGGCCTATTGTTAAATTTACAAATTCACCACTTGAATTTACTAATGATATATAGCTGTGATCTTTACCAGATATTAGGCCTGCAAGTTTAAAATTATAAAGGCTCATCTCATCTTCTTGTTCACCATCTGGAATATTCATATTAGCACTTGAAGATGCTTCGTTACCTGCAAAAGGATCGTTTAAAGGCACTTCTTCATCATCAATATTTTCTAAAGTCTTTTTGGTTTTATTTTCTAAATCTTCCACAACCTCACTAGCTTTTTTTACTATTCCACCATTGTCATCAGCATAAATATTAGTGAATGTAAAAAAACTTAAAAATAAAATTATCAATATTTTAAAAAAATTCATCTGGAAGTCCCACTATTGTTAATTCACCTGTTGCAATTATCGCTCCGGTTGTGCTTTGTTGTACTACACTTATCATCTCTTTGTCAAAATTTAACATTTTTTTAGATTTAGAGATATCTCTTTTAAATTTGATATAACCTAAAAAATTACCTGTTATTTCATATCCAACTGGTATTTTATAATAAGAAACAGAAGATAAATCTAATTCTGTTTGCTCAACAGCCCCATCTTTTAAAACTGGTTTTGGTTTTTGTTTTTCAATTTTTGAAATCACCAAACCATTAACCGCTGCAAATTTACTTAAGCTTGAATATAAATCTTCAACTTCAGCTTTTGAGTGAAATAATGCTGAGGAGTTTTGATATTCAGGAGTAATTTTTTTAATTCTAGTTTTCATTGTAATGATTTCGTTATTCATTGCTAGAATTTCATTTTCTTTTAAAATTTTATCATCATGCTGAGCTTTTTTATCATTAACGATTGGATTTAATACAGCATAATAAATTATTAAAAAAAGTACGATTGCACCAAAACCAATACCAAATTTAATATAGGTTTTTTTATCTACCCCTTGCAGTTTTGCCTTTAAGTCTTCTACATTAATATTTTTTAAATCCATTAACTTTTCTCCAATACGCAGGCTATTCTAAAACCCTTCATAGTAATTTTTCCAGCTTCCTGACTGGGTAAACTCATACTTGCAAGTGAAGCCTGGGCAATAAGTTTTTTTCCATTTAAATTGTCAATTAATTTTAGAATATCTTGATCACTATATGCTTCACCCTCAATAATTATTAAATCTGAACCATTATACTCTACTGATTTAAACCTTACTCTTTTAGGAACCGATGAAGCAACTTGAGCCAATGCTCTAAAACTTACGGTTTTATTAGAAACTATTGATCTACTTAATGTTAAAGATTTATTAATTTTTCCCAAATCTTTAGCAACTTTATTTTTTTCCATTGTCTTAAGTTCATGATCCGTAACTACCTGATCATATCCATCTAATTTTTGATTAAGAGTATTAATTTGCCAAAATGCAAATCCAAATAAAGCAACATAAATAATAGCAACTACTCCTACGACCCCTTTAAAAGCAAAATTAGAATAAGCTTTAGCTTTTTTTTGAGCAATCATGTTGTCACGATTTGGAAGTAAGTTAATATTTTTAACTGCAGTTACAAATTTAAAGTAACCGAATACATCTAGCTTTCTAAATGCAAGACCAATAACTGATGCAAAATAAGATCTATTTTGATAATTAACATTTTCTTCAAGTTGTGCTGGAACTTTAATTTCTTTAATTGGATCAAATAAATTAAATCCAGTATTAACCAAATTTTTTCTAAAACTTTCCAAATAAGTGTCAACATTAGTTAAGTTTGAAACAACTTTTAAATTTCTAATTCTTTTTTCGTACTTGGTTTCAAAATCTTGAATAGCTTGTTTTACTTGTGTTGTGTATCTTCTAACTAGCGCATCCATTTCTTCTTGGTTTTCAGACAACTGAAGAGTATTACGGTCAGCTCCACGAATAAAGATATCTGTTATGATTGGATTGTTTTCGTATAAAATCATTACATAGTTTTCGTCTAATCCAAACTCTAGAATTGCAGTTAAATTAGCATCTTCAATTGATCCAGAAATTTGATTTATCTGATCAACTGCTGATTTTAATGCAAAACATTTAACATCAATTATTACAGCGTTTAATCCACCTTTTTTTATAATAGAAGTATAACTGTTGATGTCAGATAATTTTGAAGCAACAAATAAAATATCCATAGTATTTGCTTTTTCATCTCTATTAATTACTTGATGAAATATTGAATAATCAGCTAAGTTATCTGTAAGTTGAACTAAGTTTTCCCATAGAGAGTCTGATTTAATTGCAACTCCTAACTCTTCCTCACTCATTAAAGGTGCTGTTACTACCCTAATGATTGCACTTGTAACTGGTATAGCAATTGCAGCGTTCGAAGTTGTAATTTTAGATTTCTGTAATGCAATTTTTAACTGATCGCCCACTAAATCTGCGTTATCTAATACTGTTCCGCCCTCAGGCATTCCTTCTACTTTATGAACAAAAAATTTCTCTAGCACCCATTGATTAGATTTATTGGATGTTAATTGTGCTAATCTTATTTCAGTAGGAGTTAATTCAACACCAACTACATCTTCACCTTGAGCAGCTTTTTTACCCACTCTATTTTTAAAAAAATTTTCTAGAAATCCTTTTTTCTTAGGCTTAGCGCCAGTATCAGGAGCAATATCACCTTCTTTTTTTTTGTTTTTTTTAAGTAAATTACTAAAAGGATTTTTCATATTTTCAAAATAATTACAAATGCATTAATATTACCTTAACTAATGTAAATCAACTATTACTCGAACTATTATAATTAACACTTTTAATTATATATTTGATAATATTTAAGGATAAGATAGGTAAATCATTATGTTTGAAAAATTAGAAGAATTAGCAAAAAATAATAAAAAAATTTCTGACTTCCATATTAGAGCAGGATCACCCCTAGCTTACCGACAAACAGGTGAGATATATATGGTGCAGGAGGTCTTGGTTAAGCCACAAGATCTTAAAGATTTACTTTCAATGAATTGTAATGAAACTGAACTTGAAAAATTTGAAAATACTCATGAATTAGACTCTGCTGTAATGTTAAGTGGTTTAAGATTTAGAGCAAACTTTTACAAAACTATTAATGGACCAGCTGCAGTATTAAGAAGAGTTGAAAGCAAAATTCCAAGCATGGACCAATTTGATCTACCTCAATCACTATATGATATTGTTGATTTTCATAAAGGTTTAGTCCTTGTTACTGGACCAACTGGTTCGGGAAAATCAACTACACTTGCTGCAATTGTAAATGAAATTAATAAAACAAAAACTGCAAATATATTAACTGTTGAAGATCCCGTAGAATTTATACATCAAGATAATAAAAGTATTATTTCTCATAGAGAAGTTGGAAAACAAACTCAATCATTTGCAAATGCATTAAAAGCTGCTTTGCGTGAGGACCCTGATGTAATTTTAGTTGGTGAGATGAGAGATTTAGAAACAGTAAGTCTTGCCTTAACTGCAGCTGAAACAGGTCACCTAGTTTTTGGCACACTTCACACAAGTGGAGCACCAGCAACAATAAATAGAATTATAGATGTGTTTCCACCTGAACAACAAGAACAAATTAGAGCACAAATATCTACTTCTTTAAAAATGGTAGTTACACAAAGATTACTTAAAACAAAAGATGGTGATGGAAGAGTTGCTGCTTTTGAAGTCATGAAATGTACTCCACCTATACAAAACTTAATACGTGAAGCAAAAATTCATCAAATCCCAAGTATAATGCAAACGTCCGTGAGAGATGGTATGATCACTATGGAAAAATCATTAGAAGAGTTAGTTAAAAATGGGAAGATCGATCAAAGTGCTGCAAGATCAGGACATTAAAGGTTTTACACTTTTAGAATTATTAGTAGTTGTTGCTTTAGTCTCAATTATAACTGCAATAGGTATTCCAAATTTCAATGAATGGAAAAAAGAAAGAGAAGTAAGAGTTGCTGCTGAAAAAATTGCAGGAGTTTTATCTGGAGTAAATGCTCAAACTAAAAGAGGATCTTATCCATATGTTCAAATGCTTATTACATCTAATATGACTATTTCAGGGTCTACAGGAAACTTTCAGGGAACTTTAGTTTCAGGTAGAGGGATGACAAAAACTAATTTAACTACCAGTTTGAATTCTGGTAAATTTCCAAATTGTGATATGAATGTTACGATGCAAACTGGTTCAGGTAAATGGGAAATGCCAAGCTTTGCTCATGAATTAAAAAATATATATCTTCATGTTGGTAGCACTAACGCTATTTGTTTTTCTGCTGATGAAAAGTATTATGCTGTTAATGGCAACAATTTGCCCAGAAATAAAAATATAAGACTAGATCAAGGAACAACTGATCGATATATTATAGTATGTTCCTACCAAGACGCAAAAAATGCAGGAAAATGCGGCACAAGTTCACCGGGGTTAAAAAAACCAGCATATCTGATACAATGGTCTAGGTTTGGAAATATTAGAAAGTATAGATGGAGTGGAAGTGATTGGGTTAGATAAAATTAAAAAAAGAGCTAATGAAAAAGGTGTAACAATCTTAGAAGCTTTAGTCTCAACTGCAATTATTGGTATTGGATTTGTTGCGGTATTTCAGATGGTTCAATATTCAATAAGATCAATTGATGTCTCAGGTGAGAGAACAAAAATGAACTATCTTGTCAGCATGGTTGCTGAAGATATTATTTCAGACAAGGATAGTAAAGACGCAAGTAAAAAAGGTTTTCTAAAAAATTTAATGGATAAAAAAAAAGGTAACACAGATCCATCTTGGGCAATGAATACTTGTAAAGATAAACCTTTAAGCAAAACAAATCACGGAGATGCATTTCAAAACAAAATTCAAAAATGGGAATTTAGATTTTCAAAAGATAGAGTAAAATGTAACTCACTCAATACTGCAGGAATAACCAATGACACAAAATCATTAACAATTTTTGATATTTGTAATAACAAAGTTTCAGGAAAAAGTTGTAACTATAAAAACTTGGATGAAAAATCGGCAGTTTATGAAGAGCTATATATTGGTAGAATGGAAGCTAATATGAATAACGGTAGAAAAACCAAATATTTATATTTTCCAATTAAATAGATGAAACGAAAACAACATTCAATAACTGGTATAACTTTAATAGAAATTTTAATTGGTATTGTAATTTCAATGATCATGATGGGTGCGATGTTTACATCTTATACTGTTGTAAATAATTCATACAGTCAAGTGGGTGATAAGGCTAAAATATCTCAATCAGCAAGAAACTTAGTTGGAATGATTGTTAGAGATGTAAGAATGGCAGGATTTAAATATTTTAATGATACCATTAAAGAAACTAATGATCATATTCCAATAAGAATTACTAAAAGTAAAAATTTTAATACCGATTGTGATAAAATTGAAATTGTCTATGGCGATGCAGTTGCTAATGCATCTTTAAATCCACCATACACTTATGAAAGATTTAAAGTAAGTTACTTTTGTGAAAAATCTAAAATTGTAGACAAAAATAAATCAGGCAATAATATTGTTTATATAGATGCATTTGCTGTTTATAAAAAAAAAGAAAAATGGGACGCAAACAGTTCAAGTTGGAAAAATCCTGACACTGATACATTGGTTGGTTCTTCAGTAAAAGATGAACGAACTTATAGTAAAGAAAAAGTTGTCGATTATGTTCAAGATTTAGTTTTTCATGCAATTGATGTAAATGGAAAATTAATATCCCCTCCTCCTACTGCAACCAATTCAACAAAAGAGTTTGTGTATAAAATTAAGACTGTTGATATCGCTTTAACTAAAAGATCTAGAAAAGAATTTTTTAAAGAGAGTAAAATTAGAACTAAGAAATCTCTTGAAGACGATAAAAGAGATATTAAAAAAACAGACAAGTATTTAAGAGAAAGTATAATTATATCAGCAAATACTAGAAATTTAGGGCTCCTATGAAGAATAATAAAGAAAAAGGCTTTGCTCTAATCCTTTCATTAGTGCTTTTACTTGCAATGTCATTAATGGGTGGTGCATTAATTGTAATTTCAGCTGGAGATCATAAAAGCAATAATTCAAGTGATGAATATCAGCAAACTTTTTATGTTGCAGAAACTGCTTTAATTCAAGGTGAAAAATATATTCTTAATCAATTTTTAGGGCCTTGGGACACCAAAACTAATACAAGAGACTTAACTAAAAAGAATTTAGCAGAAAATCAGACCAAAGTTTACGATGGAAGTATGACAAAAGTAAATTATGGAAGCAGATCTCCCTATAATTTATACAATCCTAATACAGATAAAAGTTGTTATAATAGTTTTACTGGTATTGACCGTAAAACATTTAAAATAGTTGCAGCTGAAAGCTGGAATTTTGGCAAATTACTCTATGACAGCAATATTAATAAAAGCTCTCAAGCTAAGATTAAGAAAGAAAAAGAATATTTAGATAAGTTTTATTTTGAATATTTTATAACCCGAGTTGGTGCAGCCCCTTTTAGAGGAACAGGCGTAAGTATTAAAAAAGGTGCAAAAGATAGTGGTAATAACGGTATGGCTTATAGAGTTTATGGATGTGGTGTAAATACTGGTAACCCTACCCTTATTGTTACTCTTGAAAGTCTAGTTATTTTACCGAAATAATTATTAAATTTTACCTATTTCGAGCAGTGGAAAATTCTCTTTTTGTGTGATTTAATATATATAAATAAGACATGAAAAAAATTACTCTTTATTTATTATCAATTATTATTTTTTATAGCTCGAATGCTTTAGCTGAGTGTAATTTTTTGCTGAATATTGGTGATAAAAAAAACACAAAATTTGTAGAAAAATTCACTGAACCAATGCCAATGTTTAAAGGTCAGTTCATGTTACCAGTTCCGTCAACAGAAGTATGTCCTAATGATCGACTAAATATGGATATTGCTATTGAATATATTTTCTTAGGAGAGTCAGATAATATGAATTTAGCTGCTCTTAGGATGGTGGTTTTAAATGACGGTAAAAATACCGAGAGCGATAAGTTAACTTTAATGAATTATGCTAAAAAAGTTTATGGCGACTTTGATACAGGTTTTAATCCAAACGCTTATAACAATTTTGAAGTCTGGGAAAATGGTCAAAGTATTGTTGTCTATAAAAGAACTACTAATGAAGAAGAGTTAATTGAAGAAGAATTATATATTTCAAATTTAGAATATGATCAAAAACTTGGTGAGTTTTATAATCAAATTGAATTAGATCAGTTAAAGGAAGAGTTAAAATAAAATGAGTTTAAAAAATTTAATTTTAAAAATTTCTATTTTATTTTTAATTTTAACTGGAAATGTTTTTGCAAAAGGATTGCCTCCTGGATCAGGTCAAGGTGATGTTCCTGCTAATATCTTAATTCTTCTAGATAAATCTGGAAGTATGGGTGCAAGAATGACTGGTGGGACAACTGTTTATTATCCAGAAGCAATGGCATTTGATAGCAGTGGAGATATTTATATAAGCCAATACTACACTTATGGTATTAAAAAATTTAGTTATTCAAATAATACTTTAGATGTAAACTTTGGTTCATCTGGAACTTACCGAGGAACTTCTTCAGGTGGTGCTTGTCCAGTTTATTATCCAAAAGATATGCAAGTGCATAATGGATATTTGTATTTTAATTCTTATTATTCAAGAAAAATTGCTAGATATAATTTAAGTACAAAAAATTGTGAGACAGTTGTTTCAACTGGGTACTACCCTCATGCATTTCAAATACAAAATAATATTTTATATTCTATAGATAGAAATTATATAAAGGTTAGAAACCTATCAACTAATACCAATATATCATGCAGTTATAGTGGCAATCTACTTACCTGGGCAAGAAACGCTTATGCAATGACTGTAGATCAGTCTGGCAGTAATATGTACGTAAAGCGTAGCAGTAATACTTACAGGTTTTTAATTGATGCTAACACCAAATGTCCCAGCACTACATTATCATCAAGCTTCAATGATGGTGTGGGCTCTTCTAGTTATGGAATGGTTGCTCATCCAACGGATGACAGCATTATATATTATTCAAATTATTACAGTCACCGAATAGAAAAAGTAACTATGAACACAGCTAGAACTGGTGTTGCATCTAGAGTTACTAAAGGAAGATGTTGTACTGGTGGATCAACTTCAGATCCAAGATTATATTACCCTAGAAATGTCGCGATAGATGCCATTAATAACAGAGTAGGTATTGCAGATTATTATAATAATGGTGTTAAAATTTTTGACTTAAACTTAACAATGCTCAAAGCTATTGGTGGATCTGTTAGCACTAGAATGACAGGTGCTCATGAAGCAATTAAAGCAATTGTCACTGACTCTTCATTAACCTCAGGAGTAAATTTTGGATTTGGTTACTGGTCATATCGTGGTGGTGGTTTTAGAAGTTGGAGTGGTAATATTACAACTGGTAAAGCAAGTCCTTGTGATAGTAGAGCATGTATAACCGTTAGAGCTCATAAAGCTGGAGCTGCAAGAATTAATTCAACTATATCATCCGTTAGTCCTGGTGGAGGAACGAATGCTGCTGATTGGGCTAAACAAGCAAAAGAATATTATCTCCATAGTAGTCTCTCCCCTATTGATAAAAATTTAAACTGTCAAAATAGTTATGTATTAGTTATTGGTGATGGTTCTTGGGGTGGACATAGCACTGCTTTAAGAAGTACGACAGCACTTAGAACTCAGCATGGAATTAAAACTTTTACAGTTGCCTATGGTGGAGGAATTGGAAGTTGGGGAATTAGAAACTTTAGAGCGATGGCTCAAGCTGGTGGAACTAATGATGTAATTATTGCAAATACGACCGCTTCATTAAAAACACAATTAAAAGCTGCAATCAATCAGGTTATTGCAAGTAAGTTATCTTTCACAGCACCTGCAATTACTGCAACAATTGAAAAAGGTGGTTCATTATTCCAAGCACAATTTGATTATGTACAAAATGAAGAGTGGCGAGGAACATTAAAGAGAACAGCGATCAACTCAAGTGGTATCATTGATCCTAATGATAAAGGAAACTGGAGTGCTGCAGAGGTTCTTAAAAAGAATATCTCTAAAAGAAAAATTTGGACTGCTCTAAATGGAATTGATTATAGAACTGACTATAATAACTTTAAAGATGCTAATGCAACTGCAATCAATAATTTATTTCAATTAACTAATAACGAAGTTTCAGAGTATCACTCAAAAACTCAAGGAACAACAATGGGAAGTATTAGACCACAAAACACTACAAGATGTGCTAACGCCTCAGGCGTTGCTGATGGTAATGATGATGATGTTAAAGGTTTAATTAATTTTGTTAGAGGTCAGGATTATTTTGATTACGATGCAGATTGTAATTTAACTGAGATAAGGAAAAATCCTCTTGGAGACATATATCACTCAGAGATGGTAGTAGTTGGAGCACCAAGTGCTGAAACTTCATTTGTATCTAGTAACCAAGAAGCATATTGGAGATCTATTAATGGATATGATGCTTGGGCAAAATCTAAAAGTAATAGAACCGAAACCATTTATGTTGGTGCTAACGATGGATTATTGCATGCATTCGATGGTAAAACTGGACAAGAGAAATGGGCTTTTGTTCCACCATTATTAGCTCAATCTTTTCCTTTAATGGTTAATCAAAATTTAAATAGAGCTGGTAAGGGAGGTTCAAATGCAATTTATGGAGTTGATGGATCGGTAACTGTTCATGACATGTACTTTAAAAGTGCCCTAGATACTTCAAAAAAATGGCATACTATATTATTTGTTCCTTACGGAAGAGGTGGTGCTGGTTTCTCTGTTTTAGATGTAACTGATCCTGCTAAACCACTTCATTTATACTCTGTATATAACGATCGTGTACTTCATCAAGTTCATGTAATGGATCATAACTCAAGTATAAGTTCATATAATTATATAGCGACTTCTTATGCGCTTTCTTCACTTAATGAGTCAGTTCAAGTAAAAGATAATGCAGAAGATAATAGAGGGTCTCAAACTTGTGATGCAACAGGAAATAATCAATGTTTTAAATCTAAAACTTGGACTTTCCCTGTAAATGGATTAACCAAAGCTGATCTTGAAGTTGTTAAAGACGGAAAAAATTATACAAGGTTTACTGTAACCAATAATAGTTCTGGTCAAACAATAATAAACTTTGGAGATACGATAACTTATTATGGTTACGACTCTTGTGCGAGTGTACCTGCTGGAACTTGTACTACTCAAAGTTCAAATGTAGGAATAAAAATTAAATCAACATCAAAAGCAACTGGAGTGACCACCCAACCTGAATATGATTATAGTAAACTTGGTGAGACTTGGTCTGCTCCAAGAATATTTAGACTACCAACAGGTGGTCGAACAGATACAAATTTAAATGACGATAGATATGTTGCAGTAATGGGTGGTGGTTATGGAACTCAATTTGAAGGAGTGGGTAATGCATTATTTGTTATTGATCTTGAAGACATTACTTTTCCAGGAAGTATTGAAAAAGTAATTGAGATTGAAGACAGTTTAGCAAGTGATATTATAAATTCTACTCCGGGAACGCCCGTTGTGGTTACCCCTGATACTGCAAGAGGTCTAAATTTTAGAGGAGCTCTTGTTTATTTAAATGACTTTGAGGGTAAAATCACAAAATTCAATTTAACGAACATGGCTTTTGATAATGGTGATCCAAAAACAGGTAAGAAAATTGATATCTATGACAATACAACTTTATTCTGGGCTGGTTCTTCAAAAACAAATGGAAGATACATGTATCATTCAATGGATGCAGGTATTGGAAAATCAACTAATGCACTTTGGTTATTTGCTGGAACAGGAGACTACGATAGAATTGCAGACAGAACTAAAGGAGTTCAAAATTTATTACTAGGATTAAAAGATGAAAACTATCCATTGTATAAAGATGTAGATGGCACTATAGAACCGACCCCTGTAAGAAATATGAATGACTTAACTAAATGTAAAAATGTAACTAGTGATAAAACAGGAGCGAGCTGTCCTCAAAAAGCAGATGTAGGTTGGTATGTAACCTTAAAAGATTTTAGAAAAGTAACTGCAGAACCAACTGTTGGAAGGGGACTAGTATATTTCCCGATATACAAACCTTCTTCATCAGTAAATGCTTGTAGTTTAGGAGATGCAATGATTTGTGGATTGGATGATGAGTGTGGAACTAATGTTTCAGAAAAAATGGGCAAAAATACAGGCTCACAATCTAAATATGACTGTAAGTACGTTGGTCAAGGTGTCCTTTCAAAAGTAATAATATTTGCTGGTAAAATATTTGCAAACATTGCTGGTCAAACAGACTGTAATTCAATAACAGATGCCGCTAAAAAGAAAGAGTGTGAAAAGACAAAAGACTTAGTTCAAATTGACGCTGCTGTAGGAGATATAGACACTTTTAGAAGCTCTTGGCGACATAATTTTTAATAAAAGATATCCCCAACCCAAATTAAGTTAAATAAGTTTTTAATTTTTAAATTTTTTACGTTAATGTTTAGGATGAAAAAAATATTTTTTTCTTTTTTATTTTTTATCATTTCAACTCTTTCTGCTAAAGCAGTAACCTTTCAAACCTTTAATCAATTAAATGGATGTATTGAAACAAATACAACTTTTCTTTTATATAAAAAAAATCTTCAAAATTGTTTTGAAGAAAAAGGAATTACAATTGGAGATGATAGCTTAAATATAATTGAGAAAGACTTCGGAATAATAGATGACATTATTGAGTTAGATTTACCTAAAGATATCACAATTAAAAAAAAGAAAAACCTTACTGAAACATTAAGTGATCTTTTTAAACCAGCTGATTTAGAAAAAATAGCAGAAGAAGAGAATTTATTTAATAAACCTACAGTTTTTTCAGAAGGATATAAAGAAAAGCAATTTTCACTTAATGATAAGGATTTTAAAAACCTAAACAATCATATTAAAAAAAATCCAGAAAATATTTATTCATTAACAAAGGATATTAACAATCTAACTTATAAAAATAATTACTTGTCTGAATTTAAAAGACAGGAAATTTTATTAAATATTTATAATACATTTGATGTTGTAGTACTTGCATCTAAAGTTCCACCTCCTAGTACGCCAACTAGTTTTGGAACCCCTGGGGCTCTTACTGGTTTAGCTGCTGTAGGTGCTGTTGCTGTTGCTGCTGGTGGCAGTGGTGGTGGTAGTGGAGGAAGTGGAGGATCTTCGTCTGGAGCTGCCACATTATCCTTTGCAGTTTCCTCAACTGCTGTTGGAGAATGTGATTCAAATATAACAATTTCAGCCAACCTTACTAAAGCACATAGTTCAAATGTAACAGTTACTTATACTATTGGTGGTACTGCAACATTGAATACTGACTACACACTTACAGCAACTACTTCTACTATAACTGCAGGAGCAACCTCAGGATCTATAACTTTAGATCCTACAAATGATACAACTGCAGAAACTTCTGAAACTGTAACTTTAGCTGCAAGTGTTACGGCTGGTGGTGTTGCAACAACTGGAAATACTTCGACAACAATTACTATTTATGATTATGTTTTAAAATGTAATGCAACTGCTTTTACTGATCAAGGTACTAGTTCTACGAAGGCTGCAAGAGATGAGTTTGAAAATGTTGAAGGATCTAGTGCAGCTACAAAAATTCATCCTTTTGAATTATTAAATATTCATAAGGCCCATGCTTTCAATGATGGAACAAATGATTTAGATGGAACAGGTATTAAAATCCATGTTGCAGATTTCAATTGTGATAAAGATCATGCTGAGTTTACCAATGGAGGATTTAGTGGAAGTACTAAAGTTGAGCAGTACCTTTCTATGTCAGCAGATAGTTCAAGTGCGTATCACTGTAATTTGGTAGCTGGAATTGCAGCAGGAAATTTTGATAATACAACTGGTACTCTTTCAACTTCTGGAGGGGCTGGAATAATGGGTGTAGCTTATAATGCAGGATTAGTTTTAACTTCAGTACCAGATGTTACTGGCTCAGAAACTTTTAGTAACCAACATAAAGCGAATGCAGTCGATTATGCTAGAGCAAGAGGAGCAACGGTTTCAAATAATAGCTGGGGCTCATACAAAGATGATTGTTATAGTTATTATAGAACCCCATCCAGTTGGGCGGCATGTAATGATGCAAATAGTGGAATAAATGTTACTGAATTAAATTCTTTTATTTCAAGCAATTCATCAAATACAAATGATGAAAATATCGCTGCTAGATTATCTTTTTCAAGTATAAATACAACTAACGGAGATATAACTTCAACTGTCAACTCAGGTAATACCACAGCTTGGCAAAATTATATTACAGCCTTAAATGATTTTCAAACTGCGGGAGGGGTTCATATTTTTGCAACTGGAAATAGCACATCAGAGTCAGATGTAAGTGCTTTTGCTGGTCTTCCAACATGGTACTCTCAATTAGCTGAAGCATGGTTAGCTGTGGGATGGGTAGATGTAACGGGAGTATCAAGTCGTTCATCTATATCAACTTCCAACGTTACTCAACTAGGAAATAAATGTGGATCTGCTGCAGCATACTGTTTAGTTGCTGACTCAAAAGATATTGGTTCAGCCAAACACCATGATAGTGGAACTAGTAATTATCAAAATTTATCTGGTGGTGGCTCATCATCAGCAAGTCCAATGGTATCTGGAATTGTTGCTTTACTGCAACAAGCATTTCCTAATCATACAGGAGAACAAGTCGTTGATCGCTTACTAGCATCAGCTAAAAATGATTGGTTTACGCCAACAGGTGCAACTACTTTTACAACTCATGGAGCGTCTATAAAACATGGCTACCATTCTACATGGGGACATGGTTTTCCTGATGCCTATGCGGCTCTATCTCCAATTACCTCAAGTGCAAATCCAGGAGGTTTTGGTTTTGCAACTCCTTCTGGCGGTGGAGGATCCGGTGGAAGTGGAGGATCCGGTGGAAGTGGAGGATCAGGATCAGTACCTTTTTCACAAGTAAATAAATTAGCGGTATCAGAAACAGCTATGAAAATTTCAAGCTCATTGGGTGATGGAATTATGAACGGACTTAAAGACAAAACTGCCTATGCTTACGATGCATTAAATGGTGGATTTAAAATGAATGTAAGTGATTTTATTAATTACAATAATTTAACTGAACAAAAAATTGAATATTCCCTTGAGTCTGAAATTGAAAATTTAAGAAATTTCAAATTTAGTGATAATAAAACTGCAAAAGATTTTAATTTTTATGCTGGAGAATATTTAAATTTTAGAGACAAATATAATAGAGGTTTAAGTGTAACATTAGATCAACCTAACTTAGCGTTACAAAACTTTAATCTTTATAATAATCAAAATTATAAAAATCCATTTACGTCTGAAAATAAAGGAGTGGGATTTAATAATAAATTCTACTTTATGGGTAACAATGTTTTACTTGGATATAATAACTCTAAATTCAACCCTTTAACTAATATTAATAAAGATATGATAGTGCCTTTAGAGACACTGGCTTTATCTTTTAATCTAGATAATGATAACTTTGATTTACTATCTTTTACAACAGGGCTCTTAAAAGAAGAAAATACATTTTTATTGACTGAAGGTTCAGGTGCATTTGATTTAAATGATAAAGATAATTTATCAAATTTTTATGGGTTTAATTTATCTAAAGATTTAAATAACTTGGGCAATATCTATTTTAGTACAATGTTTGGTAATTCTAAATTGGATAATGCTAAAAATTCACTTATTGTTGATACATCTAATGTTTTATCATCAAGTTTTGAGATCAATTATGAACTTAAAAACTTATTTAAAAATGACCAATTTAACATCTCTTTATCTCAACCTAACAGAGTAGAGCAAGGTGATATGACATTCAGATTTATGGGTTTGGCTGATAAAAATGGAGTATTACCCTATGAAGATCATAAAGTTAGTTTAAGTCCCTCTGGCAGACAAAAAGATTTAACTTTTAATTATATAACCAATCATTCAAAAAATTTAAAAACTGGAATAAAAGCAATTATCACAGATGATATAGGTCACGTAAAAAATAGCAACCTAGATACAAACTTATTACTTTCAGCTACTTTTAATTTTTAATTATCTAAAAATTTTAAAGAAAAAAAATAATATCCACAAAAACATTGTTAGCATTGTAGAAAATATTAAAGCAAGACCAACAAGAGTATCTTGGTCTACTTTTTTTCTCCATTTTTTTGGAAAAAAATTTAATGAATAAGCATAAACAATTATAAAAACATTAAGTGCAGTAAAAATAATACTTAAAAAAAATAATTGATCCATAACTAAGATTATAACTTAATACCAAGAGCAGTTATATCATCTCTTAAAGCAAACCCTTTTTCAGTTAGTATTTTTGTTGCATGATTAATAATTACATCTGGAGCAGTTGTATTAAGAATTTTGATTTCTTTTTCCAAACCAGCAACCTCAAGTTCTTTTCCTTCATCGACATACCCTTCTGTAACACCATCGGTATAAATTAAAATAGTTTTATCAGTTATATTCATCGTTGTAGTTTTAAAAAAAGACTCATCTTTAACTGGCATTAAACCTGATGGAGGTAGTGTTGATTGAATATATTCAAAATTAAAATCTTTATCTAAAACCATCATTGGCTCATGTCCCATATTTATAAATTCCATCTCTTTTTTTTCTATATTTAACCTTCCTAAAATTGCTGTAATAAACATTGATTGGTAAGAAGAATCTTTAACTTGGTTGTTTATATATAAAGCTGTTTTTGCAACTGAAGAATTCATTTTCGCTAGAGATCTAAAAACAGCAGCAGCGTTTGCCATCAATATTCCAGCCTTTATTCCTTTACCTGTCACATCTCCAAGTATGAAATAAATTTCATTATCATTTATTTGATAATAGTCATAATAATCACCAGACACATCTTTAGCAGGGGTATTTTTGGCAAATATATATTGCTCAATTTTTTTATTTTTTGGAAATAGTTTCTTTTGAACCTCACCAGCTATTTCTCTCTCTTTTTTTAGGATCGATTGTTTTTTATCGTTTTCTATTGCAATAATATTTTCATCTAAGTATCTAAAATATAGAGAAGCCATAAATATTACTATTCCTGAAATACTTGAAAATAAAGAGTCTAAATAAAAATTAAATTGATAAATGGATATGCTAATCAGATTGATAAATACAATAGAGCCAATAAAAAAAATAATACTAAACTTAGGTTTAATTTTCATTGGAATAAAAACTAAAAAAACTAACAATAAGATAAAAATTATATTTTCTGCTACTTGGGTATAAAAATTTTTAACAATATTCTCATTATTTAAGATGTTATCAATAATATGTGCGTGTATTTGAACACCCGGAACTACTTTTCCATTAGCAGTTTTAACAATATCAAAGAGTGCCTGAGCAGAGGATCCAATTAAAATAATTTTATTTTCAATCCTTTTTTTATCAAAATCATCATTAATTACGTCTATAGCTGATATATAATTTTTTTTATCAAACTCCCTGAACTTAATATTAATTACGCCATTTTGATCGCTGGGTATTATATTTTTTCTTGTTTTTATTAGTTCAATTCCATAATCATTTGTTTTAACTAATATGTTCTTTTGATTAGTAGCAACTCTTACAGCTTCAAGTGCGAGCGAAGGCCAGATCAAGCTATCTATATTATACAAAACAGGGATCCTTCTTATAATTCCATCTATACTTGGAATTAATGAAATTGAACCTATGCCACTTGCTGAATTATTTATTTCTTCCAAAGAAGTAATCTTATTCTTGTATTTATAAATATAATTTCTTGGATCATTACCTTTTGCAAGTACTCTTAGTTTTGGCTTTGAATTATTTTTTATAAAACTATCATTGGGCTCTCCAAGAATTGGCAAAATAACCTTTGATTTTGACAAGCTATCAACAAATAATTGATTTGTATTTGGAACTTCGATGTCAATGAATTGATCACTCTCTTTTTGAAGTTGCAAAAGTAAAGATTTAGGATTTTGCTTATCCTCCTCACTAAACACAATATCAAAAGCTATAGCTAATGGATTATATTGATTTAGATTATATAAAATTTTTGAATAAACATCTCTACGCCACGGAAATTGACCAATCTTAGATATACTTTTTTCATCAATATCAATAATAGTAACATCTGTGACCTCACCCCTGTTAAAAACTTTTTGATAAAAATCATAATTAATAAAAGAAATTTTTTGAATTATAGATGGATTAATAACTTTAAGAGTTATAAAAAAAATTAAAAGAATACTTAAAGAAATTAGTTTTTTATTTTTCATCCAAATAACAAATATTTATATTGTTCTATAAATACCACATATAAAATACATCCAATAACAATATATGGACCAAATGGTATTTGTGATGAAAATTTCTTAGTTCTATTTAATAGACTTGGAATTACTAAAATTAATGCAACTATTGAAGAGCTAAATAAGACAAAAGGTATTGCCATCCAACCAAACCAAAAACCAATAACAGCTAATAGTTTTGCATCACCTAGACCCATGCCTTCTTTATTTTTTACCTGCTTATAAAAAAATATAATTGACCAAATAATTGCATAACCAAATATTCCTCCAGCTAATGAATTAATAAAATTTGGAAACAAAGAGTTTAGGCCAGGATTAAAAGATTTTAGAAACCCTAAAACCATCAATGGAAAAGTTAAAACATTAGGAATGATATAATGTTTTAAATCTATAAAAAAAATTATTACAAAAGTAAATGCTAAAATCATTAATAACAAAGATGTGATAGAAAAACTAAATAGAAAATAAATTATTAAAAAAAATATAATATTTAGAAATTCAACTAATGGATATTGTATTGAAATTGATTTTTTACATTTTCGGCATTTACCATTAATTATCAAATAAGATAAAATTGGAAAATTATCATACCAAACTATTTTTTTTTTACACTTAGGGCAGTACGATCTCCCACCTATTACACTTTTTTCTAAAGGAATCCGGTAAATACAAACATTTGCAAAACTCCCAAAAAGAGCACCAATTAAAATGATTAGAAAAAAATCCACTACTAAATAAAATTTTAATTATAGTTTAAATTGTCCAGCAAATTCAGCAAAACCGCCTATTAATAGTTGGACCATCAAGACGGCATCATTTAAGTGTACATACAAATTTGGACTATAGAATATGATTTCCATATTTGATAAATTTAACAAAAAAGAGTTAAAATACTAGTTAATAAAATGATGTTTTTTAAATCAAAAAAACCAGAAAATTCTGAACCAGCACAAAAAACACAAGATAACATAGATCTTCAAATAATTAATAAAATGAATCAAGAATTTGCTATCTCGCTTGATTTAAATGAAACCTTACAAACTGCATTGGAACTTATTATTGCAAGACTAAACGCTCAAGCTGCTAACATTTTTTTAATTAATAATAATAAAAAAAAATTTGAGTGCATTGCTTCTCTTCATCAGGAATATTTAGAAGATTATGAATTAGATTTAAAAGATGGTGTAATGGGTAGAGCTGTTGAGCTTAAAAAATGTATAAGAGTTGGTGATGTTAGAAAAGATGTAAGAGAAATTGCAGAATTTTATTTTGATTTAGATAATAAAACTAATTTTTCAACTCACTCTGTACTATGTTCCCCTTTAATTGTAGCAAACGAATGTATTGGAGTTATTCATTGTTTAAATAAAAAAACAGATGATAAGTTATTTGTTGAAGATGATCGTAAGCTTTTAGAACTTTTATCAACACCTGCCGCCTTAGCCATTAGAAATGCCAAAATGGCCAAAGATATGATTGAGCAGAACAAGATGCAAAAAGAAGTTGAAATTGTTGGTGAAATCCAAAAATCATTATTATCTTCAAATAGAAAACAGCCATTCCCTTTAGCTGGAATTAATATCCCTGCAAAGGTTATATCTGGTGATTTTTATAATTTTAGTGATTTAGGTGATGGAAAATATGGATTTGGCGTAGCTGATGTATCTGGAAAAGGAATTAAGTCTTCACTACTAATGTCTAAAGCATCAAGTTTATATAGCTGCTTATGTAAAACTAACTTTTCTCCAGCAAGTCTTTTAATTCAATTAAATAATGAGATATGTGAAACAATTTCAAGAGGTATGTTTGTTACAATGTTAATTGGAATATATGATAGTAACACTAAAGAATTATTGTTAGCTAATGCTGGTCATGAACCACCTATAATAACAAATGATCAAAATGAATTTTCTAACTTTGAAGAAGCAGGCCCTCCTCTAGGTATTGTAAAAAAAACAGATTACAAAGAATACAAAATCTCATTTGAAAAAAGCTCAATGTATATTTTTACCGATGGTATTACAGAGATAAAAAATCCTGATGGTGATGAACTAGGCTCTAAAGGATTTCAAAATTATATAACAAGATTTAAAGATAAGCCTAATAATGAAAGATTAAAATTAATTGTAGATAATATTCTTAATTCTAAATACATACAAAAAGATGATTTAACTATTGTGGTATTAGATTCTAAGTAAAGTTATTAAGAAAATCTCAATGAACTATATGGTTGTAAATTTAAATTAGTATTTTCGTTTGCAATCATGCCAGATACAATTTTTCCAGAAATAGGCCCTAAGGTCCAACCTAAATGATGATGCCCAAAACAATAGTAAATATTTTTATGATTTTTTGATGGTCCCATAACAGGAAGAAAATCTGGTAATGAAGGTCTAAATCCCAACCACTCATCCTCATGATCAGGTAAATCACCAAGCATATATTTTGCATTATCAATTAAATTTTTAATTCTTGATTTAGACAATGGATTGTCTAACCCACCAAATTCAACTGTTCCAACAACTCTTAAACCTTGCTCCATAGGAGTAATTCCAAATCCTCTGTTAGAAAAAATTACTGGTCTACTTAACAAATGATCACAATTTTTAAAATGAACGTGGTACCCTCTTTCAGTATCAAGAGGTATTTTTTCATCTAAATTATCTGTTAATATTTTAGAAAAAGCGCCGCAAGCAATAACTGCTTTATCAAAAAAATAACTTTGAGTCTCAGCTTTAAAAATAGGTTTTCCTTCATCAAAACCTATATCTTTAATATTTACTTTATTAAATTTTCCACCTTTTTTTAAGAATAAATCAAAAAGTTTTAAAAGAATTTTTTTTGGATTTCGTGCGTGTCTTGCATAAGGATAGTAAACTCCAGCATGGTAAAATGGTTTTATATGAGGCTCTAAATCATGAATTTCTGATTTATTTACAAGTTGTTGCTCAACACCTAATTCATCTCTAATTTTAATTTCTAACTCTCTACTTTTTAAATCTTTTTCATTCCAAATATAGAGAATGCCTTTATTTTCAACTAAGCCTTCTAAATCAATCTCATCAAACAATTCATCATAAGCTGGTAATGCTAAATCTAAAATTTGATGCATATTCTTAGCTGTGTGCATCATATTTTTTTTAGTAGAGTTCATAATAAATTTTATGAACCAAGGAATCATTTTTGGAACATAGTTCCATTTTAATGCCAAAGGACCAGATGAATTAAAAAGCATTGACGGAACATCTGCTAATACGTCTGGTCTATTTAATGGTACAGATGCATAAGGAGAGAAATGACCAGCATTGCCATAAGATGCAGCATGACTTCCAGGCATATCACGATCAAAAACAGTTACATCAAAACCTTTTTTTTGCAAAAAGAGTGCGTTAGAAACTCCTTGAATGCCGGCTCCTATTATTCCAATCTTAATATTTTTATTCACAGCAATCTTATACAATTATTAATTAAAAATTTTAGGGCGACAAATTATACTTAATTATACAACCATTCATTAAACTATTGCTTGTTTGTTGTGAATTTTTGCACTCATTACTATGCCAAATCCAATCATTGTTGCTAACATAGAAGACCCTCCATAAGACATAACTGGTAAAGGAGAGCCCACTATAGGTAGCAATCCTAAAACCATAGATAAGTTAACAGTAATGTAAATAAAAATTGCAAAAGCAAATCCAAAACAAAACAATTTTGCAAAAATACTTTGCGAGAAAGCTCCAATACTAATTATTCTAACTATAATAATTATGTATAATAATAAAAGTCCAATTGAACCTACAAAACCAAACTCTTCAGAAAATAAAGTAAAAATAAAATCTGTATGTTTTTCTGGTAAAAAATCTAAATAACTCTGGGTACCCTGTAAGAAACCTTTTCCGTAAAAACCACCAGATCCTATCGCTATTTTAGACTGAATAATTTGATAACCAGCACCCAGCGGGTCTCTATCAGGGTCTAAAAAAGTTAAAATTCTTAATTTTTGGTATGGTTGTAAAAAAGATATTATAATTGGTAAAGAAATCAGAAATGTTACAAAAGATACAAAAAAATACTTAACTTTTACACCTCCCAACCATAAAATAATTAGACCACTTGATGCAATTAAAATTGAGGTTCCCAAGTCTGGTTGTGAAAGAACTAAAATAATTGGTATAAGAATCAACGTTAAAGCAAGAGATATACTAATAAAGGAATTAACTTTTTCAAAACTTATACGATGATAATATTTAGCTAAACACATTATCACCCCTATTTTCATTAATTCTGAAGGTTGAAGTACTATAAAATAGAAATCTATCCATCTTTGCGAGCCAGAAACTTTTAATCCAAAAATTGATACCCAAATTAATAATAAAACTGAAGCAAAATAAAAAAGATAAGAAATATGATGCCACAATTTGATATTAAAAAATGCTATTAAAAGCATCAGTATAAAAAATGCAGAAATTTTAATAAAATGACTTTTAGTATGATGAAGAATTTCCCCTCCATCAGTTGAATACATTACGAATATACTAATTACAGATAATAAAAAAATACACGTTAACAAAATATAATCTATATTTTTTACTTTTTGAAAAAAATTTAATTCAGAATTTAGTCTAGTATGCTGAAACATCTAAATATCAAATTCTTTAAAGTCAGAAATTTTTTTTCTAAATTCATGACGATCAATTATTAATTTAAATAACTTTGTTGCCATTGGTGCTGCAGTAGAACTTCCTGATCCACCATGTTCTACAATTATACTTAATGCGTACCTTGGATTTTTATATGGTCCAAATGCAACATATAATGCATGGTCTCTTTCATTATATGGTATCTGAGAGGTTTTTAAATCTAGCTCTCGTTCTCTTTTACTAATCCTTTTAACTTGTGCTGTACCAGTTTTGCCTGCAAATTGATATTTAGGATCTTCTATTCGCGATCTGTAAGAGGTTCCTCTTAATTCATTAGTTGAGCTAAACATAGCTTTTTGAACAATTTTTATATTATTTTGATTATCAAATAGAGGCAAATTAGGTTGAAAATTATTTTTTTGTACAGCTTTTTTAATTTCTTCAGAAGTCAATTGATTATCATCTGTTATAATTTTTGGATTTATTTTGTAACCTCCATTTGCAATTTGAGCAGTCATCAGACAAAGTTGGATTGGAGTAGTTTGAGTATATCCTTGACCAATACCTGTAATTAAAGTTTCACCTAAAACCCATCCCTTACCAAGATTATTTTTTTTCCATTCAGTGTCAGGAAATTGACCTGATTTTTCATTTTCAAAATATGCACCTAATACCTTTTTTCCTAAGCCAAACTTATCTGCAGTAATTTTTAAACGGTCAACACCAAGTTTTCTTGCAATTTCATAAAAATAAGTATCACAAGATTGCTTCATAGCATCTTTTAAATTTACCGTGCCATGTCCTTTTTCTTTCCAGCAATGAAAAGTTTGTCCATGTAATTCTATTTTACCTTTGCACCTAACTTTAAAATTAGTATCTATAATATTATTTTCTAAAGCTGATAATGCCACTATTGGCTTAATTGTTGATCCAGGTGAATAAAGGCCTGAAAGTGTTTTGTTAATTAATGGTTTTAGAGGATTGTTTCTTATTAATTGCCATTCGTCTTGACTTATACCAAATAAAAATAAATTTGGGTCATATGATGGAGATGAATACAATGCAATCACTTCACCAGTATAAATATCCATTACACTAATAGATCCCGCTTTATTAACTAATAATTCAGCACATAATTTTTGAACCTCTGTATCTAAGGTGATACGAATTTTTGATCCCTGCTTACCTTTTTGATATTCTAATTGATTAATTCTTTTCCCATATGCATTAACCTCGTATCTTTGAATATCATTAACCCCAATTAATTCATTTTCCAATGTTTTTTCTAATCCTAATTTACCAACCTTAATTCCTGGTACAAACTTTTCTTTTATAACTTCATTGGCTAAAATATCATCTTCATTTGGTTGACTAACATATCCTAGTACATGTGTATAAATATCATTAAAGGGATAGTTTCTTGAAATTGTCATAACAGGTTTTACGCCCACTAGTTCGTATAAATAATTATTAATCTTTAAAAATTCGCTCCAGCTTAAGTTTTCAGAGATAATTAGACTTTCCCATGGCTTTAATTGATTTTTTTTCTTCTTTATTTTTTCAACCCTTTTCTCACTTAATTGTAAGATAGATCTTAATCTTGAAATTAAATAATTAAAGTTTTCAACTTGTTCTGGAATAACATGGAGTTGATAAACTTTTAAATTTCCTGCAATAACATTTCCAAAATAATCAACTATATTCCCTCTTGTTGGTGGTAGCTTCCATTCTCTAATTCTATTTTTATCAGATAAAGTTAAATATTTTTTATTATCATTTATCTGAAGTGAAAATAATCGAGCAATTAATCCTCCAAATATAATTATTTTTGCGGCACCAATTATAAACATTCTACGGTTTATAATATCTGACTTTCTTATTCCAAAACTACCTTTAATCATTTTTTTTAATTTTAATTTTTCTTTCTAGGCTATCAAATATGAATAAAAATAATGGATAAAAAATAAAGGTAAAACCTGTATTAATAAAATATTTCATATAATTTACCTCAAAAGAAAAAATTAGATCTAAAGCTAATGCTTGA
>ERZ651776.1475-NODE-1475-length-27993-cov-3.706369_pt1 | contig 27993 bp, 31 predicted proteins | sample MGYA00514761_ERZ651776 | MGnify/ENA metagenome assembly ERZ651776 | reverse complement strand
TAGACCTTCTTCCATAGCTTTTATAGCGGCAATTTTAGCGCTAATAACTCGGCTCATTTGTCCGGCACCAATGCCGATGGTCATGTTATCTTTGGCATAAACAATAGCATTTGACTTGACATACTTTGCTACTTTCCAGGCAAATAATAAGTCCTTCATCTGAGAGTTTGAAGGCTGAGAAGAAGATACGCACTTCATATCATCAGAGTGGAGCGTGATTAAGTCTTTATCTTGTATTAGTAGTCCGCCAGATATTTTTTTATAATCAAATGCTGGTAGAGCTTTCTTTAGATCCCCGCACTCAAGAACTCTAACATTCTCCTTGCTAAGCAAAACAGTTTTTGCGTTGTCATTAATCTTTGGTGCTATGATTACTTCGACGAATTGCTTGTCAATGATGCTTTTTGCGGTCTCTTTATCTAGTTCACGATTAAAGGCAATGATCCCACCAAATGCAGATGTAGGGTCTGTAAGGTAAGCGCTCTGGTAGGCTTCGTAAATATTTGTTCTGGTGGCTACTCCACAGGGGTTTGCATGTTTTATGATAACGCAGCTTGGCTCTTCAAAATCACGGACACATTCTAGAGCTGCATCAGCATCTGCCATATTATTATAAGAAAGCGGCTTGCCTTGGATTTGATGACTTGATGAGATGGATGCTTCAAACGAGTTTTTTTCTTTGTAAAAGGCCGCACCTTGATGAGGGTTTTCTCCATATCGCATCGTTTGAGATTTAATAAATTGAAGATTAACTGTGTTTGAAAAACCATCATCCTTCCTGCCAAGATAATTAGCGATAGCTCCATCATATTGCGCTGTGTGCTCAAAGGTTTTCATAGCTAGAGACTCTCTTAGAGAAAGCGTTGTTCCTCCATTCTGGGTTATTTCCTCTATAACTAAATCATAGTCTGAGCTATCTACGACGACGGTTACAGAGACATGGTTTTTTGCACTAGATCTGAGCATTGCAGGTCCACCAATATCAATATTTTCAATGGCATCATCCTCTGTACAGTTCGGATTTTGTATCGTCTCTTGAAATGGATATAAGTTCACCACGACTAGGTCGATTGGCTTGATTTCATTTTGTTTCATTACCTCCTCATCAATACCTCTTCTTGCAAGTATTCCCCCATGAATTTTTGGATTGAGGGTTTTTACTCTTCCAGCCATCATTTCAGGGTAGCCGGTAAAATCTGATACCTCAGTGACAGGAATGTTGTTGTCTTGAAGAAGTTTTGATGTACCACCCGTCGATATGATTTCTATATCAAGAGAGGATAGTTTTCTAGCAAATTCAGTGATTCCAGATTTATCAGAAACGCTTATTAAAGCTCTTTTGATCAACATCGTTAAGGGTATTTTGGCCGAGGAACTTATTGAGCCCAATTATAGACTCTTACAGGTTATAAAGGCTTGCTTTTTTCTTTAGAGTGGCACGATTTATACCTAGTATTCTGGCTGCCTCACTTTGATTTTGGTCGACCTTATCAAGTACAAACTTAATAGTTGCTGCCTCAGCTTGTTGAGTGACCATCTTAAATACACCATTTGACGATTCACCATTCAAGTCAGAGAAATACTTCTCAAGATTATCTTTGATGCAATCCTGTATACCCCTTTGTTTCATATCGAATACAAAAAATCATGAAATTTTGAATACTGCTCAGAGTGATCTATCACTCGGTTTATGCTTGGCCAAAAGGCTGTGCCTTTTTCACGGTCAAGGTGCATAGAATACCAAAAAATATGCTTTCTGGAAAGCTGAGTTCCCATTTTATGGCCATAAAAATCATGAATCTGTTTAATATGACTTAAGATTTGTGGTATTTTTTTTTCAAGAGGTGGCTCTTCTGAGTTGCTTCCCTTTGTTAGAAATTCATTAATCTGGTTTATAAGCCATGGATTTCCCTGGGTCGCTCTTCCTAGCATTACAGCCTCTGCACCAGTGAATTTGATTATATCTTGTGCTTTTTTAGGAGAGTCGATATCACCATTTGCGACGACTGGTATTGAAACTTGGTTAACAATTTTTTTAATTGTTGAAAATTCAGCTTCACCCTTAAACTTTTGTGTTCTTGTTCTGCCATGAATAGCAATCATTTGTATTCCATTATCTTCAGCGATTTTAGCAATGGTTGGAGCGTTCTTATTATCATCATCCCAGCCCGTTCTCATTTTGAGTGTTACTGGAACTTCTACAGCATTGACAACGGACTTAATAATATCTTCAACTAATTTTTCATTTTGCATAAGAGCAGATCCAGCAGCCTTATTACAGACTTTTTTAGCTGGACACCCCATATTAATATCAACAATATCTGCACCAAATTCTAGAGCTTTTTTTGCAGAAATGGCTAGATCATCTGCATCTGATCCTGCTATTTGAACGCTAATAGGAGATTTTTCAGAGCTAAAGTCTAAGCGATGCTTTGATTTATTTGAGTTCATTAAGTGGTTTTGAATTACAACCATTTCTGAGGTCGTAAGTCCAGCACCTTGCTCTCTACAAATCATTCTAAAGGGTTTGTCACTCGTACCTGCCATTGGCGCAAGCAAAACCTTAGAATAGAGTTTGTATTTTCCTATATTCACTAATCTATAGTTTTTTTGATTGCTTTTCCGCTTTTTTCTTAAGTCGTTTCTGCTTAAGCTTTGATAAATGGTCTACAAAAAGTATTCCATTGAGATGGTCCATTTCATGTTGAATACAGACAGCAAGTGTTTCATCTGCTTTAATTTCAAATGGTTGGCCAAGCTCATTCAAAGCACTAACCTTAATCTCATTAGCTCTTTTAATGTTTTCATAGTAATTAGGGACAGAAAGGCACCCCTCTTCATATTCAATCTCTCCACTTTTCTCAATTATTTCTGGATTGATAAGGCACAGTGGTTGATTACACTCATCCGAGACATCGATTACGATAAGGCGTTGATGAAAATCAACCTGAGTCGCTGCAAGACCAATCCCTGGGGCATCATACATAGTTTCAAACATATCTTTGACTTGTTTTTTGATCTCACTATTGACTTCTTGAACTGGCTTGGCAATTGTTCTTAGGCGCTTATCGGGATATTTTAAGATTTCTAAAATCATGATTTGATTATTACTGTATTTTCTATTTCGTTAAGTTGGTTTGGGTAATCCTGATTGAAGTGTAACCCTCTGCTTTCTTTTCTTGAAAGGGCAGATTCTACAATAATTTTGGATGTTTGAGCCAAGTTTCTCAGTTCAATCAGATCTTCTGTTACTGTGTAAAGCCGGTAGTACTCATCAACCTCTTTGTTAATTTGTTGAATCTTAAAATAGGCTGATTTAAGACGATTATTGCTTCTCACAATACCAACAAAATTCCACATGATGAGTCTGATTTCATGCCATAAATGGGCTATAACTACTTTTTCTTTAGAAGGTGCTACTCTAGAGTCATCCCACCTAGGGATATCATGGGATAGGAAGTCCAGACTGCTTGCATTGATATGCTCTGCACAAGATTTTGCAAAAACTATACATTCAAGCAATGAGTTGCTTGCCATTCGATTTGCTCCATGAACTCCTGAATGGGCAACTTCACCCACAGCATAAAGATTATTTATATTGCTTTGTGCATCTATGTTTGTATCAACACCACCACAGGTATAGTGAGCGGCAGGAACAACTGGAAGAGGGTCTTTTGATATGTCAATACCAAGTTCACTACAGCGCTGAGTAATTGTGGGAAAGCGAGTTTTAATCCATTCTGCCTCCTTAAATGAAAAATCAAGGTAAACACAATCAAATCCATGAACTTTCATTTCATTGTCAATTGCTCTAGCCACAATATCTCTCGGCGCGAGCTCAAGACGCTCATCATATTTGTGCATAAATTCCTGACCATCAGGAAGAATAAGCTTGGCCCCCTCTCCTCTAAGAGTCTCTGAAATTAAAAAAGACTTAGCGTGAGGATGGAACAGGCATGTTGGATGAAATTGAGTAAATTCCATATTGGTTATTTCGCATCCAGCCCTATAGGCCATGGCAATACCATCACCGGTTGAGGTGTCCGGATTTGATGTATAAAGATATGATTTTGAGGCCCCACCTGTGGCTAATATAGTTTTCTTTGAGCTAAAAGTTAGTACTTCTTTAGTGTTTTTATCTAAGACATATGAGCCATAGCAGCAATTATCTTGAACGATGAGATCAACCGCTACATACTCCTCAAACAAGGTAATGTTTTTATGCTTTTTAGCATGGGCTAGTAGATTAACTTGAATAGATTGGCCTGTTTTGTCGGCAACATGTGCAACCCTATTTGAGCTATGGCCTCCCTCAGTGGTAAGATCGTATTTATTGTTAATATTTGAAAATTTAACGCCAGTCTTTTCTAAGTCAATGATAGCCTGAGGAGCCTGTTCAACCATGAACTTTATGCTGGCTTTATTCCCAAGATGAAATCCAGTGTTCATTGTGTCAGTTATATGAGACTCAAAATTATCATCTGGGTCCAAGACTGCAGAGATACCACCTTGAGCATAATAAGAGGATCCCTCCAGTATCTTATCTTTTGCTATTACTGCAACGGATAGGTTCTTGGAGAGCTGAATTGAGCTCATTAATCCTGCCGCTCCTGAGCCAATTATAAGGACATCAAATTGATAATCGTTAGACATATTTAATTGTTACAAAAAGACACAAAACATAAAAAAATAAATACTATTTTTATATATAATTTCCCGCAAGTTAAAAACTACTATATTTAACTTATTTCTCCTTTTAATAGTAGACTAACCCCGCACTCTTATTCGAGGCGGGGTTTTTTATTTTATAAGGTTTTCTTATTCATTCTTGGTTTAAAAATTATAAGTAATTTAGGCAGTAAAGTTAGATTTACAAACACTGCACTTAACATGGCTATAGCCATAAAAACTCCAAAATAAATACTTGGTATAAAGTTTGATAGTATTAATACAAGAAATCCAATTGCTACCGTAGCAGCTGTATAAAACATAGAGATTCCAATCGAGTTATGAGCTCTATGCATAGATGATAAATAATTACCATCCATTAACAATTCAGCTTTAAATCTACTTATATAGTGAATTGCATTATCAATTCCAATACCTATTGCGATTGCTGCTATAGTTATTGTCATGATGTCTAGTGGGATTCTAGCCCAGCCCATCAACCCTAGAATTAAAAGCGAGGGAAGAATATTTGGAATAACTGCAATAACTGCAATAGAAATAGATCTGAAGACAATTAAAAAAAGTACAAAAATAATTGTAAAGACCGTAAAGATAGTTTTTATCTGAGATGAAAATAAACTTTGAAGCAGGTTGTTGTATAGTGAAAAGGTTCCAGTGAAATAAAAATCGTCTTCACTAAAATAAAAATCATCAACAAGTGAGTTCTTTATATCCATTATAAGTTGGTTTCTTTGAAGATTAGCGGTTGTCTCTTTCACTCTAGCGACAATCCTTATTTGATCTGTTTCATCTGAGATGTGTGGTCTTAAAACTTGGGATTTGGCAGAATCTGGCATATTATTTTTACCCAAAACTAGCAGAAAACCGTTAGGGGCTTTGCCTTCATTAGACTCTTTGAGGACTTGCATAAATGTATCAATCGAGAGAACTTTTCCAACAGCTGGCAAGTTATCTAGATAATTATGAACCTCGTGAAATTCTTCTCGCAAGCCAGCATCGGCCCAATAAGCGCTTGCAAAATCATTAAAGACAATTTCTAGTGGAATGGTCCCCCCAAGCTCTTTATCAATATAATTAAGACCTTGATAAATTTCTGTATCTTTTTTGAAGTAGTTAATAAAGATATTCTATACAGAAAGCTTATTCAGGCCAACAATTGAAATCAAAGCGACAACTAAAAAACCCAAAATTATTGATTTACCATTTTTTTCCGTAGAAATAGCAAGCTTTTTAAGTACATAGTTACTTTCAGATTGTGTCATTGGCCTGGTCTTTTTTAGCAGCATCATAATTATTGCAAATCCAAAAAATGACAATACAAATGCAACTGTCACTCCGATACTCATCATTAGTCCAAAGTCAATCACAGGTTGGACTTGACTTGCTGTGAGTGAGGCGAATGCTGCTATTGTTGTGATAACTGTATACAAGCAAGGTCTTATCATTTGACTTAAGGTCAGTCTCACTGTATCTGCATTATTGAAATCAAGATTCTCTTTTGAAATTTCTCTAAAGCGAACAACTAAATGAATTATTACCGACAAAGTCATTACTAGTAAAAGTGAGAAAAAGTTGGCTGAAATGACTGTCACTTTCCAACCAATTGCACTAATTATCCCAGTCATGAATAAAGCACCAATAATACTAATACTTATAGGAATTAGAACCCATCTTATTTTTCGAAATAAGACAGAAAGCATAATTGTCATAGTAAGAATGACCGCAAGACTGAAAACTAATAAATCGTTTTTAATGAAGTCGATAACGTCATTACGAATCATAGGAACTCCGCCCAAGTAAAGAGTTGCCTGGTCTCGATATGCATCCATTGTCAACCGAATATTGCTTATTAATATTTTTAGAAATTCTTCATCAATTAAATCTCTCGGATTGTCACCTGCTAAGGGAATCAGTAAGGCAGTTGTTTTAAGGTCTGCACTGACAAGATTGTTAGCGTAAAGTGGGCTATTTTTAAACTCATTCGCTATGAGACTCTGATCTGCTTTTCCATTATCAATCGTATAAACATCACTTGCAAGTTCCACCAATGAGAGCGGCGGTGACTGGAATAGAGACACATCTAGAATTGAAGTGACTGAGTTTACTCCATCCAATTCAATCAAATCATCTCTCAGAGCCCTTAAAGAAATTATTTGATTTTTTGAGAGGACAGTACCATCTTTGACTGAATAACTTATTACTAGAGATTCGTCAGAACCAAAGGTTTCTTGAGTATTAAAATAAAGTTCAAGATTATTATCCCCGTCAAGTGATAATGATTCTGAAGAGGCATCAAGAGAGAAATGCTGAATCTGTAAAATGGAAGAGCCAACAATAACAAAAAAAACAATTAGCGACCAAACCGGTTTTCTAATAATAAAATTTAAGATTGAATTAAGCATGCATGCCTATTTCAAATTTAAAAAGAGAATTGTTCGACCGGCTCATGTCCCTTCATAAATTCAAGATGCGTTTCAAAGAGTGATTTTGTTTGCCAGTCTATTTTTGAAGTCCTAGTAACTAATGTAGCTCGCATCTGATTTTTTGATCCAACTACAATAAATAACCTACCCCCAACTTTTAATAGTTTTTTTAATTCTTCATTAATCAATGGCAACGCAGAAGATATGACAATAGCATCAAACTGTTCTTCTTGAAAATTTGAATAGTTAAAAGCATCATTAATTAGGTGAACATTTTTGAGTTTTAGTTTTTTGATATTTGCTTTTGCAATCTCATGGAGTTCTTGCTCTATCTCAATAGATTGAACTGACTTAGATAATTTTGCAAGAACCGATGTAAAGTAGCCACTGCCAGTTCCAACTTCCAGGATCTCTTCATGTCCTTGAAGATTAAGAGAATCTAATATCCTTCCTTCGATCTTAGGAGACAGCATCTTGTCAACTGAATTAAGAGGTATTTCAATATCTGCAAAGACAAGCTTTTGATACTCTTGAGGAACAAACTTTTCTCGAGGGATTTCTGTAAGTGCCTGGTTAGCTCTAACATTAAGGCCACCCCATGGCCTTATTTGCTGTTCAATAACGTTTTTTCTTGCTTGCTTTATATCCATTTTGTACCTATTTTTTTTTTCTTGGAGGCATTAAGTCAGTAATTGTTCCTTCAGCCATTTCTGCTGCAAAAGCGGTAGTTTCAGATAGAGTTGGATGCGCATGAATTGTCAGGGCTATATCACTCATATCACAGCCCATCTCAATTGCTAGGCTAGCCTCTGCTATTAAATCTCCCGCATTACTTCCACAAATTCCCATGCCCAGAATCTTACCCGATTTTGAATCAAATAGTGCTTTAGATACCCCTTCGCTTCTTCCTATACTTAAACTTCTTCCTGATGCTGCCCAAGGAAAAACACCTTTTTCAAAATCTATCCCCGCTTCCTTTAATTCTTTTTCAGTTTTTCCTGTCCATGCGACCTCAGGGTCCGTGTAAGCAACTGATGGAATAGTAAGCACATCAAAGCCAGATTTTTCCCCACAGATCACTTCTGCTGCAACTTTAGCTTCATGTACTGCTTTATGAGCAAGCATGGGCTGACCAACAACATCGCCTATAGCAAAAATGTTTTCTACATTTGTTTTCATCTGCCTATCAGTCTCAATAAAACCAGTTTCATTTACATTTACTCCAGCTTTACCAGCATCAATTAAGTTTCCATTAGGAGTCCTTCCAACAGCAACTAAGACTTTATCAAAGGTATCGTTTTTAGGAGCATCCTTGCCTTCAAATTCAACTTTAATGCCTTTTTTTAGAGCATTCATAGAGGTAACCTTAGTGTTAAGAAAAACATTAGCATAGTTTTTCTTAGCAATCTTGAAAAGTGGACTAACAATATCTTTATCAGCAGCTGGAATAATTTGACCACCAAGTTCTACGATTGTAATTTCACTACCAAGAGCATCATAAATTGTTGCCATCTCAAGGCCAATTATTCCACCTCCAACGACTAGCAATCTCTTTGGAATGTCATCGAGTAGCAGAGCGTCAGTTGAGTCCATTACTCGGCTGTCCTCAAATGGAAACATTGGAAACTTGGTAACTCTTGATCCCACAGCAATGATGCATTGCTCAAATTCAATAACTTCATCTAAACCTTCAACAGCGACTTGATTTTTTGAAATAAATTTTGCATAGCCATTCAAAACATTTACTTTTCTGGCTTTGGCGAGCGCCTGAATTCCGCCAGTAAGTTTACTAACAATGCTATCTTTATTCTTTTTAACTCCTTCGAGATCAATTTTTGGTTTTGAAAAAGTTACTCCAAGTTCACTAGCGTGTTTAGTTTCATTTATGACTTCTGCTGTATGGAGAAGTGATTTGGAGGGTATACAGCCAACATTTAAACAAACTCCTCCCAATGACTCATGGCGTTCGATAAGGGTAACCTCTTTTCCTAAGTCGGCAGCTCTAAATGCAGCAGTATAACCACCAGGGCCTGAACCAATAACTAAAACTTGAGTTTTAATCATAACAACATCTCCATTATATTACTTAAGACCTGATTTAATTCGGCCATAAATCTAGCACCTTCAGCACCATCAATTACCCTATGATCATAGGATAGAGCAAGAGGAATCATGGCAGTAGGCTTAAAAGAGCTTCCATCCCAAACAGGCTTAATTTGAGTTCTTGATACACCCAGGATAGCGACCTCTGGTGCGTTAATAATTGGTGTGAATTGAGTTCCACCAATACCACCTAAACTTGAAATTGTAAAACCTGCTCCCTTCATTTCACTTGAGTCAAGTTTTCCTTCTCTAGCCCTCAGTGAAATCTCTGCAAGTTCTTCAGAAAGCTCCATGAGTGATTTTTTTCCTACATCTTTAATTACTGGAACGACTAGGCCATTAGGAGTATCCACTGCAATACCAATATTAAAATATTTTTTTAATACCAGATTTTCCTTAGTTTCATCTAATGAGGCATTAAAATTTGGATGGCGTTTTAATACTTGAACAACTGCTTTCAGAATGAAAACAAGAGGACTTAATTTGATATTTTTTTCTTTTTGGTGTGTTCGAAATTTTTCTAGTTGGTCAATATTTACTTCATCAAATTGCGTTACATGAGGAATCGTACTCCAGCATTTAGATAGGTGTTTTCCAGAAAGCTTTTTAATTCTAGATAAAGGTATGACCTCGACTTCTTCAACTGCAGCTCCATTCTCAATAAGACTTTTAACATAAGATTTAAGGTCTTCTTCAAGTATCCTGCCTTTTTTTCCTGTTCCATTAATCCCAGAAAGGCTAACTCCAAGCTCTCTAGCTAATTTTCGAATAGATGGCGATGCATGGTAATCTGCATCCGGCTTTAAAGAGATTTCTTTTTCCGGAGTTTCATTCTTTTTTACGGAGTTAGATACGACTTCTGAAGCACTATTTTTGCTAACTTGGCTTGCTGTTAGCAAAGTATCTGAAATTTCTTCAGCATCCTCTGAGTTTTCTGATTCACTTTCCAGAGTCAAAATAAGGTCGCCTTTTGCAACTTTATCACCGACTTTGATAGAGATGGCAGCTACCTTTCCAGCAAATGGGGCTGGAATTTCCATTGTGGCTTTGTCTGTCTCAAGGGTAATGATGCTGTCATTTTCATTAACAGAATCACCAACCTTAACAAGAACTTCAATAATATCTACTGCATCAAAATCACCTATATCGGGCAACTCTACATTTTTTTGAGTAGTCATATGGACTAATTAATTTGCCTAAAATTTTAACCAAGTAATTATCCCAAATTTAATGTCATAAAGGCGCTAAATGTCAAAATTTAATAGAAAATAAAAACTCTTAATTATATTATTTGTTATCATGCTTATTTTTCAGTGTACATATTCTAGATTGCATGCCTCTTGCCCTTTCAACCAATGATTTAGCTAAAACGTACTCCAATAATCTTGAAGCGTTGAAGGGAATCAATTTAAAGGTTGAAGAAGGTGATTTTTTTGCTTTACTTGGTTCTAATGGTGCAGGTAAAACAACGGCGATTGGAATTATTGCAGGGTTACTTAAGAGTACTTCAGGTGAGGTTGAAATTTATGGTTTGAATCAAAAAAATCATTCAAATGAGGTCAAGAAAATGATTGGATTGATGCCACAGGAGTTTAACTTTAATCCTCATGAGCCAAACATTGAAATCCTTATAAATCAAGCAGGATACTTTGGTATCTCGCGTAATGATGCCAAAATTCAAGCTGAGGTTTTGTTAAAAAAAATGGAGCTTTGGGATAGGCGCTTTGATGTCGCACAGTCATTATCTGGAGGAATGAAAAGAAGATTGATGCTTGCAAGAGCTTTAATACATAAGCCAAAGATTTTGATACTTGATGAACCAACTGCAGGAGTTGATGTTGAAATACGCCAATCAATGTGGCATTACCTTGCCCAGTTAAATAATGATGGAATGACCATAATTTTAACGACGCATTACTTAGAGGAGGCTGAATCTCTTTGCAGAAACATTGCGATTCTCAATAACGGTGAGCTCGTAGAGCAATCTAATATGAAAAAGCTTCTTGCAAGAGCTAAAAGACAGGTCATCATTATTGATACAATAGAGAAGGTCCTCAGTCCCATTGAGATAAATCATTGTGACTGTGAGGTTTTGGATGAAAATACTTTACAGGTTTCACAAGGTGAAGGAGTTTCAATATCTGATGTGGTTTCATCGTTATTAGAGCAGAATGTCCATGTCTCGCATCTAAGGAGTTCACAAAATCGACTAGAAGCATTGTTTTTATCACTTACCAGTTAAATCTTTATGTGGATTGCATACAAAACTATTGTCATTAAGGAAATACTCAGGTTCATAAGGATTTGGGTTCAAACGATAGTCCCTCCAGTGATAACTACCTCGCTATACCTTCTTATTTTTGGGGGTTTAATGGGAGGAAGAATAGGCCAGATGCAAGGAATAGAATATATCGATTTTATTGTTCCTGGAATTATTCTAATGACAGTCATCATGCAATCATACGCTAACACGGTCTCTTCCTTTTTTATGACTAAATATAATAATAGTTTTGAGGAACTTCTTGTCTCAACTACCCCCAATTGGGTTATTTTGCTTGGATTCGTAAGCGGTGGAATCGCGAGAGGTTTTTGTGTAGGATTAGCGGTAACTTTTACAATTTCTTTTTTTGTTGAAATAAAAATTTTTAGTCTTTTAGTTATTGCTGTCACATTTTTCTTGACCTCAATTATGTTTGCATTGGCTGGATTTATTAATGCAGTTTTTGCTAAAACTTTTGATGATATATCAATAATTCCAAACTTTGTTCTCTTGCCGCTTACTTATTTGGGTGGGATGTTTTATAGCATTGATATTTTGCCAACTTTTTGGAGGTCGCTATCAGCATTTAATCCAATTTATTACATGATGGATGCATTTCGATTGGGTTTTTTAGGCGTTGGCTCTGTCGAGCTATGGAAAGCTTTTTTAGTGCCGGTTTCAATGATAATTGTTTTGGCTCTCGTTGCAAATACACTATTGAACCGTGGCGTAAGTATTAAGACAGAATAATACCGCTATGAGCCGATTACCCCTTCTTCACCATTCATAATTCTTCTAATATTTTCACGATGAGTAAAGTAGATAAAAAGATTAATGAGAAAAATAATCATTGTGGCCTTTACATCTTGAGTTGTAATGAAATAAAAGTAAATTGGTGAGAGGACTGTCGCAGTTAATGCAGCGATTGAGGAGACTTTCATTACTTTTGCTACGATTAACCAGATAATTGAAAACGTTAATCCAACAAAAAAGCTTAGGCCAATGAGTCCACCTAAATAGGTGGCAACTCCCTTGCCCCCTTTAAAGCGATAATAAATTGGAAAAACATGACCTAGAAAAGCACAAAGTAAGATAATTGTTAGTTCAAATAAGTCATATCCAAAATAGTGAGCCAGTAAAACAGGAACTGCACCTTTAAGACCATCAAACAATAGAACAAAAGCTGCTAAAAACTTTCCCCCAATTCTTAAAACATTTGTAGCGCCAGGGTTTTTGGAGCCTTTCGTTCTTGGGTCTGGCAAATTGCACATTTTACAAATAATAATAGCACTAGAAATTGACCCCAATAAATAACTACCAATTAAAAAATAAATCAAGCAGCGCTCCTATATTATTTGCAAAATAGCTATAAATTATATCAATGAAAACATTTTATTGTGGTTTTAAGTTCATATCACAAAGGTATCATAATACTTTTTTTACAAATAATTGAATTATGGATATTGTTTTTGTTGAAGGCTTAAAAGTGGATACTGTCATAGGTATTTATGATTGGGAAAAGAAAATTCGTCAGGACATAGTGCTTGATATTGAAATGTCATCAGACATTGCTGCTGCAGCAAAAACTGATCATATCGATCAGGCTCTTAATTACAAAAGTGTATGTAAGCGAGTCGCAAGCTTTGTTAAAGACTCTAAGTTTGAGCTAGTTGAGACTTTGGCAGAGAAAATTTGCCAGATAATCCTGACTGAGTTTGATGTTAATTGGGTAAAGTTGACACTCAACAAAGGCGAAGCAATAACTGGCGCTAGTGGAGTTGGAGTTATTATAGAAAGGACTAAGGTTTAGTGAGCATTCTCCATCTTAATATTGGTTCAAACCAAGATAGAAGAAAAAATATTCGTTCTGCATTAGATCAGCTTGAGAATTTTTTTGAAAAAATTAAGGTTTCTTCCGTTTTTGAAAGCCCCTCGGAAGGTTTTGAAGGTAAGGATTTTTATAATGTAGGGGTCAATGTCGAAACTCACAAAAAAGCTTCTGAGGTTCTTGATATTTTGCACAAAATAGAGGACTCACTTGGAAGAAATAGAGCAATGCCAAAATTCTCATCAAGAAGCATAGATCTTGATCTTGTTATTTATGGCGATCTAATTGATGAAAAAATAAATGTTCCCAGAAAAGATATACTTAGGTATGCTTTTGTTCTTGCGCCACTTTTAGAGCTAAATCCTGAGGGTATTCATCCTGAAAAGGGGGTTTCATATTTAAATCTTTGGGAAGATTTTGAGAGTACTCAGGTTTTTGATTTAAATAAGTTTAGTCTAGAAAAACTCTACAATTGAGAGGGATGAATTCAGAATCTGCAATAGAATTTTTTGTTAAATATTGAGCGTACATTGGCTATTTTGACTATAATTTTATTTTGAACATAAAATGACAAATAACATGAAAAAAATTACTGCATTGTCCTCTGTATTTGCTCTAGCAATTTTTGTATTCTTTACCAATACGTCTCAGGCAGAGTTTGTTGCTGGTAAAAATTATCTGGTCCTAGATAAGCCTGTCGAAACTGAAACAGGAAATCAGGTAGAAGTTAGAGAGTTGTTTTGGTATTTTTGCCCTCATTGTTTCTCAGTTCATCCAAAGCTTGAAGAATGGAAGATAACAATGGACAGTTCAGCCCAATTAGTTCTTCAGCCAGCAGTTTTTCCAGGCTGGGAATTGGGGTCTGCATTTTATTATGTTCTCGAGGAGCTTGGAGAGCTCGACCGATTGCACTCCGCACTCTTCAATGCGATTCATATTCAGAAATTGAACCTTAAAACTCAGCAAGATTTTGTGACTTGGCTTTCGTTAAATGGTGTTGATGAAGAAAAAGCTAATAAAGTTTTTAAGTCATTCCCTTTAAAAGTTGCGGTTAATAAAGCAAAGGCTAATACATATAAGTACCGAATCACTGGCGTCCCTGTTTTCATTGTTAATGGCAAGTATACTGTTAATGCAACAAGTGCCGGAAGTGAAGAAAAGATTTTTGAAGTAATCGACTATTTAATCCAAAAAGAAAAACAATAATACATGGATAGGCCAAAAGCCGATTCAGTTTTATTATTTTCAGGCCTAGATCCGTCAGGAGCTGCAGGAATTTCTGCAGACATTGAAACTATTAATAATTTTGGGGTTACTCCTCTCCCAATAATTACAACACTTACGGCTCAGAATACTCAAAGGTTTGATTCAATAGTTTTGACTGAGGATAGTCTTCTAGAAAAGCAATACAATCTGATCCATGAGGATATTTCATTTCGTACGGTAAAAATTGGCTTATTGGGTTCTGTAAGTCAAATAGAAACGATCTCTCGTCTCATTACTAAAAAGAGTCCACTTAGTGTAGTTTTAGATCCAATACTTATTTCTGGAAATCAAGAAAATTTAAGCTCAAGCAAGATGATTGAGGCTATGAAGATAAATCTTTTTCCAAAGAGCACAATAATTACTCCGAATTTAGAAGAGCTGAGTTTCTTGGCGCCAGGCATGGGTGAGCAAGAAGCAGTTTCAAGTCTGAATTGCTCTTGGGTCCTGGTGACTACTTCAGATGCTTCTAAAATTGATATTGAGCACCGTCTTTATAATGACTCAAACTTAATACGACGATTCAAGTATAAGAAGTTAGAAGGAAAATTTCATGGATCCGGTTGCACCTTGTCCAGTGCTATTTCAGCTTTAATTGCAAAAGGAATATCCACTGAAGATGCCTGTGATCAGGGATTGGCGTACACTTACCAATGTTTATTAAATGCAAAAAAGATTGGTAAAATGCAGTATCATCCGACTAGAGCTCTTTATAAATCAAAATGACTTTTATTGAACAATGGTTAAGATCAGATATCAAGAATATCAATGCTTACCATGTACCTGATTCGAAAAACTTACTTAAATTAGATGCAATGGAAAGCCCTTTTGGAGTTCCAATTGCTTTAAAAAAGGATTTTCTTGATTATATTGACAAAGCAGAGGTCAATAGATATCCAGATGCTGCCTCTACTCAGCTTAAAGATACCCTTAGAAACCTTATGGATGTTCCAAAGGAGTTTGAAATCCTTCTTGGTAATGGTTCAGATGAGTTAATTCAGTTATTGGCGCTTGCTTGCAATGAGGGCGATCTCATTATGAGCTTTGAACCCAGCTTTGTGATGTATGAAATGGTATCTAAGTATGCCCATTTAAAATATCATGGTATCAAGCTTGATTCTAATTTTGATATTAATTTAAGCGAGACAATTTCAGCTATAAATAGTAAAAATCCTAAGCTAATATTCATTGCTTACCCTAATAATCCAACTGGAAATGCATTTGACTATGATGCAATCCTAGAGATAATTGGATCTACCGATGCATTAGTCGTTCTTGATGAGGCATATTATGCTTATTCAGATCGAAGTTTTTTATCTGAAATTTCTAATTTCTCAAATTTATTAGTTTTACGAACTATCTCAAAAATAGGATTTGCTGGACTCAGGCTTGGTCTTTTAATTGGAAGTAAGGAGACAATAACTCAACTCAATAAACTTCGACTCCCATACAACATTAATGTGCTTACACAAGCTAGTGCTAATTTTTTACTTAGAGACAAGCAAGGTATTTTAAAAAATGCGAAAATTTTGATAGACGAAAGACAGCGACTTTTTGAGGTGCTGTCATCATTTTCACAGTTGAAAGTTTATCCCTCACAGACCAACTTTCTACTCTTGCATTGTGATGATGCGCAAACCTTACATAGTTCTTTAATTGAAAAAGGTATTCTCATTAAAGGTTTTTCTAATGACTCTGAGCTCTCAGAATTCTTACGTATTAGTGTCAGTGAACCAAGCGAAAACAATATCCTTATCGAGGCTTTGAGAGACTACTATGGTCAATAGAGATGATTTAAATGTTTACTGTAATGATTTTTTGAGTGTTAGTAAATACAAAGATTATTGTCCGAATGGTCTGCAGGTAGAAGGCACTCAAACTATTAATAAAATCGTCAGCGGTGTAAGCGCCAATTTAGACTTTATTGAGCTAGCGATTGCTGAGCAAGCAGATGCTATTTTTGTTCATCATGGTATTTTTTGGAAAAATGAATCAAATGTGATTGTTGGCTCCAAAAAGACAAAGATTGACTTACTATTAAAAAATAATATAAATCTTTTTGCTTACCACCTTCCTCTTGATGATCACCCTGAAGTTGGAAATAATATCGAATTAGGAAGGGTTCTTGGGATCAAGAAAATGAAACCTGTTGATTCCAGTTTGATTTGGCAAGGAGAATTAGATACTGATTTAAAAACTTTCTCTAGTTTAATTGAAAAGCAGTTAGGAAGATCCCCTCAAATATTTGGTAGATTGAGCCGTTCAGTCAACAGTATTGCATGGTGTACAGGAGGAGCCCAGAGTTTTATTGATGAAGCAATTAGCCTTAAAGCTGATGTTTTTCTTAGCGGTGAAGTTTCAGAGAGAACCCCTGCAGTCGCAAAAGAAAATGACATGATATATATTTCAGCTGGTCACCATGCAACAGAGAGATACGGAGTGCAAGCATTGTCTAAACACCTTAGTTCTGAGTTCAATTTAAAACACCAGTTTTTAGAAGTTCAAAATTCAGTTTAATTATTAATAATTTTGTATTGGATATGCAGCGCTTAAATCTTTCTCCCTCACTTGAGATTAGTAGAATTATTTATGGTATGTGGAGACTTGATTCTGACCAAAATAAGTCTACAAATCATATTAATAATAAAATTAACTTATGCCTTAATCAAGGCATTACTACATTTGATCAGGCTGCTGTGTATGGAGGTTATAGTTCAGAAGCACTCTTTGGCAAGGTAATTAAATCAAATTCGTCATTAAGAAATAAATTAGAAATTGTTTCGAAATGTGGCATTATTAATCCCTCTGATAGGTACCCCAATGTTTCAAATAGTTACTATGACACATCGAGAGAGCATCTAATTGAATCTGTTGAATTTTCGCTTAAGAATCTGTGTACTGATTATCTAGACCTATTATTGATTCATCGTCAAGATCCTTTGATGAATCATTTTGAAACTGGTGATGCATTAGATGCACTTATAGAGAGTGGTAAGGTGAAAGAGGTCGGGGTTTCAAACTTTAGACCGCATGACTATAGTTTGTTGCAGTCCGCAATGAAAAATAAATTAGTAACTAATCAAATTGAAATTTCACTTGCTGCAACTCAAGGTTTCACAAATGGTGACATAGCATATCATCAAGAAAGATCAACAAATTTAATGGCATGGTCGCCACTTGGCGGTGGCTCACTTATGACAGATGAGGGAATTTTAGGGAAAACCTTGTCAAAGATAGCTGAAATGCATGATGTTGATAAATCTGCAGTTGCTGCAGCATGGATAATGGCTCATCCAGCAAAAATCTGTCCCATCATAGGTACAAATAATTTGGACAGAATATCAAAAATTGCTGATGCAATGAAAGTTAAAATGAATAAAGAGTTGTGGTTTGAGCTCTATATTGCAGCTCATCAAGCAAAGAAAGAAAAATGGAGACTTCCATAATTCCATGCAATTTTGGAGAAATTCCTATCAATTTAACTAAAAATCGTCATTTACTGAGCATATTTTTCAATATTGACTCATGTGCCTCGTATAATCTATAGTTTTTTTAGTTTTGTGTCCTCAATATGAGTAAAAAATATAATGTTGCTGTTGTTGGAGCAACTGGCGCTGTTGGTGAAACTCTAATCTCAATTTTAGATCAGAGAAATTTTCCTATAGAAAATTTATACCCTTTGGCATCTAAACGTTCAGCTGGTAGCAAGGTTTCATGTCAAGGAAAGTCCTGGGTTGTCCAAGATCTGGATACATTTGATTTTTCAAACGTCCATTTAGGTTTATTTTCAGCAGGTGGAAGCATTTCAGAAAAATATGCGCCTATAGCAGCGGAAAAAGGATGTATTGTTATCGATAATACCTCCCATTTTAGGCGTGATGAGGATATTCCTTTAGTTGTGCCAGAGGTTAATTCTCATGCAATTGCAGAGTATACAAATCGCAATATTATTGCCAATCCAAATTGTTCTACAATTCAGATGCTTGTGGCATTAAAGCCTATTTATGATGCAGTAGGTATCAATAGAATTAATGTTGCTACTTATCAAGCAGTTTCAGGTACAGGGAAAGAGGCAATTACTGAGCTCACAAATCAAACTGCAAATCTTTTAAATGGCAATGACGTCGATGTAGAGGTTTATCCTAAACAAATTGCATTTAATGTAATACCTCATATTGATACATTTCAAGAAAATGGATACACGAGGGAAGAAATGAAAATGGTTTGGGAGACCCAAAAAATCTTTGAAGATGAGACCATACTTGTCAATCCTACTGCCGTTAGGATTCCTGTAGTTTATGGGCATTCAGAGGCTGTTCATATTGAAACTAAGCAAAAAATAACGGCTCAAGAAGCTCGAGCACTACTTGAGAAGGCTGATGGAGTTGTTGTAATGGATAAACGAGAAGATGGTGGATACGCTACACCATTCATTGAGGCAACAAATAGCGATGCAACCTTTGTGAGCAGAATTCGAGAAGATATTAGTCATGAAAATGGCCTAAATTTATGGGTTGTTTCGGATAATATTCGAAAAGGTGCTGCATTGAATACAGTGCAAATAGCGGAAATACTCATTAGAGACTATATTTCATAAGATAAAATCAAAATAATGGTTATAAAAGAGAGAAAGACAAACGAAACAGATATCAAGGTAAGTCTTGAGCTCTATGGCATTGGAAAGGCCAATATAGATACTGGTGTTCCATTTTTAGATCATATGCTTGATCAAATCGCGCGTCATGGATTAATGGATTTAACTATTAGTTGTCAGGGCGATACCGATATAGATGATCATCATACCGTTGAAGATATTGGTATAACGCTAGGACAGGCTTTTTCAGAGGCTGTTGGAGATAAAAAAGGCCTAACACGATATGGTCACTCATATGTTCCATTAGATGAGGCGTTGTCAAGAGTAGTTATTGATCTATCTGGAAGGCCTGGATTAGACCTGGGCGTTAAGTTTACGAGGGATCGAGTTGGATCATTTGATCTAGATCTTATAAGAGAGTTTTTTCAAGGATTTGTTAATCATTCTTTAGTCACTCTTCATATAGATAATCTAAAAGGTATTAATTCGCATCACCAAGCAGAAACTGTTTTTAAGGCGTTTGGAAGGGCACTGAGAATGGCAACAACACCCGATGCAAGACAATCAGGTGTCATACCCTCAACAAAGGGATCACTCTAATCAGTCTGGCTTAAAATCATGCAAACAATCGCAATTGTGGACTATGGAATGGGAAATGTCCGTTCAGTTCAGAAAGCACTTGAGCATGTTGCACCAAATGATAATTGCATACTGACTAATGACCCTAAAATTTTAAGAGACTCTGATCGGATTGTTTTTCCAGGGCAAGGGGCAATGGGGTCGTGCATGACAGCACTAGAAGAGAACTCACTTATTGATGAAATTAAATTATCATCTAAATCCAAACCATTTTTAGGTATATGCTTAGGTTTGCAGCTATTATTTGACTCAAGTGAAGAAAATAAAGGAACGCAAGGGTTATCAATTGTTCCAGGTAAAGTTATTAAATTCAAGAATAGTGAATTAAAAATACCACATATGGGTTGGAATAATGTTAATCAATCTAAGGAACATCCACTATGGTTTAATATTGGCAATAATAGTCGTTTTTATAGTGTTCATAGTTATCACGTGAAACCAGTCCACCAAGACTGTATTTTTGGCACCACAACCTATGGACATGAGTTTGTTTCTGCGATTGCACTTGGCCATATTTTTGCAGTTCAATTTCATCCAGAAAAATCACAAACTGATGGCTTACAGCTTCTTAAGAATTTTGTAAACTGGTCATAAGAGTTACTTATCTTGCTGCCATTTTGATAGATTGATTTTATTGAAGCTCTTTAAGAGAGTTCAGATAGTGCTCAAGATCCATTGGTTTATTGTATTTCTGTGAATTAAAAATCATTTCAGCAATATGCTCCATCATCATATGCTCTACATGATGAGCGTCTTTATGTTTAGTTATTAAATCACTATATATATTTTTAATTCCGTTTGGTTGGTCTAAACTGATTTGATCTTGCAAAGACAGATGAAGATTAATATGAAGAAATGGATTGGTTTTTCCTTGCTCTGGAAAATACTCAGTATCTAGATTACTAATATTTTCATGATATTCAGGATGTTTTTCAATTATTTTTGCTAACTGGAGTTCCAGCGGGTCTAAAGTTTCATTAGAATTATATTTTAACCAGGCTTTAGCTAAATATTTACGTTGCTCAGATCTGTTAGAGGTAAACACTTAGTCTAGATATTTTTCTCTTCATATTCACACAAGTCAAGAAGTGTGCAGTCATTACAATGAGGTGATCTAGCCTTACAGACATACCTTCCATGAAGGATCATTAGATGATGAGCTGGTACTTTGAACTCATCAGGTATAAATTTGATTAATTTTTTTTCAACCTCAAGGACAGTTTTTCCTGAAGCGATTGCTGTTCTGTTGGCCACTCTATATATATGAGTATCTACCGCAATGGTAGGCTGACCAAAGGCAGTATTAAGAACTACATTGGCTGTTTTTCTACCGACACCAGGAAGAGCCTCTAATTCTTTCCTAGTCTCAGGTACCTCTGAGTTGTATTTATCGATAAGTATTCGACAAGTTTGAATAATATGTTTTGCCTTAGAGTTAAATAACCCGATTGACTTAATTGTATCTCTGAGTTTATCTTCACCTAATTCAAATATTGATTCAGGAGTATTTGCAAGTGGAAATAGTATATCTGTTACCTGATTAACACTTTTATCAGTCGCTTGCGCTGATAAAGTAACGGCTACAAGAAGTTCGAATGATGTTGAGTAGTTAAGTTCAGTTGTCGGATTAGGAATTTGCTTCAAAAGCCTACTAAACATTTCACTTCTTGTCTCTGCGTTCATTTGAACCTTTTTTGGTTAAACTATGGGTGAAATATTATACTTAATTTTTATATATTTATCAATAACCAATCAATCCTCAAAGAAATGAATCGACATAATCTTCAAGTTGTTTCCAAAGATTTTTTCTCTCTGGATGACTTTCTTTTAAATGATTTAAGCTTTTTTCAAAGCTTTCAATGGATAGAAATCCATTTTCACCATTTTGAATTCTAGATTGTACGATTTCAAACCATTCATCCTGTTCAAAATCATTAAGATATTGAGGATAATTTCTTGCCTTAAAATTTAGAAACAACTTATTAAGTTTCTTATCTTCAAATGGAGGGTTGTAATGATCAAAATCTTTGGGCGAAAGATTTTGAATCTCATTACAAATGATTCTATCATGCCTGCTAATAAAACCATCATAGAGAGACTGGTCAACATCAGAAGTTTGCTGTCTTTCCGGTGGTTGTTTAAAAATTAATTGCACTTTCTCTTCAATTTTTGATCTATTTTGATGGATAAATGATAAATTTTTAAAACAATTTTCCATGTCGATCTTAAACTTACCTATCAGGTTAGATGAGAGTTTAAAGCTGTCTTCATTTGGGCTGCAAACAAACATAGGACTTTTGTTAAATACGAGTTCATTCAACTCAAGCTTTTCAAGACCTTTTGGCAAGTCTGATTTTCTAGTAAAAGTAAGTTTTTTTAATTCATCTATATCAAGTTCTAAAAGAATCTCTGGATCTTGATTAAGGTTAAAAACAATTGCTCTATCTGAGTAATCAGGGTGATAACAGACTGCAGTTACGAGTCTTGTAAATGAGGACTTGTAACCAAAACCAGAGGAAGTCAAAAGCATAGGATAAAAAAGCTTAACAAGTTTTTCAACCTCTTTTTTATTTCTAAGACTCAATGCATATTCAAAGAATTTAGGCTGAGTCTTTTTGATTATTGAGGCAATGCCAATTGTTGCTCTTACATCAGCCATAGCATCATGGGCATTACTATGCTCAATATGATTCGCTGGAGCAAGGTTATCCAGCTTAAAAATAGGTCTATTTTTATCGTTCTTTACCCATTTAAGACTATCATCCTCCTTGTGAGCATAGCAAAATCTAGCAACATTTAGAATATCCCACCTTGAATTGTCATTCTGCCAATGCCAAGAGTAAGGATCTAAAAAATTTCTAAAAAGAGTATGTCTTGTATATTCATCATCAAATGCAATCGAGTTATATCCAACAATACAGGTTTCAGGCTTTGAAAACTCAGTATGAATTTTTTTTATAAACTCATGTTCAATAAAGCCTTTTTCTTCACACAGTTGAGGTGTAATGCCTGTTACTGAGCAGGCTTCAGGTGCTGGTAGACTGTCTCGGGTAGGCTTGCAATAAAACATATGCTCATCAAGCACATTAAGATTTTCATCTGTTCTGATTCCTGCAAATTGAGCAATTCTTTGCACTTTTGGTGAAAGACCAAAAGTTTCATAATCATACCAATAGAATGTTTTCATAGAGTTATTAGTTTAATGCAATTATATCAATTGACTCAATGAAAGAAGTGTGTCTAAAGAAATTATTCCAAACCCATGAGACAGACACTATGTCTAGTCCCAATTAAATAAGAAAAAATATTACTAGACTGATTATTTTGCAAAGAAAAAAACTTGCAAACAGACTAGAGTAGGAATAAATAAAAAACCCAGCTAGAAGCTGGGTTTATATAAATAATTTTTAAATTATTTTGGTACTACGTTTGCTGCTTGAGGGCCTTTAGCGCCATCTTCAAGTTCAAACTCAACTTCTTGACCTTCCTCAAGAGTTTTGTAGCCATCACCTTGGATTGCTCTGAAGTGAACGAATACATCGTCACCACTTTCTTGCTCAATAAAACCAAAACCTTTTTTTGCGTCAAACCATTTAACGCGACCTGTAGTTGTAGACATGCAGTCTCCTAAAAAAAAATAAAACATGGAAAAGATGCAACCAACCCAAATCACTGTGAAACCGACATACTACGAAGCAACAACACAACATTAAAATCAGCTGAATATTAACCAGCAACCTAATTTTAACCTAAAAACCTAATAATGTATATTTATTTAATTTGTAGTAATAACGCTACCTTTTTGGACGACTTCTTGAAAATTTTTTATCTCTATTAATTTTCGGTTTTCTTCTTCTCTGTTTTCTAGAGGGGTCCCTTTTAAAATGACTAGATGATTCTCGAGGAGATGTCTTATTGTTTTTCTCAGTCAACTCTTCCATATTGAGCTTTTTGTCAAATACTCTAGTATTCTTGAGGATTTGAAGAGTTTCTTTTGGCATTTCATCGGGCAAATCAACAGTTGTAAAGTCTTGATAGATTTGAATTGCACCAATGAATGCACTGCTTATTTCAGCCTCATTAGCAATGGCTCCTAAAATGTTACCAGGCTTAATATTGTCACGTCTCCCCAATGATATTTTGTATCTTCTCATTTGAATAGATGGATTATCTTTGAGTGGATCAGCTTGAATTGAAATTGAAATACTTTTATTATCCTTAGAGTCAATTTTGGGTTGAATAATCTCTTTTTCATTAAGTAATAATGGCTCTGTGCCTTGAGCCATTAATGCAAGAGAAGAGGCAATTTTAAAAAGATCTTCTTCATTTTCTTTCTGATAGCTTAGTACTAGTTCAGAAAAAATAGAAAGGTCTTGATTCTGAAGTGTTTGAGTAATTCTTTGTTTAAAGTTAATAATTCTTTGTTCATTAATGATTTTTGCCGAGGGCAGCATCATAGGCTCTATGGGCTGTCGAGTAATTTTTTCAATTGTTTTTAACATCCTTCTTTCACGAGGCGCTACAAACAGAATTGCCTTTCCTTCTCTTCCTGCACGACCTGTTCTGCCAATTCTATGAACGTAGGATTCTGGATCCTGTGGTATATCATAATTGACAACATGAGAGATTCTATCTACATCAAGACCTCTTGCTGCAACATCAGTTGCAATAAGAATGTCAATCTTTCCTTTTTTTAGGTGCTGTATGATTCGCTCTCTATGATTTTGAGCAATATCACCGTTTATTGCCTCAGCCGTAAAACCCCTAGCTGATAATTTTTCTGCAAGGTCGATAGTTGCAGTTTTTGTTCTAACAAAAATTAGAAGGGCGTCAAAGGTCTCCACTTCAAGAATACGAGTTAATGCATCTAACTTGTGAACGCCGCCAACAAGCCAATACCTTTGTGAGATCGTCATAGCTGTCGCAGTTTTTGTTTTAACTTTAACTATTTTGGGTTCATCCAAAAATTTTTCTGCTACTCGCCTTATGACATCAGGCATTGTTGCAGAAAAGAGAGCAATTTGTCGTTCTTCTGGAAGCTTCTCCATGACCCATTTGACATCATCAATAAAGCCCATTCTTAGCATTTCATCTGCTTCATCTAAAACCAAAGCCTTAAGCGATTTTAATTTCAGAGTCCCTCTTTTTAGATGATCCATAACTCGCCCAGGAGTTCCTACTACCGCATGAACACCTCTCTTGAGTGGCCTTAATTGAACATCATATGATTGACCTCCATAAATTGGAAGGACGTGAAAACCTTTGAGATGTCTTGAGTATGTTTGGATTGCTTCGGATACTTGAATTGCAAGCTCACGTGTAGGCGTTAATACTAAGAGTTGAACTTGGTTGTTTTTTAAATCGATTCTATCAATCAAAGGCAAAGAGAATGCAGCCGTTTTGCCAGTGCCTGTTTGTGCTTGACCGATTACATCATGACCCTTTAATAAGTGAGAAATACATTGTTCTTGAATAGCCGATGGAGTTTCATAGCCAACGTCATCGAGTGCTTGAATTATTGCATCGGAAAGGCCAAAACTTTTAAATGTTACGTTGGATGCATCATCAGGCATGATTCGGGAGAGTGAGTTTAGGAAAAGGGAGGATTATACCTTGAATCTGCTATCCACATTGAAATGACATCAGCCCATTTCCAACGTTAAACTAAATATTATTACTCAAACCATTTAATTGAGCATCCCATTGAAGGAATTTGTTTTTCAGGACCTTTGCCGCTTTTTGAGATTTGTTTCATAGCTTCAAACAACTCTCGCTTAGCACCATCAACAGACTCTTTTCTAGACTCATCGAGCCTTCCCCTGTATTGAAGACCAAGCTTATTGTTGTATCCAAAAAAATCAGGCGTGCAAACAGCACCATATGCCCTAGCCACTTCCTGAGTTTCATCAATAAGGTAAGGGAAGGAGAAGTTAAATTCAAGCGCCATTTTTTTCATATTTTCAAATGAGTCTTCCGGGTATTCATTTGGATCATTCGACATAATTCCTACACTATTAATACCTATTTGCTTTAATTCTTTTGTATCTCTAATGATTCTGTTAATTATTGATTTGACGTAGGGACAATGATTACAAATAAACATTATGAGAAGTCCATTTGTTCCTTTGAGAGAGTTTAAGTCATAATATTTTTCATCAACCCCTTTGAGCTTAAAGTCAATTGCAGGGAGGTTGAACTCACAAATTGGTGTTTCTGTTCTTACCATTTTTGATTCATTGCTTCATTTGTTATTATTTTAGTATAGCTTGAATAATGTGTCCTGCCATCATTAATCCAAATAAATTTGGCATGTATGAAATAGCGCCATTGACTGCTCTTGGTCTACCTGGAGGTGAAAACTCGGTTACATTTACTGCTTCGTGTGGAAGAGCTTTTATTTGAACTTCAGTGGAGTGAACCACAGGAAATTTTAATGAGGCACGCTTCATTCTGAGCTGTCTTCTGAGCTCTCGGGCTAGTCCACAGTATTCTGTTTTATCCATTCTTGAGATTGTTACTTTTGTAGGGTCCAGCCTTCCTCCAGCTCCCATGCTTGAGATTATTGGTTTATTAAAACGATTGCAAGCATCAATTAAGTTGGTTTTACAGGCAATCGCATCAATACAATCAGCTACAAAATTGTAATCCTCATCATTAGCTATTTCTTCAGCTTCTTGGCCGTCAATAAATAGGTTCTTTTCATTAATGACAGTATCAGGATTAATATCTCTTAATCTTTGAGATAAAACCTCAACTTTTGATTTTCCCAGGGTCGAATGAAGGGCGATGATTTGCCGATTGAGATCAGTCTTGGCTACTGAATCAAAATCTATGAGAGTAAGTTCACCTACACCAGCTCGACACAATGATTCTGCGCATGCCCCACCAACTCCACCAAGGCCTGCAATGACAACATGAGACTCTGCCAACTGAGCTAAACCTAGCTGACCAACTAAAATTTCTGTTCGAGCACAACTTCCAGCCATTAACTTATCTTAAAAAGATTGTATGTATTCTGGTCACATTGTTCAATGACTTCTTCAACTTTAATTTTTTTGATTCTTGCTACTCTCTCAGCAACTTGAATTAACTCATCAGGATTATTTCTATCATCTGTTTCGATGACTATAGACTCAATTGGCAAGAAGTTTACAATATCATGAAGCTTGTATGCATGAGGATTGGTCAGTGCAGCTCCAAATCCAAAAGAAAAGTTTATTTTCAATAAATTTTCAGCCTGTTGAAGACTTCCAGAGTAGGCATGAATAACCCCTCTTGACTTCGAGTAAGATTTAAGTAAATCAGTAACATCCTCTGTAGCATGAACAGAGTGGATGATTAATGGCAGGTCAAACCTGGTAGCTAGGGCAACTTGTTCATCAAAGAAGAATCTTTGTGTGTTTTGATCTTTAACTTTACATAGTCTAACCACAATTGCCAACCAGAAATTGCTATTGTGAGGGCTGATTTGCGGCGATTTTCGGAAATATCCAATGTTTAGACCTTTACTGACTGTGGGCTGGTTGCTTGTGACACTGGCCACGATGTCTGTTCCGGCCTCGGCAACCACTATCCTGGAGCTGAGCAAAAAACCGGGCAGCAAAACCATATTGAACATCGGTACCGCGCCACCGGAAAAGAAGACTCCCCTCAATCTCGGCGCTCTGCGTACCCGCGAGGCGCAATTGCCTGCAGCACCCCTATCCCGGTCGCAGCGGATGACTTTGCGGGCCAAAATGGCGGTTGACCGGCAACGCGCGGTGCAACATGCCCGCCGCGAACGCAAAGTCATAAAGCGCGAACACGACGATGAGTTTGATGAAGAAATTGCCATCGACGAATTCGGCCAGCCCTACATGGAATAGGCCCGGCTTCGGCTCCCGACAGCGGGAACAGCCTTCAACAGATGAAAGGCAGGCAGGTGCCGGTCAGAGCTGGTCACCGAGGCTGACGTCGCGGGTGGCGGAACGGATCGACACGGAAAATCCTGCCATCACGTCGATCAGGGTCATCAGCATCAGCAGGAAGAATACCGAGGTTGATGCCGCAGGGACCAGCAGGAATTCCACGAGGAATATGATCAACACGACCGTGGAAAGCAGGTGGTCGAGGATCGACAGACTGCCCACCCGCGTGGCCTTGAGAATTTCGACAAACAGCAGCACCAGACCGATGGTCAGCATCAGGTGACCCA
>ERZ651776.1474-NODE-1474-length-27999-cov-4.877695_pt1 | contig 27999 bp, 11 predicted proteins | sample MGYA00514761_ERZ651776 | MGnify/ENA metagenome assembly ERZ651776 | reverse complement strand
GAAGGTGACATTGGTAAGGGTTTGGATTTTGCCTTGGAATCAGTGGGACGTGGGAGAGCAAAGCGTGACCTGAAGACTAAGGAAGATGTGGATAAGTCAAAGAAGAAGTCGAAGACGTCTCCCCTCCCAATGAACAACCCCAGTGCAGTGATCGAAGGGATTGTTGCAGTCACTGACCCATCCGCGTTAAAGAACGCGGAGGGTCGTCGTACCCCGCGTATTGATGGCCATTTGTACGTTCGTAACGGCGTTGTCGTGGTGTACTTCGAGAATCACGGCATGTTCTACACGCGTGATGACATAAAAAATTGTATGGTCCTCAACTACCAGAATGTGAAATTGACAGGTAGTGGGACCGTTAACAAGAATGTAATTGTCTTGGTACAGGATGAGTTCGGGGTAGAGTCCACTGCATGGGAGCCAAGCCACCCCATACACAGCAATATGGTCTTCCGTATCCCCAGTACCAAACACGGGGACTGTATGGAATACCGGAAAGGCGGTGCAGTCGTGAACAAACGTTGCGCACCAACGGATATGCCATGTTATCAGCGTGAATTGGAAAATTTGAGGCGTGAATTGGAAAATTTGAGGGCAAGAAGCCCCGAAGCAACATGTTGCGAAACCCCTGGGAAACGTGGCATGCAGTTCCAAGGTGGTCGATATTACCTCCAAACCTATTGCCGCGATTGTAATTTGAAGATAAGTAAGGTTCGTGGTGAGGAAATGCGCAAAACTGTTGAGGGGAAGGCGCAGGTCATGGCGCAAAGCGCAGTGTCCACTCAAAACACACGCGGCGTCCAGCAGGGGTCGTATAATACGCAACTCGACCAAAAAGTGCACGTCCCGATCCTGAAGGACATCTACACTCTCCTTGGTAACGCGTTGATCACCAAGGCAGACGAGTGCGACTTCGAAATCGAACCCCGCCAATTCACACAGGACAAGATCGACGATGATTTGGTCTACTACATTGGTGTAAACGAGGGCATCCCCAATTTCGATAACTTGTCTGTGACATTGAAAGTCAACAACCCCGTCGTGAAACTCCTTCCTGAACAAAGTGCTCGGATGGTTGCACTGTCGAAGACAATGAAGAGTGGGGCGGCGCCCGACAACAACATCGACCAACAGTCAGTCGCGGCAATTGAAGAAATTCAACGGCTTGATGGCAAGCAAGGTAACTACAAGACCGATCTCGCGAGGAAGTTGGCATTTGGCCTGAATCGTATGTGTGACGGCGCAAAGTCTAGTCAGAAAAAACGGAAGGAGAGAGGTCGGGAATTCAACACCATGGACAATTCCCATGTCATGACGTTGAAACGAAAAGTGATTGAGTTGTTCATTGCCCAGAAGGGGCGGTGCGCCATCAGTGGACACCCCATAACCTTTGTGAGGAGGGGGGGATGTGACGAATCATCCCCACAGGAACTCCCCGCGAGCATCGATCGCGATAACAACAAGGAAGGTTACGAAGTAGCGGACAACATCAAACTGGTGTGCGACGTGTTCCAAGCAGAGCACACCTCACTGGCGTTTGAAGACCTTAAGTGGTCAAGGGATTTATTCGAGGAGTGGGGGGAGGAGATATTCAGGGGCGGTCTCACTGTGGAGTACAGGGAACTCCCCCAGGGTGTGCGCAAAAAATTGGAGGCAAAGTACCGCAATTGCATGAAAAAAAAAAAAAGTAAAATAAGAATCAAAAAAGTCTTTGGGCAGACAGTAGTTAACTCGATAAAATTATTTAAACCAGCTAGAGACGTTACTCAGGATGCGACGGGGGCGACCGCGTCATTACAATATGTGTTTCTCATCCATAAGTCCAACATAATCTTCTCTTTTTTGAATCTCTTTTTGTTGTCTTGGGGGGTAGTCAAGGGCCACCCATCCCACCAAGGCCAACAAAAACGGCTTGAGGCGTCTACGCCAAACGCTTCCCGAAGAAAATAAGATGAAGTGATGAAACCTAGTCAGGTTTGCGTTAAATGTTTTCAGTTCTTTTCTTTAGTTGCTTATGTTAGTCTGGTAGACGATTGATGGTTTGGTATCTTTCTTTCGATTTTGGGTCATTTAGGGTCTTTTTAGATCACAACGTTGTCCGCTCTGTTGCCGATCGTCAAGAGTTTGTCCATGGCCAAGTAGCGGTTCATACAGTGATGGTGGGAAGCTGGTTGGTAACAGTACATTATCATTGCCTGTAGGATCTGGGTCGATTTCATTATGAGCTGCTGGGTAAAAAGGGGGTTTAATCAGGCATGCTCTAAATTTTCAGGCATGCTCTAAATACTCACCAAAAACTGGGCGCGACGCGCGTAATTTTTAGAGGTCTCGTTTTCATTCGGCACGTGATTGTCGGGTACGATTTAGCGAAAAATTGGCTGATGCTCCAACTTCAGAATCTCCTCGATCTACTTCGGCGAGCTACTTCACCTGTGTTATGCACAAACTCTGCCTATGGGCGCCCGGACACCCTTGTTTATAATTCGGCGATCTACCCCGTTTATGGCATAACTTACAGAAGCAGATTTGAGTCGCCGATTTTCTTCTTTCCGCGCCCACTCCCAGAGTTCACCAACGAGATCAAAAGCGGCGAACGAGCAGCAAGCACACAGGAACATCAACGGAACCCAACCTAAAACCGAACAAAAAGAGAACATAAAAATGTTTTTTTCAGTTCAGTAGATTTTGGCTGGCGACTCATATGGTTTTTCCGAAATGGGTGACTTTTAGCCACTTTTGACTTTTTGCCTTTTGTTCGGATTTTCGACACCTCTCACCTTTCACCCAGAGTAAGTTGCAAATAAACATCCCTCCCCTGGACTAATGATTAATAATTTGTCTATAATTCTTGAGGACAGGCTCCTCTCGGTCATAATCACCCCTGGATTCGTGCTTTCGGCAGTTTTGTCATAGTTGGCTTCTTTCTCTCTGTCCCTTTTTTTAACCCCCCCCCCCCCCCTTTACCCTACCTTATCCCTCATTCATAACTGATTGTTTGCAGGGAGGGGGCATAACTATGCGCTTTAACTACACTTCAGAGCAGGGGATGATCGATAAACGCAACATGGAAGCGTTCGAGAAGGAACAGCGAGGAATCCTACCTGGATATAGGTATACTGAGGAAGAGCGTGCAGCTGTCACATCGGAAAAAGAGAAGGCTTTGCAGGCTCTACAATTGGCGCACTTCACGCTAGAACCGCATGTTTTATTTGACATGTATAAATCCGTGCATAATGACCAGTTAAGGTTCCTTTCACATTCTTCAGGTTGTGTGCACTCATCTCCAGAGAGAGTTTTATGTGAGTAATCATTCGGGAGTAAATCAATCTACTTATCTGTTCCTATGGCGGCGGCGGGCGATCTAACACATTTTTTGCTACGTCCTCCCTCTCCACGCGCACACACGCATTATACTTAGGGTGGCATTTTTTCTTGGAGACTGAATACAATCTAAACAGGCACTACCATGAGAATGGGATCTCCCAGTCTTTGTATCCATGTTATGAGGTAGCTAGCTTGAATGACCATGATTCTATCAACTACCGTTGCGTCTCGTTCCCCTTTCCATTGCAACCGCGAGATTTTTTGAACCGAGGTAGGTTACGTTACTACCCTCCCCTCACACTTCACTCCTCCTACTTCCACCTTTTCAACCTTCCCTTCCTTCCCTTCTTACTTCATTTAACCCTGAATTAACACTTCCTCACATTTACCATCCCATCACAATGGTAGACATCTTCGTTAAGCTAACGGCTGACAGCTACTTATATATTTCCTTTCCAGTGAAAGAAACCTCGGATCTTGTCCCGTGCGATTTTGACCAGTCAACATTGGATCACCGTGTCCGTGGGGAGCTCCACCGGGTAGTTCATTTGGAGAGACTGCCCCATGAGCAAACAAAGCTGAGAACATTTTCAGATATTGATGCCAAAGGGACGGCCTCGAAAGGGATAGTCGATTCGGCGATGAGGCGAGTATGTCATTCAATTTTCCTCTGCCACGAGTACTTCCAGCGTAGCGATGAAGTCGATCGTCTGGAGCGGGCAGCGTTTACATCGAAGATGCCCGAAATTCCAATCTCAGACCAAGAAAATGCGACTGTTCTCGATACTCTCAGGCACGTGGGCATGAAATATTTGGGTAATGGCAACTTTGACGTGGAAAAAGAAGTTAGTATCCTTGACCAGGAATCCAAACAGAATTCCGCGTGGAAACATGTGAGGTTGGGCTCTGTGAGCTTACAAGATCAGAACTTCTTAAAAACGTTCATGAAAAGGGGATCGACGAAGGGTTCCTGGCAAGCACGGGCCGTCGCGAGGGTTGACACTTCTGCCGCGGATGCGCTTGCATGGCTGTGGTATACTTGCAGCAACTTCAGGCTGACGGCTCACAAGAAGGAAGGAAATAGTGCGATACTGACTGACTACGACAACTACGACAACTACGACAACTCCGCTGGCCGCGAAAGTCGAATAAAATATTCGACTGGCCGCGAAAGTCGAGCAACATATTCCGACAATTCCTTCTCCAAAAACGTCTTCTCACCCTCCTCCACTGTTGACGACCAGCCAGTTGAGCATTCGCCAAATCTCTCGCCACATTACGATACGTTGAGGAGAATTTTGCAAGATGACACCTCCTCGTCCCTCCCTACCAACAACACCGGCCACACCAAGTCTACCGTAGTTCACAAGTCCATGCCGATGGGCTTTGAGCATAGGGAGATAAACACAAATTTGACTTGGTGTGAGCTCGGCGGTGCTCTCCTCCTTGCTCAGGATCCGTCTGATGCTCAATATCCGCGAAAAGCAGTCGAACTGAAGCCGCTTGGGAGGGTGAAACATGCTAAGACAAAGACAAATCTATTATCAACAACTTTCGGGTTTGCTAATTCCCCAAAGGTAGATTCGATGAAGTCTTCATCAAGGAAGATTGCAAGCTTTAAAAGCCTTCCGCGCTCATTATCAAATCGAGCAACTTCCAGAACAAATCTTCCGAACTCACCATCGGTTCGAGCAACTTCCAGAACAAATCTTCCGAACTCACCATCTACTGGAACAACTTCCGACGAGAATATGCCGATTGAGATGTATGATACCGAGGATGTTTACAAGCAGGACAGCAAAAAAAATAAAATTGTGCAGGTAAGTGAGTGAGAGCCCGTATCATCGTGAAATAGGGAAATCGGGCGCCTCAATCGCTGACACGTATATTCTGTCTTACCCCTCTTTCTCAGCTTCGCTGCAGGGGTATTTGGATCATGAGATCCCTGGCCCCGACTATTTGCGAAGTTACTGTCCAAACATCCTTTTCTGACGAAGGAAAGCTTCCCTCCTCTGTCCTAGCAAAGCTGAGGCTGAAAGTATCGTTTGAGACGATAACTTCCCTTAGATCTTACTTCCTGCGGAATGGACTTCAAATTGATAGGGAGATACGGAGAGTCTTCGTCAGTAGAATTCCTCATGCAGTGGTAACCGATAAACTCACTCAGATCGTCGACGAGCAGATGGGTAAGGTCAAACACATATCAGAAAACATGTGGATCAAGCTCCCTTCGACCATCCATGTGAAAAAATCCAAAATCTACATGAAAAGCGCCAACGCTTGGGGAAAGGCCGCCAACGCTTGGGGAAAGGCCGAGACAACGCTTGACTCAAGCGCTGAAGATTGTTTAGCTTGGTTTTGGGACTACTGCAGCAACGAACGATTATCTTCCGTGAAAAATTTCCGGAAGAATCCTCGTGAGCTTGTCAAGTCGTACGGTGAAAATCACAACATAGTCAGTACCATCAAGGGTCTGCCATGGCCACTTACCACCCGTCAATTTTTTTACGAGAACACTTGGTTGAAACGCAGCGACGGGAGGTGAGTTAAATTTATTTCACATCAGTCGGAGTCGGTTGATTCGGTGGACTCGGGCCGACTGTGACCTATATAATACACATACAAACGTTGAGCAAGCTCTCTGAACTAACAAAACTGGCCTACTCACTGCAACTGCTTTTGTCGATAGTTACGTTTACGCTTGGCAGCCGTTAAATACTCACGAGAATACAGCCATCGACCAATTCATCAACATGGGCGATTTCTATCGCACTAATTTTATACAAGCAGAGACTCGTGGGTACGTACTTATCACCCCCGAGACAGCTTCATCCTGCAAAATCGCCTACTTCATGCAAGTGAATGGCAAGGGCAATATTCCTGCGAAAGTTGTCGACGTCGCGATATCCAGAATGCTGGGGTCCGTTGAGCAGGTATATCACGCTTTTAATCAAGACGAAAATGTCGACACCGAGTTAAGACAAGAATTGATGAAAAAGATCTGTACAACTCAAGATTACACAGAAGATGAAGAAAATTTAGTCCACGAAGTCATGGTGCATCTCAGAAAATCCTCTATTGGTCACCCGGTGACCTGGGGCAACGAATCATGGCAAGGCGCTACCATCCAGCGCAAGAGCAACAAATCTTGGTGCGTAAAGTTCGAATTAATTGTCGACGCATGTGCGGAAGAGTGTGCAGCCCATAACTTCATGTTTATGAGTAGGGATCGCATAAAAAAATTCGACCGTCCTGAAATTACGGCCAGGGAGGCAACACATGTAAATAATAACTCATTTGATGCTAACTTGGTCATGGACGTGGGCTTTAACGTTTCTGTCGTTCGACAACTGCGGGAAATATCTTACCGCAATACTTTGATAAAAAAAACCTCCGGAGATGGGATCAATAGCAATAGTAGTACACGCCGAATGATAGTTCACGTCGGAAGAACCCTTGACAAGAGTCAGACAACTTCCAACGAAGTTCAACTCAAACTTATGTTTTGCTCCACTTACGAACCTTCTGAATGTATAAATACCGACTCCCACTTGGAACTATCTGCTGAGCGCACTATTTCTAGTTTCTACAATCTCGAATCTGAGATAGCTAAAACAAAGATGAAATTTGTGATTGAACTTGAGACTGTGGGGGGCGGCGTTACGCCCAGAGCGACCGAAAAAACAATAAAACTCTTTCTCAGAGACTTTTGTCTAGATACCCGACGTAAATTTTGCAAGGATATTGAGATTGATACCGAGCGTCGAAATCATTTTATTAACCAGTCGGAGATAATTATGGAATCTATGTCAGGCGATGCTTCCGATGAGGAATTAGATGACCATGTTGATCGTCTTAGAGGCAAGGAAATGCAACTGGTGATGGCAGCAAGCAACTTTCTGGATACGTTCGACAATGGCTCGTCCAATGCCGTCACACTTGACTTAGGTGACAAGATGGTAACAAGTGTCGCAAGGGTGTTGGATGGCGTGGTGTGGTGCAAGCTATCATTACAAGTTCATGCGAGCTACAAGCAGGTTTTTTCTTTCTTAATGGACGTGGAGTCAAGGGCTTTGCAACGCAGCAATTCATTGCAGCGTAGAATCCTTGAAACTCGCGATAACACGCAAGTTGTGCAGGTTATAGAGGAGATTACTGATCTAGAAGGTGGTATATTCGTGACAACTCATCGCACAATGACAAGAAAGACGATATGGACTGAACAGAAGAAGGGTGTAAGCATCAATCACAATCAAAGCAATCGTAAGGGAAGTGCAAGACCTAAAACTCAGCGAATGAAGGCAGCGCAAGGACAACCTCAAGCCGAGGCTTCTAACAGTCGATACATTTTGTATTCTCAGCCGGTCATTCTCGGCGACCAAGAGGAGAGTGTAGAAGACTCCACCACACCCGTCACCAAATCATTACTAAAACTTAGGCAGCCACAAGGTAGCGGTCTCATTCGTAAGGAGTTCACTAATGAAGTAAATATGTCGAGAGTCACCTACCTCAGTGCCGACCAGAGCTCCGTGGAGATGCTATTTAGGACGACGCTTCCTTCGACATCACTCCCCGGATTTGCCAAACACAAAATTCACGATGGAGGCGAGTTGAATGACAAACGGGGCTCCTCAGTTCCTTTAGGGGAGAATCTTGATATTGGGGTCAAAAAAGGTGCTAGCGAAGTCGCCCTCTCGCACAAACAGAAGGCTTACGCGGAAAAGGTGATACCGACCAAGTATGATTTCCAAACTCTGTGCACTATGCAACGGTACTTTCAGCACAATCGCTCTCTTGCTGATTTAGACGAAGAAGACGGCGTAATTATGGGGAAATTACTGATGGGTAGCACAGCTCGGTTACTTGACGCAAAACAGCGGTCTAAGAAGGCCAAAGAGGATCGGCTTAATTCATTCTTCAAAGAATTTGCTGCCATGAAAGAACTTACCTCTGCCCACGTATTCTTTGAGACCATGATCCGCGAACTACTTTTGCCGGGATCGCAAGGGAAAAGGACTTCGCAGAGGCTTCAACAGTGCAGCAAGCTAGGCCTTCTATACAAGTCTGACGGCATTGCTCTCGGCGCATCCTATTTGAGTTACATCAACATGAGCGCAACAGAGGAGGGCGCTTATAAGAGTTTGATGAGAAATTTCCCCGTGTTATCGGAGTTTGAACTGGTGAGTAATACCTAGTGGCGCGCTTGTGGTTGCGTAGGCATACACTGACCCTTGAAGTCTCTCCTCTCCTTCCTACGTACACAGAAATACCGATTTTTTCGCCCCTTCATGGTCAGCATAGGAAAAAGCCTTCGTGTCTCGGAGACATGGTTTAAGCTGTTTTTGTGCTTGGCTGCTGCAGCGGCCGGTATTTTGGACGTTGGCAGTGATATTTATTCCATCTGGCACTATAAAAACCTCGGAAGTCACGAGGTTGGCAACATCCTTGCCGTATTCGTGTCGTTATCGCTTTTTTTGCAGCTCATGCTGGTCGTTTTGACGCACCACAAGAGCGGACAAAATCTGGCAAAGGAAATATTTTTGTCGCTGACTTACACCAAAAACGGTGTCAATTGGTGGCGGGTGATGACCGACAGAAAACAGGACGGTCATAACCTCTTGACCCCAGTATATGAGATGATGCTTTATATGGTGATTGAGGTTGCGGCGGAAAGCATCCCTATAACTGTTTTGCAGGTTTACATGATTTTGGACAGTGATACGACTGACTTGGTCGTGGTATTTGCCACCATCATATCTGCCGCATTTGTGTCCGAGACAGTCTCCTATCTCACTTATGTCAAGGACGTCGACGAAGAGACAAGGGAGCAAGGGAGCATTTTCTTCGGTTTCTTCCCACTGAGTGGAATCAGAATGTGGATTGTCTGTGTTGCCTTGCGGCTAATTAGTTTTTGTCAGCTCTTGGGCAAATGTGTTGAAATTGCACTCCTGTACCAACTGGGAGGGAAGACTTTGGTCATCGCCGTCTTGTCTCTTGAAATGACGGCCTATCTTCTGTATAAGGCTATTAGGAGGGACTTTGCATATTGGTTGCCAGTCGGCGGAGGCAAGCGAGGTTTGTTTGTGAGTCTCGTTGCTAGGGTGGTCATGAAGTTAATTGCTGACTTTACCGCGATGGTCCACACTCGTCACCCTTACGAGCTTGGTGGGTCTTTCTGGTTATTTAATTTGGTCTACACTCAGGCGAGTATCTTCGTAGTGTTACTTGCGAAGAAAAATATTTCTGACTCAAACAATGAAACTAATGGGGTCGATGTCGAGTTTCTCTTCACTCGATTGGGGATTGTTTTCCTTGTACTGCTGCTCAGCGTCGTAACGTTGCTGAAATGTAGCGAGAAAGAATTTCGGCATACCTTCTATAGTCCTATGAGGGCACGGGAGTACAGTCGTGCGCTGTTTGACTCAGGAGACGATTTGCTCAGGATAAGTGTGTTTGCGGACAACCCAGCCTTTTACGAGGGCTACTCGGAAGAGCTGAAGAATTGGATAAGTGAGAATTGGGCCGAATGGCTTGTTCAGAAACCCAAATGGTTCACGGTCGAAACAATAGGCAACATACCACTTGATTACATACCACACCAAAAAAATAGCACTGAGGATTCAGTCGCAGACTTACTGAATTACATTACGAATGGTGGTCGTGGTGGCATACAATCTTCAGAAAATTCGAGCGAGCTGGCAAGGGGAGGAACAAGAGGGAAACTTAATGTAGGGCGTGGCGATGGCTCCACTAAGATTGATAGAAAGCTTTCTATCCATGATAAAAGGTCTATCAGAGAGGAGAGGTCTGTGCGCGTCAGAGATACCTGGAACAAGGATGGTGTGATAAAGCAGAAGAGAAAATTGAGTATTTTAGTTTAAAAACTGGGGTTAGGTGTATGAAACTTGTTAGGGTAGACGAACCGAATAGTTACGATTTTGTTGTTTTCAACTTCCAAAAGGTTTTTAGTTTTTAGCTGCAAATCCAGGGGTGGTCAGGAAGACAAATGTATTCCTGAAAAACCAAGTCGTAGTAACACAGATTCGTTGGATCACAGCAGCTCCCGCTTATAGTATCATCTGGCACACACACGTGGCACAGGTCGTGCTGACAATTGGTGTCCTTCTCTTTATCACTGTTCTTGTTGCCGTCATCAATGTTTTCGACAGGCCATGATTTGCTCCGCCCATAGACGTCATCTTCCCACCGTTTTATTTCAAACTTGGCACGGCGCTCTTCGATTAGTTCCAAAAGTTCTTCGCAAATTGGCTGATAGCTAGATTCACAAGCACTTTTGATGTTGCAGCCGATCAGTGTATCAACATAAGGGTAATTTGCGAGTTTGTTTTCGACATTGTCACCGACTTTCTCTACACCCCAAGGTAGAGTTGTACCAACTCTTATAGTGCCATCATAGTCCAGACTGTCCAAATAAATGCCATTAGGAAAACTACACCCGCTATCGAAGTTGTTGTAGCACGTCTCAAGGGATATTTGTTTGTAATATGCACCCAATTGAGCCAAATCCATCAGCGTTTCAGGGCACCAGTGGAGCGAAGGAACGTCAAAACAGTCTTCTGTGCAAGATTTCAATTGTTCACTTTTGTTAGCTAGAGGGTCAAATTTGAGATAGGCCGCAGCCTCAATTTGACAGCTAGGGGAGGAAGTTGCCATGCTTCGAAGGTAAAATTTATTGTCGGGCTTGTCCTTTAGTTTTCGCTCGTTGGCACTAGAAAATGCGATAATTTCGCTGCGATAAGCATCCGATTCACTCTCAATGGAGCTGCCAAGTTCATTATCCATCAACTTCCCGTCCATCGCATGGAAACTTAATGGGCCAGTGAACTCAACAAAGTCACCAACATACGGAATGAACCGGTGTTTATTCGCAATCAACTCATGTATAGGCGTTTTGTTGGGTTGGCTCACACGCGTGTCGATTATGAGATTTTCCATAAGGTCGACAACCTGCTTCCAATACGCCTGTTTTTGCGAGGGCGTGACTCCTGGAAAGGCATCTTCTCCCACAGCAAGCTCAGAGCCATGTTTTGTCATCCACACAACGACAATCTCACCATCATGGGAGAGCAGCCAGTCACGAATTTCAGCAAGGTATCCAAGCGCATACTGGTTGGATTGTAGCATGTGAAGCGAATACCAACTTCCATCAGATTCCATCATATGGCGAAAATCGATGAAGCGGACGCCATTGTCCAACTGCTGCGTGATTGAAAGCCCCTGAGTTCGCGCTTGGGTCCTGATGAAATCTTCTATCTGACCTGGAATCAAATTGCTAAAGTGGTTCAAAAGCTTGGACAACTCCGGATAGTCGTCTATACCCCCATCAGAGACTGTTAAGCTCAGATCATAGGTTAGAGAATCGTGAGTTCCTGGCAGGGAGAGGTCAAGGATTGTCAGGTTTTGAATCACGGGAAGGGTAGTTTTCATCCAATCAGGGAGAAAGTGAGGCGGAGAATTTGGGTATTCAGTTAGGCAAGTGTCTGCGTAAGCTACATTGTCTTTTGAACTGCACTTGTTGAAAGGTGAACCATCAGCATGACAAGTGCTATCTGTCGAGCACCAAGTGCAGCCAATTATTTGTTGCAGGTCGTCGCTAGAGTTATTTCCTACTACATGCGAAACAGAGGTACAGGTTGCACAGGTTGTAAGCATGTCACAATTTGACGCAGAATTAGCATTGACAGAAGACAACACAAAGCAGAACAAAAGACAATGAAAGAAATTCTGCCCCATAATAATTGCCGAGTCTAGGATTTTTGGTTTCTCAGTTCGCAGATAGGTTTATTTTGTTGTTGTTGTTGTTGATGTCACCCTTTTTGTTGTTACCCTTTTTGTTGTGACCTGGTTTCTCCTTTTCATGGAGATATATGGAGATTCAATTTTTGAGCCCCCATTGAAACCCCACGAGACCCGAGAAACAGACCAGAGGAAGATACTGTTGGCAGGATTTGCGTTGCTGTTTGGGATTTTAAACAAGCGGTCAGGTAAGATGCACACGGCGGACTCCACTATCCTGTATTTTAACTTCCTTTGGTGCATCAGGGCACCTAATCAAAATTCAACTCTGCTTGAGTTGACAGCCTCGTTCGAGTTTGTTTGCTGGAGATGTTTCGGTTGCGTGCTTATTTCTGCATTAGAGAGCACTTGCATCTGCCCTATGAACCGACCCATCCACAGAAATAGCTAATATCCTCGTTTGCACGCCTCATATCTTCAACATCTCTCCTCTTGTCCCCATCTTATTTTACAACCCTTTCTGCAGCAGCAACAGCTGTAACAGCATCAATAAAACAAACTACCCGAACCACGAATAGAAGAAGAGATGGAAACATCCAAGTCTGCGCCAGATTTGTCGGCCGTTGCCCACAACAAGACGAAGGTGGATAAGTTTGGTACTCGCTCTCACAGATGCAATGCCCGTCCGATAAATCCTTTTGAGGATGCCGAGACTGAAACGCAGGAGCTTCTGTCAGAGGTTTTTGAATCTTCTGGTTGGAAAAGAGACGGATCGTCTGCTTGTGCGAACAATGCGAAGATCATGGCATCTCTCACTGAGCTAGGACCTGAGAGTCCATATGTAACTGCTGTAGACGAGGAATCAGGCATGCGCGCAGTGCACGCTTGTGCTGTGAATGGCTATGTTGATCTTTTGAAGGCTTTCATGGAGCTTGGAAAGGTTGACCCCCTCTTACCCGCTACAGGCTTGGGCAAGAAGATTAGCTGGGTTAAGCGCCAATGTGGAGCTGGTGTGGATTGTCTGTGGCTAGCGAAGAGGTAGGTTTGGCGCTTTTGCCTTTTTTCGTAGCATGTGCGCGGCATGTAATTCATCTAACGTTTACCCCCCTTTTTCGCTACTTGCTGAAGGCGAGGCCACGGCAATATAGTCAAACACCTTATTTCGATCCCAGTAGTCCAAGAAGAGATTCAGCGGTTCGAGGTCGCTTTGGTGGAGAAACACGCCGAGCTGGAGGCAGCCGAGAAGGAGAGGCAGCGCGCCGCGGAGGAAGAGCGACTCCGACTAGAAGAGGAAGAACGAAAGCGGCAGGAGGAAGAACGCAAGCGCAAGGAATTCGAGAAGGCTCAGCGCAAGTTCCGCGACAAGATTGTCAAGTACGATGGACAGATTCGCGCCTACAAGAAAGAGATCGGAGAGAAGGAGTTCTTCTCGTATGACTTTGGAGCCGAGGATTCATTGAAATTGATCGCCTCGTGCCAAAAGTCCCACTCCACTAAGCTCAAGGAGCAGCAGATCAACCTGTCCGACTCCAAGAAGCTACAGTTGGAAGATGCACTTGCCAAGTCTGCAAAGATGTTGTCTGACGTCGGCGAAACACTGGAGGGTTTCGAGGTGCTCTGGAAGCTTCGCAAAGAACTTGATGAGTTCATTGTAGAGCAGGGCAAGTGCTTGTGGTCCGAACTTTCCCCTGAGAAGATGGAAGAGGAGACACAAGGCCTCGTCAAGCGAACTAAGAAACTTCCCAAGATGCTCAAGGAAACGAACGCATACGAGGGCCTGGACAAGCAGGCTAAGGGCTTCTTCAAGATCTGCCCGCTCATAAGCTCACTATGTACTCCTTCCATGAGGGAGCGCCACTGGAACGAGATCATGGACGGCACCGGGACCAAGTTTACTCTCCCTGATAAGGACCCTGACATGACACTTGATACTATGCTTGGTCTCGACTTAGGAAGCAGCGCCAACACGGCCCTCGTGGAGGAGGTGACAGACAAAGCGCAGAAAGAGGCTAAACAAGAAGTCCAACTCAAGACGCTGTCAGATACGTGGTCCTCGGTTGAGCTCACCGCAAGCATGTACAAGGACACGGATGTGCCTCTCATTAAGATGGTGGATACCGATTTTGAGGTTCTCGAGGCCGACCTCCTCATACTACAGGGCATGGTTGCCAGTCGCTACGACTTCTGGAAGAAGGAAAGCAGCGCCTGGCAGGTGGAGCTTGTCGCCCTCAGCGACGTCCTTGGTTGCCTCAGTGAGCTTCAGCGCATGTGGAGCTACCTCGAGCCCCTCTTCATCCAGTCCGACGAGGTAAAGAAAGAACTCCCCGAGACCGCCAAACAATTTGCCGAGGTCGACAAAGATGTTCGCAAGATTCTGAAGGAAATGTGGGCGGACAAAAACGCTAAGAAAGCCGCCAACAAGGAAGGCTTACTGAAGAAGCTTGAAGGCATGCAGCACCAGCAAGAGCTTTGCAAGAAGTCGCTGTCCGACTTCATTGACGGCAAACGCCGCCTTTTCCCCCGTTTCTATTTCGTGTCTGAAGCAGATTTGCTCGACATTCTGTCCAATGCCTCTAACCCGGCCACCATTATGAAGCACGTCGATAAATGCCTTCTCCAGACCAAGACCTTAGAGATTGATAGCCCCCCCGCTGGGACGCGCCCGACTGCTTCCATGTTTATTGCCGGTGTTGGAGTCGAGAAAGTCGCATTTGAGCCCCCAATCCAGCTCAATGACAAGGTCGAGGACTATCTGCAGGCTGCCTTGGATGGACAAATGAGTTCTCTTGCAAAGATTCTCACAAGGTCAGTCAAACGATATGCAGAGACTTCAAACCGTGGTGACTGGCTCATGAGTGGCACCGATAAACTGCGTGACGACCCAAGCCAGATTGCCCTTCTGACTGCCTCTATATTTTATGTCCGCGAGACGGAGAAAGCTCAGGATGACATAGTCGGGGGCAGCAAGGACGCCATGGAAAAGCACCTGGACAACATTAAATCGCAGCTCAAAGATCTGATCACCATCACGAGTGGAAACTTGAACAAGAGTGATCGAACCAGGGTCATGGTCATGATTACATTAGATGCCCACAGTCGCGATATTATTGAGAAGTTCATCCGAGAGGGAGCCTTGGCCCGTGACGATTTCCAGTGGCAGTCTCAGCTGAAGCAGAAGTTCGAGGAGCACACGGACCCGTCGAAGGCCGGTCAAGGACGTGGCCACGGCTTTATTCTGAATGCCAGCTTCTTCTACGATTTCGAGTATCTTGGCAACGGCGGCCGCTTAGTCGTGACTCCCCTCACCGATCGTATCTACGTTACAGCTACGCAGGCCCTCCACCTGTCCATGGGATGTGCTCCTGCAGGTCCCGCTGGTACGGGGAAAACAGAGACCACAAAGGATCTCGCCAACGCACTCGGAAAATGCTGCTACGTCTTCAACTGCAGTCCAGAGATGGATTACCAGTCCCTCGGTAATATATTCAAGGGGTTGTCAAGTAGCGGTGCTTGGGGCTGTTTTGACGAGTTCAACCGCCTCATTCCTGAAGTTTTGAGCGTCTGCTCTGTCCAGTATAAGTGCGTTACGGATGGTATCGCCAAGTACAAGGATGCCCCCATCGCTAGCGAGAAGATCATGATTGAAGGCGACATGGTTACCCTTAACCAGACCACTGGTGCTTATATCACCATGAACCCCGGGTATTTGGGGCGGAGCGCCCTTCCAGAGGGCTTGAAGGCCCTTTTCCGTCCCATGACTGTCATGGTCCCTGACTTAGTGCTTATCTGTGAGAACATGATGATGGCGGAGGGATTCACCACCGCCAAGTCGCTCGCTACTAAGTTTTTCACTCTCTACAACCTCCTCAAGGATCTCCTTTCTAAGCAGGAGCATTACGACTGGGGTTTGCGTGCAATCAAATCTGTGCTAGTAGTCGCTGGCCAGCTTAAGCGTGCTGACCCAGAATCCCAGGAGGCCGAGGTTCTTATGCGCGCACTGCGTGACTTTAACATCCCCAAGATCGTCAAGGTTGATGAGATCATTTTCTTTGGCCTGCTTGGAGATCTCTTTCCTGGCTTGGACCCACCCCGTCAGGTCGATAAGGAGCTCGAGGGCTGTGTAGTGAAAGCTTGCGACTCACTTGCTCTAGATCCCCACCCTACCTTCGTTTTGAAGGTAGTGCAGCTGGATGAGCTGCTCGCGATCCGTCACTGCGTCTTCACCATGGGACCCCCCACGAGCGGCAAAACGACTGCCACATTGTGCCTCGCCGAAGCGCGCAAGATCAAATTCCCAACTCCCACCGAAGGCGAACGCGGAGGACCAGTGAAAATTGTTGATGTTAATCCTAAGGTCATGGACACTCAAGATCTCTATGGTTACATTAACTTGGCCACGCGTGACTGGAAGGACGGTCTTTTGTCGACAATCATGCGCGATTTGGGCCAGATCGACGACGAGCGACCCAAGTGGATTCTTCTCGACGGCGATTTGGATGCCAATTGGATTGAGTCGATGAACTCTGTGATGGACGACAACCGGATGCTCACACTTGCTTCCAACGAGCGCATTCCCTTGAAACCCTATATGAGGATGATCTTTGAGATTCGCGATCTGACTTACGCCACCCCAGCTACCGTGAGCCGCGCTGGAATCCTGTACATAAGCACGGACGAGGGCTTCCAGTGGCGTTGCATTATTGCCTCATGGGTCAAGAAGCTCCCAACCACTGAGTGGCTGGGCGCTGACGCTACTCCCGAAGTGCAGAAGCAGCTGCTCGAGCTCTTCGAGAAATACGTTCCTGACAGCTTGAGGGCTATGAAAAAAGAGATGATCGCTCTAGTTCCTTATTTTGAGGCAGCTGTTGTCGGGACCCTTCTCCGTCTGCTCCAGGGCACGCTCAACAAACAGTCCACTTCCAGTCCCCGCTCCCTCGAGTGCACGTTCGTATTTTGCGCGATCTGGGCTTTTGGAAGCTCCTTGGGAATTGGAGACGATGGAACTGATTACAAGCTCAAGTTCAGCGACTGGTGGAAGTCGCATCAGTCCGCGAAAGGTGTCGCTTTTCCCCCGCGCGACACCATCTTCGACTACTGGCTGGACCCTGTTTCGAACGTATTCGAGGAATGGAGTAAGTCACCGGTCTTCAAGTCCGTTAGTTTTGATAGCAAGACGATGTCGATGAATGAGCTCACTGTACCGACGGGAGAGAGTAGCAGTGTCGCTTTCTGGATGAATAGCTTGGTCAGCAATGGCTACCCAGTCATGCTCTGTGGAGGAGCCGGGCAGGGTAAGACGCAACTCATCAGCGGTATGCTCAAGGATTTGAACTCTGACCAGTATGACACCCTGACAGTGAGTATGAATTTTTACACCTCTGGAGAGGCACTCAGGAGCATTTTGGAAGGACCCATGGTCAAGCTGAGCGGGAGCACGTTCGGACCTGCTGCTGGCAAGAAGATGGTATTCTTTGTGGACGACCTTAACCTACCTATGGTTGACAAGTACAACACCCAGAGTGGGATCAGCTTGATCCGCCAGCACATGGACTACGACCACTGGTATGACATCGCAAAGCTTACTCTTAAGACGGTCATCAAGTGTCAATACGTTTCCGCCATGAACCCCACCGCTGGGAGCTTCTTGATCAACCCTCGCCTGCAGCGCCATTTCACCGCTTTCGGAATCTCGGCTCCCAACGAGCAGTCTATCTTGACGATTTTCAGCACCTTTATGCAGGGTCACTTTGACAGTTGGGGATTCGACAAGAAGATAATTGATTTGACCGAGGACATCATCAAGGGTACCCTCGCAGTTCACAATGCTGTGGCCAGTACTTTCCGAAAGACTGCTGCCAACTTTCACTACGTCTTTAACCTGCGCCATATCGCGTCTGTCTTTGGAGGTATGATGATGACAACTCCAGCTAAGTTCGACTCGACTGATAAAGTAGCCAACGCGTGGTTGCACGAGTGCGAGCGTGTGTATGCAGATCGCCTCGTCAGCCCTGAGCACCAAGCCCAGTTCCAGGAGCTTATCCAGAAGCAGGCTAAGATGGCCATGCCGAGTTTTAATTTCGGCAAGTTTAGTGGTGAAAATGCCGCCCCGTTGGTGTTCAATCACTTCATGGCGGGGATAGGGGAGGAGCCCGTTTATGATCAAGTCGAGGAGATCGACACACTCAAGAAGAATTTGGATTTGATGCTCGAGGATTACAACGAGACCAACGCTGTCATGGACCTGGTGCTCTTCGAAGACGCCATGCGCCACATTTGTCGTATCACGCGTGTGATCAATAACACGGCCGGCCACTGCATGCTTGTTGGCGTAGGAGGCAGCGGCAAACAGTCACTAAGCAAGTTGTCATCGCACATCTGCGGCTTCAAGACAAAATCGATCACAATTTCTGCAACTTATGGCATTAATGACCTGAAGGCAGACATTCAGGAAATGTACAAGCTCGCCGGAGTCAAGGGAGAGGGAGTTATGTGGCTCTTCACCGACAATCAGATTGTCAACGAGAAGTTTCTGGTCTACATGAACGACTTATTGAGCAGCGGCAAGATCAGCGATCTGTACGCTCAGGACGAGTTGGACGCTGTGTGCAATGAATGCATTAAAAAGGCCAAAGAAGCCGGCTGCCAGCTTGATATGGCGAGTCTTTACGATTTCTTCATTTCTCAAGTCCGGAAGAACTTGCACGTCGTCCTGTGCTTCAGTCCTGTCGGGGATGCCTTCCGCAACCGTTGTCTGAAATTCCCTGCGTTGGTTAATTGCACGACGATCGATTGGTTCCAGCCTTGGCCTGAAGAGGCGCTGAATAGTGTCGCTGCCAGGTTTGTTGCCGACATGGACCTCGGCAATGACGAAATCAAAGCCGGGATAACAAAGTTTTTCCCAAAATCATTTGAAACAGTCAACATTGCAGCGAAAGAATTCCGTGAAAAGGAGAATCGTATCGTGTACACAACGCCTAAGAGCTACTTGGAGCTTCTTTCCGGTTACGACAAGCTTTTGAAGGAAAAGCGCGCTGAGAACGATTCGGCAAGCTTCCGATTGAGCAATGGAGTGGCAAAGCTGAAGGAGTGTGCTGACGCAGTGGATGTGTTGAAAGCCGACCTTGCCGTCATGGTCAAGGATGCTAACGAAAAAGCTAGCGTGGCCGGCGGTATTAGTGAAACAGTGAGTCGAGAAAAGGCCATCGTTGAGTTTGAGAGCGAGAAGGCCAACGAGGAGGCAACAAAGGTGGCCGAAATTCAGAAGGATGTGACTAAGAAGCAAGCCGATGCCGAGGAAGACCTTAAACAGGCTGTCCCAGCCGTTGAGAGGGCCATTGCCGCGTTAAACACCATCGAGGTGAAAGATTTGCAGATGGCCAAGACGATGAGTACGCCCCCCAAGGGAGTCGACGATGTCTTTAGTGCCGTCATGACCTTGTTTGCTGGCGTCAAGCGTCTTCCCTGCGCAGAAAAAATTAAGGTCCAGAAGAGTGGAAAGGTCAAAGATGCAGACAAGGACTGGGGAAACGCCAAGAAGGCTCTCTTTAACGACCCAAAACAGTTCTTAGCGGACTGTTTGGGGTTGAAGGAGGCCTTTGACGCGGGGGAGGTGCCTAACATCAACTGGAAAGAGGTCAGGCCTTACCTGGAATTGGAACACTTCAAGCCTGAGATCATCCAGGGAAAGAACCCTGCGGCGGCCGGTGTTTGCAACTTTGTTATAAATATCGTGATTTACTACGATATTGTCTCTCAGGTCGAGCCCAAGAAGAAGTTGGTTGCGGAGATGCAGGTAAAGCTACAGGAGGCCAACGATGCGCTGACGGCTGTCAACGAGAAAGTGAGGGGGTTGCAGGAGAAGCTTGCAGTCCTGACCGAGCAACTTGCGGAAGCTACGGCCACGAAAGAAGAGGCCGAAGCTACCGTTGCAAAGGGCATGAGCAAGCTTGACATGGCCAACAGGTTGATTAACGCTTTGGCCAGTGAGAATGTGAGGTGGAACCAGGGAGTAAAAGATCTGGCAGCCAACAGGTTTTTGCTGATCGGCGATGCGTTGCTAGGGGCAGCCTTTGTCTCTTACATCGGACCCTTTACGAAGCCTTTCAGGGATGACCTTGTGAACAACAAGTGGATGCCAGAGTTGATGACTGCCAACAACGGGGATCCCTTGCCCATGCTGGAGCCTGTCAACCCGCTTACCGTTCTAACGACGGATTCTGAGATTGCGCTTTGGAACAGCAAGGGGCTACCGGCAGATCCCGTGTCGACGGAGAATGGTAGCATTGTTTGCAGGAGTGCAAGATTCCCGCTGATGATCGACCCCCAGCTACAGGGAGTGGCCTGGATCAAACAGTTCACCGGAGGTGACGAGGAGAAGCCCCTACAGATCGCAAGGCTCGGAAACAAGGATCTGTTGTCGAAGCTGAAGCTCGCGTTGGAGAACGGCTACCCTATGCTTATCGAGAACATGGGGGAGTCTATTGACGCCATCATCATGCCCGTCATCCAGAGAAGCACCGTCAAGCGGGGTGGGAAGAATTGGACCAAGCTTGGAGATGACGAAGTCGAGTTCAACAGTAACTTCAGGCTGTACATGCACACCAAATTGAGTAACCCGCATTACCCTCCCGAAATCCAGGCCGAATGTACACTGGTGAACTTTGCCGTTACCCCTCAAGGGTTGGAGGACCAACTTCTGGCGCTTGTTGTCAGGAAGGAGAGGCCCGAGCTTGCAAGCCAGAAAGCCGGCCTTGTGCAGCAGGCCAACGAATTCATGGTGAAGGTCGCCGAATTGGAAGACGGAATCTTGAAGGGTCTTGCGGCCTCCGAGGGAGACATCACTGAGGATGTGGCTCTGATTGAGAGTCTGGAGGAGAGCAAGAGGGTCGCCAATGATATTGCGGTGAAGCTCGAGCAGGGCAAGAAGACCACTATTAACATCAACAAGACCAGCGAAAAGTATCGTCCGGTCGCGAGGAGGGGAGCACAGTTGTTCTTCATCATGAGCGAGCTCGTCAAGATTCACACGTACTATATGTACAGTCTTAACGCCTTTGTTGTGGTATTCCAGAGCGGCATCGAAAAGGTGCAGACTGAAGACAAGGCTGCTTCTACCGGAGGGTCTGGTCTGAAAGGCAAGATGAGCTTGATGAAAAAGTTGAAGAGCACCGCGAAAAAGATCATCATGATGCAGAGATTCAACTGGAACGAGGACATCTTAGGGGCCGCAGTGAAAGCCAATGCAGACGACTTGAAGAATGCCGACAAGGCCAGGGCAGGGCTAGCCGATATGATGGGCGGTCTAATGCTCAATATGCAACAAAAGAAAGCCGAGGAGGCTGCCAAAGCTTGCAAGAAGGGAGATCTCTGCGATGTGGGGAACTTTGGTACCGGCAAGGTCTTAGAGATCAGGGAAGACGGGAAGTTGGTGGTCGAGTTCGTGGATTGGAAGCTCGCCAACGGCGAAAAAGCAAAGATGTACTGCACGGCAGAGCAAGTAACCAAGACTATTGATTACCCTGCGAGGTGCTCGAAACTGAGTTCGACTATTACAAGCACTACCTTCAACTATGTCAGGAGGGGACTTTTCGAGCGTGATAAGCTGACAGTGGTCAGTTTGTTTGCGCTGACTCTTCAGATGAAGGACAGACAGATCGACGAAGATTACGTGAGCACTATGCTATTCAACAAGACTAAGGAAAATGTCAACGGGGAAGGGGAGCCGTTGGTCGGAGACGCTGTGACCGGATGGATGCCAGCGCTGAATTTGAGCCAGGGCCTGGCCTTGGGAGACTCGTTGGGAGAGAAGGTGCCTCAGTTTGCTGCCATGGCGGAGGACATGAATGCAAACGCCGGTGCATGGAAGGAGTGGTTTGAGCACAGCACCCCGGAGACCTTGGATTTCCCTGGTGTCACCAAGACGCTGAATGATCAGCAGAAGCTGGTTCTGATCAGGGCTCTCAGGCCCGACAGAGCAACTTTCAGCATGAGCAGCTATATTAGCAAGACGATGGGCGAGCAGTACGTGTTCCAGCCCCCTTTCGATATGAAAACCACCTACCAAGAGAGTAGTGCCAGTACACCCATGTTCTTCGTCTTGTTCCCTGGGGTTGATCCGACTCCCTGGGTGGAAAGTCTGGGGAAGAACCTGGGAATCAGCACCGAGAAGGAAACTTTCGTGAATATCAGCATGGGACAAGGACAAGAGAAACCTGCGGAGGCAACACTGGAAAAAATGGCTGCCAAGGGAGGTTGGGTCATGTTGCAGAACCTGCACTTGATGCAGAGCTGGCTGACAACGCTGGATAGGAAGTTAGAGGTGTGCGCTGAGACTGCGCACCCTGACTTTAGGTGCTTCATCAGTGGAGAGCCACCAGGGTTCAGCTATCAGCATAACATGCCCGAATCATTGCTTCAGTGCTGCATCAAGGTTTCTAACGAGGCACCGGCAGACTTGAAGAGTAACATCGTGCGAGCTTTCAGCTTGTATAACGACGAGTACTTGGATGACTGCGCCAAACCAGAGTCTTTCAGGGCGTGCTTGTATGGATTGTGCTTCTTCCATAGCGTAATGGTGGGGCGAATTAGGTTTGGCCAGATGGGTTGGAGCCGAAAGTACGGCTTTAACATGGGCGATCTTAAGATCTGCAGTGATGTTTGCAAGGCTTACCTGAATGATAACCCCACTGTGCCCTGGAAAGATCTGAGGTATATCTTCGGAGAAATCATGTACGGTGGGCACATCACAGATTTCTGGGACCGAATGGTGGACAACACATATCTTGACGTGCTGATGCAGCCTGATATCATAGAAAACCAGGGTATCTTCGCTCCCGGATTCACGAGTCCCAAGGCGGACGGGATGAAGTTTGATGATTACATCAAGTACACCAAGGAAAGTTTGCCAGCAGAGAGCCCGCCACTGTACGGGCTGCACCCCAATAGTGAAATTGCGTACTTGATGAACGCAACGAGCACTTTGTTCAGTACCATTTTGCGCCTAAGCCAGGGCAGTGACAGCGGGGGCGGTGGGGGCAGCGATGCCCTTAAAGAGACAATCAGCGACATCCTCGAGAGAATCCCTGCTCTTTTCGATCTCATTACGTTAGATGAGAGGAGCGAGGAGTTCTTGAAAGGGCCACAGGCACCTTATGTGCTGGTGGTCAAGCAAGAGTGCGGAAGAATGAACTTGTTGCTCACGACTATGACCAATAGCTTGGAAGAGTTGGAAAAGGGATTGGCTGGGCAGTTGAACATGAGCCAGCCCATGGAGGATCTCAAGGAAGCTTTGACCTTGATGCAGGTGCCAGGAAGAAACCCCTTCCACACTGCAAGCTGGGAGAAGTTTGCTTGGGCGTCGCAAAAGGGCCTGATGAGCTGGTTCTCCGATGCCATTCTAAGAGTTGACCAGCTTGTTGAGTGGACCGAAACTCTGCAATTGCCATTCAGTCTGTGGATCGGGGGGTCGTTCAACCCCACCAGTTTCTTGACGGCCATCAAACAGGTAGTTGCTAGGAGTACGAAGAGCGCCCTGGACATGATGAGCACTGAGACCCACATGACCACAATGAGCGAGAAAGGAGATGCCAAAAGCTATCCTGAGAGCGGGGCCTTTGTTCACGGCTTGTATATGGAAGGAGCCAGGTGGACCACAGAGGGCTGCTCAGTCGAGAATGTCAGTGGGACTGATACACAGGGAGCGGTTGCGGACAGTAAGCCGAAGGAATTGTACCCATTGATGCCGTTGATGTACATCAAGGGAGTTACCATCAAGCCCAGCTGGAGTCCTCAGGCCGTAGGTTATATCAGGCCGGAGCCGCATATCTACAACTGCCCTGTCTATTACACAACATTTAGGGGGCCAACATTTGTCTTCACCGCGACTTTGCTGACGAAACAATTGGGACCCAAACAGTGCACACTTGCTGGAGTCAGTTTGATCTTCAGCTTGGACGCGTAAGCGGCTCAGGAAGAGATTTGAAAGAGGAGCACAACACAATGACAATAAAAATTACTATAAAAAGAAAACATGAAAAACCTGTGGAGTTTGAACAAAAGTTGTAATTCAAGGAAACGGAACTGGCCACGGTTCTATACCTAAAAAAGCTGTCATTCAAGAAATCGGAACACAATTTCCTGTATTAATTGCATTGTAAATATGTTGATGTAAAAATATCACGGCCAACTAACTATGTCCAAATTATAATTTTGTCAGCATAGGAACGAATAATACCAAGATCCACTGAACCACTGAACGATAATAGCAGCTAAGGTTGTCACTTTCTACAACAAAATAAATATTCAAACCCAACATTGATGGGTAAAAAGAAAAAGAACAAAAGGAGCAAAATCAAATTTTCTCGAAGAATAATTTTAAAGATGGCGGAACAAGTATGAAATACAGGGCCTATCTGAAAAAAGTTGCTTTTAAAATCAAATAATTGACCACAAAAGTACATCAATACACGGTGTAACAGATTTTTTGGTTTGGTTACTTGAAATTATCCCCAAAAATGGGAGTCACAACCTCTACTACGGCAATCCACTTTCAAGAAGGGAATACCCTCCAAAATTCCGGGGAATACCGGTCTATCTCCTCGAACTCGCACAGAAGATTATCAAAAAGTCAACGGAGCATCCCAAAAAAAGAGAAATGGATAAAGAGAATGAACAAATGGGTGGGAGAAAAGAGAACGCGGAGAGGAAGAGGGAGGAAGACGTCTCCATCTTCAAGCCCGATGAAGATCGATGCGGACGCAAACCCCAGCCCCAGCACTGAGACTAGAATCAGCTCGAGATCTTCGCTTAGTGAACCAAGGAACATTCTGCCTGAACTAGTCAATGTTGACAGATCTGCCTCGGCTTCTTGGAAAATCAAACTCCTGGACATATCTGGACATACGGACCGTATTTGTTACACACCAAACAGCGACGATCTCAAAGAAAAATTTAACAAATACTGCCCGCTATGCATGTGTTACTTTCGCAACATTCTGCAAACGACCTGCTGTTCGCACTACATTTGTTATGGCTGTGCACTCTCCTATGAAGACTCGGCTGTCAGATTGCCCGAGAGTATAAAGTCCAACTTGGTGTGCCCACACTGTACACGGAGTGGTTTCAATTTTGCTGTTGTCGATAAAGATGCCTTGCAAGTGCGCAATTACGGTGACGACATTATGGCTGACCCAGCTGACAGTGATAGAAGAGACGGTGACGAAACACTAATCACAGCTCGAATTGTTGTCGGGGATTGCTTCGACGAATTGCGAAGTAAAATGATTCGCTTTGATTCTTTCCATTCTCAAAAAAAGATCGCCACGAGCGGCGGCGGCGGTGGCGTCGACAACGACGACGACGACGACAACGACGACGACGACAACGACGACGATGATGACTATGACGATGACCATGACGATGACGATGAAACAGACAGCGACTTACACTCAACGAGCAGCGACTTCTGCAGCAGCATGATGAAAATGGAAGATGACATCAGCTTCATGAGTATTAGCAACGAGTTTGAGCATAGTTTTGCGGAGGAATTCGTTGAGAAGTTGTTCTGCAGGCCTGTAAAAGTATGAATAATTAATTGCGACTAAAGAAATATTTAAACCCTACATTGCGACGACTGCTTTAAAGGAGGAACGAAGAGAAGACGAGAAATTTTCACAATAAATCTTCAGCCCTCACATATAGCAAGTTAAATACCCTTTCTCACTCGCAGTTGGTCTGGTCGACGTCATTGAGCACACTCAAATCAAAACCTTGATCGTGAGCCATGCCTCTGACCTTCTGCACGAGCTCTTCGTCGCGCTCTCTAGTGCGCGTGAAGATCCACAGGCCGCTACCATTCGTTCCATCACCATTCTTGCAGCCATCATCACCTTCAATAGTCGGCTGTCCGCCACTGATGAGCGCATATCCCTGTGTAAAAAAAAAATTAATTCACGCATGAGAGAGAAGAAATAAATGCGAATGCCAAGACTGATTAGTTGCGCTACCCTCACCTCTGTCTCATCATAAGCAAGCACCCAATAAGGACCCGCAGCAAACGTGGGCAGGAAACAGGGTGCCACCTGCAGCTTGGCAGGGTCATTTTTGTCAGCCGGAGCAGCGCACAGGGTGTCAGTGTCATGCACAGTTCCATCCTTCTCTTCAGCATGATTGTGCACCCCCACGGTCCACCCCAAAAACGATTTTTCGTCCTTGATAGTGTAATCGGCGGTCACACAGTAGTTTTCTTTCGCCGGAAGGTAATTGATCTGATTTTTGAGGAAATTATCCCCACAAAACAAGAGATTTGTGTCAGTCAAAGTTGAAAGAATGTTGTTCCTTTTCATTTTGTCAATTTTATTTTATCACAGGGGTAAAAAATTAACTTTAGCCTTTACCAAAAGGCGGACTAGCATGAACTACACATAGACGCTCACCTCCTGCTGCTGGTGGATGTACCATTTCCCATTTGCATAAGATGTAAGATCAAAGTCGGGCTGAGTCGTCACTGGTTTGCATTCACCAACAGACGTGACCTTATCTGATCTGAGGAATTTTCCATCTACAGATAACGCAAGGAGGGAGAGAAGAGAGAATTTCATCTTAAATATCAGGTTGAATAATACGTGTAAAAAGGATATTTCTTTATTCTTTCATGCTGACATCAATGACCAATGACCAATGACCTGCTTGACTTCGCTGACGAGCTGACGACAAAAAAAATCTTTTTAGAGAAAATATGACCTGTGGGAATAATATAAAATACAAAAAGTTCAGGTTGGATCTCAGTTGTCGCTATGACCCAGATGTGCAAGGTGGGAGAACGTGTCACGAGGAGGCCCTTAATAGCCCCTAAATGACTAACTGTCCTAATACTAACACTAAAATACAAATCCCTCTAATATAAACTGCGCAACAAATTCCACATTATTTCACAATATAATTTCTCTAAGCGTTCAATCAAGACATTCACACAATTGCTCATACACCACACACCTCACAATTCACTCTAGGACGGTACCAATCCAAGAAAGAAAGAGTGACCCTCCCTCCTCAGCATCATCACCTTCACATCCAACCACTTCTCAGCTCACTAGCATTGGTGGTAAAATCCATGTCAATATTCGGGCTGTTCTTTATCGCCGTCAACAATTTCCTCCTCAAGACCTCCTTGCTGCTGTACTTCGGCAAGGCCAGCGAAAAGAAGCAGGTGCTGGCGTGGGGGAGGTACTCATCAACGACGGCTTGGTCCTTCTCGTCGCAAGTTTTGCTGTCCTTCTGGAGCTTGAAGTTCTGCTCGAAGCCTGCCACGGTGCTGGGGAGGCTCTTGCGGGCCCAGACAAAGGACAGGAAAGACTCTTTCTCCTTTGTGCTCATCTCCCTCAGCACCTCGAAGAACCAGATGCAGTGGTCGTCGGTCTCCTCGCACCCCTCATACTCAGTGACAACCTTCAACATTTCAAAGTCAATCTCGCTGCTCCCGCAGATGAGCTCCCTCAGCTCCTTCCCCGTGAACAGCCCGAACAGTTCCGTCGGGAGTACGGTGCTCATCCCCTCGCGCCAGCAGTCGGCCCCGAAGGTGCCCTCCGCGGCCTTCAGCCCGACGGCGGTCCGCGCGTCGAGGACCGGGGTGTGCCGGGCACCGTCCAACGACCCCGATCCCCAACCGAACATTTCCGCCAGGTTCAGACCAGAATCGCACAGCGTCGAGCTGTTGGACACCATCTTTGCAAGCAAGGTGTCAAATTCATTGATGGTCTCCAGGCACGCGGGGTGGAGTCGTGTCCCGTCCAGGCTTCCACCCTTCCCATTCCCATTCCCATTTCCATTTCCATTTCCATTTCTATTTCCATTTCCATTTCCATTTCCATTTCCATTTCCATTTCCATTTCCATTTCCATTTCCATTTCCATTTCCATTTCC
>ERZ651776.1471-NODE-1471-length-28031-cov-4.961294_pt1 | contig 28031 bp, 22 predicted proteins | sample MGYA00514761_ERZ651776 | MGnify/ENA metagenome assembly ERZ651776 | reverse complement strand
CACTCTCACTCTCACTCTCACTCTCACTCTCACTCTCACTCTCACTCTCACTCTCACTCTCACTCTCACTCTCACTCCCTAACCTTTACCATTACTCTGTATTATTCGTTTGCCCAGAAGAGAACTGCTCTTTAAGTTCTCTCTCCAATCAATTTATCAACACCCTCCCTACCTACCGCACCCTCACCCAGCTGCACTCAAAAAGCAAAAAATTGTATTGCTGATAATGAAGTTTCCCTCCAACCCATACCGAATGACGGAATACGCGAACCTACACCACGTATGAGTGAAACAAGTTAGCAAGGATACATCACAGTCAGTACATCACAGTCAGTTCATCGACCCTGTCACTCTTCACTCACCTCAATTCATTGTTGTGATTAAAACCAACCCCCCTCAGCAAAGGATTCCGATAAATTTCCTCTATCTGCCCCTCTGTCTGCGGCTGCTGTGAGTCCTCTTTTCTGATCATACACCGAATCAAAACCATGGCTTCCATCCTTTTTTCAATGCTCAAGTAGCGTCGCAAATTACTCCCAAGACTGGCGAAATCCCGCTTTTTCACAACATTAACCACCTCACAAAAAGGAATCGGCGAGTAGAAAGATGTTGTCAGCGTCGAGGTGGGCGATGACGAGTATAAGCATGTTGGGGGGTTCAATTTCATCGAATTCTTTTCCAAAGCAGGAGGAAACGCCTCAGCGATGGCCATAATCACGTCTAAACTCGCTCCGTAACTCACGGCAAGCTCCAAAGGGAAACAACCATCGTCATTTGGTAGAGAAGCTTGCCCTCTATCAGCTGCTAGCATCATATTGACAACGTGAAGAGGGGGTTGCTCACTGACTAAGAGGTGGAGCGGAGTCGAGTTTGTTTCATCAAATTTCTCTGGAGAGTCAAAGTCGAACGACCTCAGCTGCTCCTCAATAAGCGGCGTAAGATCTTCCCCTACCAGCCACAACGGTAGAGTTCAAATATTAGTATGAGAATTCTTTCGAAAAGAATTCCACAAGAACGTTACTCACAGGATGTTCCGTAGACTCCTTCGCCATCAATATCTACGCTATAACGATCTGATAGCTCGTGAAGGCTTGCCATCTCCCCCAAATTCACGAAAATTAACAATTGACCAAGGTGTGATAAAAAGAATTTTCGTTTTCGATCCGAAATTTCGATCTTTGTCGGACTGCCGGACTTTCGATCCGAAAGCGGCGGAACCATTTTAAGAAATTATAAGCATTCTCAGCATTAATTCGTTTCGGAAACGAGTCGGACTCGCCCCCTTAACTGCCAACTACTTCGGCGACAGGACGCTCAACCACGTTCGTCCTTGAATTTTGGTGTCATCCTTTACCCCCACATCTTACGCCTAAACTGCACTTAAAAATCCTACAAGCGAAGATGGCCGCCCCCCCCTCCACCAACTCAACTCTCAACCCAGTGAATCTACTTTTCTTCGATTCTCTCTTCTCGGCGATGCGTTATAATATAAACTCCACCTCAAACACCTTCCCTACCAACAAGAAGGAGACGAAGTCAACTCCGCCGAGGGCTAGTAGGGCCAAGGTAAACGGAACTTCGTCAGCTGAGACTACAACGGCGAGATCCACATGCAGCATTTCCCCTCAATTGCAGTCGTTGCTATCAATGAGATCGAATGGGTCACAGAAACAACAACTAGAAACAAATTTGATTTTTTCTGAGCTCGTTCAAATTAGCCGAGACATTGAAGTTGTTGCTGATGCCAAAGGTAGTAGTAGCTCATCGTCTGCAAAAAAAGGGAAAAGGGGCAGCAAGAAAGAGTCAAAGGATGCGCGGAGAGACAGAGAGGGCAGCGATGGGGGAATTGCCGAACCGAAGTCACCAGCTTCACCATCACATGCACATTCGCAATCATCCTCCCAGACTCCTCCAGTAACATCATCGTCACCCTCATCAGCCTCCAAAAAGTCAGCATCAAGGTCATCAACAGTGCCATCAAATGCCGGAACAACAACAGCGCCTCCTCTATTAAGCCACATTCAAGCGAACATCAATAACAGCGCCCAGGCCCGACTCTCTCACTTGTCCATCCTCCGCGAACTACAGGCATCATCCTCCGCCCACCAGCTTTCCGCTTTGTCTCTGAAGAAAAGTACTCTGCAAACGAACCTATCATCTATCCTATTATCGTCCAACCGACGTGATACCCTTTATAGGCGGCGTCTCCATACCCAGCGTTCTGCGACGGAGCGGCGCCTCCGTGAACTCCTCTACGAGTGCCTGGGAGAATTCAGCAAGGCGAGAATGAGAGGGGTTCGGAGGTCAATTTACCTCGACTCAACTGTGGAAGAACAGCTTGATACTGCTGTGGAGAGGTTACGGTGGGACAGATTTGCCAAGCGATTCGAAGAGGACTGTTGCAATGGGGTCAGGGTCGAGGACATGAATCCGGAGAAATTTGGGGGGGAGCAGTGCGCTAGCTACTCTGCATTCTTCCGTCGTATGATTTCTCGTAAGATCGAGGAAGAGGGCCTGAGCGAAGACGAGGACACCGACAATGACGATGACTCTGACAGCGAAAGGAAGACGCACGTTAAAATCAAAAGAATTCTCACTTTCCAGACGAACCAGACAAAGAACACAAAACACGACTCTGGCAGCGGCAATAATTTTTCGACCACGTCATCACGCAGACGCGCCGAAAGAGAGAGAGAAAATAGGATGAGTAGCGGAGGAAGTAATAACGAGGTATCTCTCCCCGCGGCCCACCTCAAGGGCGTCGCTGATCTCCTCATTGCGATTCAGAACAACCACCAAACAAGGGCCAAATTTCAAGGTATGAGCACCGGCATTCCCACTGGTAGCCACGGAAGCGCGAATGGCAAGCCTACGTTCCACCAGACGACGCGGGCGGTAGCATCCAACGTCGACGAGCTTCCCCTCTACCCCGCCAGCTTCCTTTTATCTTCCAAGGCCTTTTCCTGGACTCTTTTGGGAGGTATCGGAGTAAGAAAGGACTTGAGGCTCAGCCAAAGTACCGCTACTCTCCCCCCTGTCGGGTGCAGGGTTTACTATTGCATCGAGGAGAGGGAGTATTACAGAAAAAAGGCTGGGAAAACAAACCTCGGGGGGAGCGCCGCCTTTCGGAAAAATGTGAACACGAACGAGAATGCGGACAACGATGATAGCATCCTACCACCACCGACACCCCCTGAAAATAGTACCAATAAAAAGAACTCTTCGTATCATCATAATCGCGGGGGGAAATCGGGCGCTTCTGCCGATGGCAGCAACTCCAAGAAAAATTGCCGAGAGCTGACCTTCATCACCAACTCGACCTCTATTTTGCACAATTTCATCTCGACCCTTTATGACTGCGGGTTGTCGGACAGCGAGATGGAGGAGTTCAGCGCTATTGTTGGAGACGACAACTCTGCTCCCAATAACCCTTCCAGCCTAAAATTTATTACATGCGGAAAAGTATGCAACAAGCACCACAAAATCAGCGCAGATGAGCAAAATTCAAAGGACTCGTCGTCGGACAAAGTTGACCAACAGGACATTGATAGCATTTTATCGTACCCAGACGTGCTCGAAGCAAAGTACAGGTCGTCTTCGGGCACCGTGACAAAGCTGCATTTCGCTCCCGCGACGATAATGCACTTACTTGAGACGACCCACGCTGCGGAGTACAAGAAGCAGCTGCCGCTCCACCAGGCCGTGGAACTTGACAACGCCTATCCCGTTGATCTCATCGCCACGGGCTGCATAAAAAACCTCTTCGTACCACTGGAAAACGACGAGAACGCTCTGGGGAAGAATCTTCTGAAGGTGGATGAGGACATAAACTTATCCAACAACAACAACAACAACAGCATATACAGTAAGCTCAATAAAAAAAATCGGAGGAAAGATGAGAACTTTAGCCGCGACCCTCTGGTGAATAGCCAAGTCGCACCTTTATCGGACAAATCGATGAGAGAACTTTTGGCTGCATACGTCGCGCGGAATAGGGATCAGAATCTGAACCAGGGTGTCGGCGGTATCGATAAAAATGTTGTTAATATCGACGCTGATGTTCGTCTACCAAGCTGCGCGGAGCTTCTCCCCGACGTAGCAGTCAGTGTGCTGGATAAGGCCAAAAAAAGGGTGATGGCAGGGCTGCCTCCCGAAGACAACGGCAAGAAGAAGCCCAAGTGGAGATTTACTATTCCCAACGCGAAGAACGATAAAAAGAAGGCGAAGGAGAAAAGAACTGACCGCACGACCCACAAATACTGCGTAATTTTCAATCCTAAGCCTCCCCTCCCCGAGAACAGAGAGTTTTATTCCCTTGACGACGAGAACAACGTAGTGGACAATTTCCCCAAGATCGATTGGGGCACAACGACCGCCTCTCTTATTCAGTACACCATGTCTGACAACCCCAACGCTGGTCACGGAAACGTACTCGAGGCGGACTTTGAGAACGAAAACAGCGGCGTGGGCGGAAGCGGACTGACAGTCAGGAAGAAGAGCGTGAAGAAAAAATGGGATAACGCTATTTTGAGTAATTTCTGCCGCTGGAGGGCCTGTTTGAGCAACAGTACTAGCCTGAATACTCCAAAGTATCTGTGCACAATGCACAGCGACCTTAAGCTTTATCTAGACAACAATATTAATAAGAGCGGCAGTAGCGAGAGTAGCAAGTTCTTGCCCAAGAAACCACCCCAGACGGGCGCGACCAGTGATTTGCACTTGATTAAGTGCGCCTCGTCTCTACTTCAGGAGCTCGAAAACGGCAAGCTTGCCGCGACGATCAAGAGCTTTTGCAAGCGCGCCGCAGCGGAGAGCAGCGAAAAGTATGTCTGGAAGTTGGTCGTACTGAACAACCCGAATTCGCACTTTAACAACCCACAGAGGTTGACTAGAGAGAGGGAGATGCGAGAGAGGGAAAGGTTGGAGAGGGAGGAAGAGGAGGAGGGAGGTGTGGGTGAAGGTGGAGGGGGGGAGAGGAACCATGATGTATACGACGATGATACTATCTACAGCCAGCAGCAGAGTGACATGAACAATTACAATAAGCTACTTAGCGAACTCACTTGGAGCAGGTGGCTTAAGACTGATGAACTCGCCAAGACGAAGAACTTGCTCAGCAAGGAACTAACTGCCGCAAACCAAATCCACTCCACGGAAAGGGCCGTAACAAGTGAGCTAAGTAGGTTGAGAGAGCTGGGCGTCTATCCAACGGCGGAGTTGGCGCTTATCAGGCGGCAGTTCAAATCGCTGGAGAAGGAGTGGCAGGAGAGGCACGGTGGGGAAGGTGCTGATTTGGCGGACGATAACAACGACGGCAGTGGCGGCGACAAGACTGGCCCTGACGATGGCACTGGAAACGCTGACGGCGGTAACACAGGGGGTGATAATAACAACGATCACAATGACGAGAAGCTGACGTGGGACAGCAATGGGACTCAGACCGCTGGGGACGGCGGCGCCGTGAAAGACCTGGAGCTAGAGTTCTGTGAGCGAAAACGACAGCTGTTGAGACACAGAAGGCAGGAAGCCGAGGGCGAGAGGATTAGCAACCAGCAAAGGGGCTACGGCAATTACAGTTATAGCTACAACAGTAGTTCTACAAGGAGTCTGTACAATGAAGGAAGGAAGGGCGGTGACGGAGGGATGTATTTCGGCGGCGCCAGCAACAGCAATAGTCATAACAACAGCAACCACAACAACGACGTCGACGACGAAAAGGAGAGAGAGAGAGAGGCGCGTGAGCAGCGGGAACAACACGTCGCGAATCACCACCCCAATCACCCGGGTGTGTCTGCAAGGGGTGATGATCCCAGCCCGTATTTGACAAATATGAGGAAGAAAAATGGCAGGCGGAGCAGCAATGGATATTAAATATTTTTTTGGTGCGGTAATAATGGAAGTACACTGCAGCTAGCAGCATTTTTGACAGGAATAATTAACAAAAATAAGAATAAGCTTAATATATATATTGTGCGCCAAACGAGCTATTAGCCAGCTATTAGCGACATAACCTTTTCCCGATCCACCTCATCGGGTATTTGTCCAGCACACCACTCCTTGGTCAGGATACCCTTTCCGACGAACTGCCCGAGCAGCTCGCCGGCAAATTTGTAAGCGCTCGGCGCGTCGCACGCGATGCTACCGATGAACTCGAGCGTCTCGCCGAGACCCTGTTCGAAGTCCCCCTTGGTAAGCAGCCCCTTCTCATTCAAGCAGACGAGCTGCTCTCCCATTTTCACCCGCTGGTCATCCTCCTTGGGGGCGCTCTCGAGGTACCTGTTCACCACGACATCGACACAGAGCTGCCCGCACTTCCCGTTCGCACCGTTAAATTCCTTGTACGTGTCGACCAGCTCCTCGAGACTCGTGATGCTACCGTTGCAAAATTCCATGGTCATAGTCTTGACCTTCCTCCTGATGGTCTCGTCGTCAACGGCCGCAGCCTTCTTGGGCGCGGAGGATTGACGCAGGGACGCGACGGGCGGCGTCCGGGCGGTGGTCGTTTTCGCGTTCGCGTTCGCGGCGGCCGTTGAGGACTTCTCAGCTGCGGCCGCCGCCCTGTTGGCCATGAAATTCTGTCCGACCCTCCCGCCCCCTCCACCCGGCCGCAGAATCGCGCCGGGGGGTGGGGTGGCGCCATTACGACTGCCACTGCCACCGGCACCAAGGCTACTGACTCTGCCGAACGCCCCACCGTCGCTGCCCCTGTTCCTGAGAATATCCTGGTCCCTGCTGGTATTCCCGAAAGTACCACCGCCACTGGTGCCCCTGTTGCGGTCGTCCCTCCTCCCGCCACCCCCAGCGGATCCGCCGCGATTATCGCGGAAATTCTGCTGGCTCTGCCGCTGCTGCTGCGCCTCCTCCTTCTCGATGTCCTTCCTGATCTCAGCGATGGTCTTGGCCGTCTCCTCCTTCCGCCGAGGCACCCACTTGTTGCTCCGCAGGTCCGCAAGGTCCCTGTACATGAATCGGATCCGGCTGTTGATAGAGGTGTCCTGGCTGAACTTCTTGATCAGCTTGAAGTAAATGGTGAACTCGGCCTTGGATTTTGGACCGTCCAGGATCTTGCCGATGGTCACAAGGAGCTTGCTCAGGGACTCGTGGTCCTCCTCCTCGATGGGATCATCTGGGTTCAACTGCTTCACCTCTCCAGTCTCCTTGTTATAGGAGATCTTCAATATCCCCTGGATAACAGCGTGCATGATGGACTCCTTAAGCATGCCCTTCTTGTAAAGCTCCCCAATAAACTTTGTATTCCCGAGCATCTGCTTCTTACACTGGCTCCTCTCGAGCTGTAGGTCGTCATGCTCCTTCGCGGCGTCCCTCTCCTTCATCCCCGCCTTTCGGGACTCAAAGTCCTTGTACTTCACTTTCCAGCCCTCGTAGATGTCTGCCTTGAGGAACTCGTCCTGGCACTTGTTGAGGAGGCTCCTCTTGAAGCTGTTCTTCTTGTCGGCGTGTTTCTTGCAGGCCTCAAGCGTCTCAAAGGGCTCGGAGAGCTGCTGGCTGGATTCGGCCTCCTCGCCCTCCTCCCTCTCCAAGGTCTCGTAGACGACGTAGTACTCCCCCTCCTTCCCGGCGTCCTGGGTGGTCATAATCTTAACGAAGATGCCATCGATGATCTTCCCCTCGACAAGCTCGAGATTCATATCACCCCGGGGCATCCTCTCCCTCTCCTCCTCCCCGGTGGCGACCTCGATGCACTCCTTCATGGACTGCAGGGGCCCGACGACCTCCTTGTCGTTGGTAGCCACGTCTGCGGACCAGTAGAACTTTCCGTCGTTGCTCTCGAAGTAGTGCAGGAAAGGGAGGGACACCATCTTCTGGCTGAGCATGTAGCACAGGTTGGCGTACATGTCGGCAAAGGTGGGCTCGGAGATAGCCTTCTCAAAGACGCGGGCGATCATGGTATCTAGAAATTGGATGGATTCTATGTTGATGCTGATGACCTGCTGGGCGAGCCTGTCGAACTTCTCCTTGGTCATCTTGTTCAAAATGCCCTTGATCTTCTTCTCCAGGTTTAGGATGGCGTCGTTGTTCTTCTGGGGTTTCCACCTGTTCTTACTGTGAGTAAGAGGCTGTACAACCTCACCGTCTTCAGTATATTGAACACCGCCGGAGCTAGAGTAACCGCGATTATTCCTGTTGCCCCCACCCCCGCGGTTGTTGGAGTTATTTTTCAAAGGCGCCTGTTTCTGTCCACGATTCCACTGATCCCCGCCAGCCCCGGATCCCATCGAATCTCTTCCCATCGAATCTCTTCCTCCGCGTCCGGCGTCAGATTTACCAGCCGGTGCCTTCTGCCACTGGTCTCCCCCTCCTCCTCCCCCGGATCTCCCCCCGCTGCGACGCACAACGGTCAAGTCGACCAAATCATCCGGCCGCTGGGTGCAGGCGTCCTTGAATCGCAGGAGGACCTTCTTCTCGTAGACGAGGCCCGCCCCTGACGACCCTTCCTTCTTCGTCGGGGCGCCGCTTGTGGATTCGGCGGCAGCCGGTGGTGGGGGCGTTTTGCCGCCAGGGCGGAACGCCATGCGTGCAGGTGGATTGGGCAGGGGTGTGCGATGCGCGGACGCAGAGGCCGTCGCAGAGGCCGTCGCAGAAGCGGTCGCAGAAGCGGTCGTAGAGGAAGAGGACGGCGGGGGGCCAGCTGACCACCTAGCCATCGGTGTGGGCGCAGAGGCGGCCTTCTCTTTCTCTTTCTCTTCCTCTTTCTCTTCCCCTTTCTCTTCCTCTTTCTCCTTTTCTTTCTCGGCCCTTTCCTTCTCGAGCTTCTCCTTCTCGGCGGCAGCCTTCTCCTTCTCCTCGGCCTCCTTTGCCAGCCTCTGCTGCTCGGCCTGATGCTGCAGGATCAAGGCCTGCGCGGCCTGCTGCTGCTGCTGGATCAATTTTGCCTGCTGCTCCTCCTGCTCCTTGATGAATTGTATTCTCCTCTTCTCCTCCTCCTCGGCCCTCTTCTTCCTCTCCTCCTCCTCCTCCTTCGCTTTGCGTTCTTCCTCCTGCTCCTCGAGAGCGCGGTCCTCCTTGGTCTTGACAACAATGTTACCGTCGGCATCCATAGTAATCAGAGATTTGTTCTTCCGCTTGGACACATACGGCGCGCCAGAACTCGAAGGGGCGGGCATGTTGGCCCCGCCGGGCTGCCCCAAGGGAACCGATCCCGGAGCGATTCCTCTGTTCTGGCCCTGGACCTGCCCTCCTGGCTGTCCCATGAAGTTGCCGACGTTGTTCCCGCCGCTCCCCCCCGTGAGGTTGGATCCCACCTTGCCCTGGTTGTTGGAGTCGAATACACCTTGGACCCCTTTGACGTGGACGCCAGGCTGGTTTGGGACGCCGGAGACGTTGGCGAGGAACTGCTGCCCGTGAGCGAGGACTGGCTGCCCTGTTGGGGTCATCAGGATTGGGGCGATTCCCTGGAGGTTCCCCTGGAGGGGAGACTGGGTGAGGACTGGCGATGAACCAAGGATGTGGTGGGGTGCACCGCCGCTGTTGCCAGGGTGGTGGGGGTGACTCGAATGGTGACCGTGTGAAGAGTGAGGGACGTTCATGTATTGGCCCTGGTGGTTGTACATGGGGATCTGTTGTAGCATCGGTACTGGCGCCTGCATTGGATTCTGACGTTGTTGCGGTTGTTGTCGCTGTTGTTGTTGAACCTGTTGCTGAGAGGGGTTGTTCGCCGTCGTCGCGTTTGGTGTGGCTGGTGCTGTGCTCGCGGAGGGATTAGCAGTAGCGGGAGCCTTGGAATCGCCAGAGGCACCTTCTGTTCCCTCCTCGCTGGTGACCGATTTTGAGTCTTCCAAAATAGGAGGGTCGCTGGCAGGGGCAACTTGAGGTGTCACACTGGGACTCGCTCCTGGAGTACCGCCGCCACCCTGCCTCCTGTGCTGCTGCTGCTGCTGTTGCTGTTGCTGTTGCTGCTGCTGCATCACCCCTCCCATATTCATCATGTGCTGAGGCTGTCCATTTCCTCCCCTCCCGTAAGCCTGTGTATTGTACGGGAACTGAGGGGCATAATGGGCCGCCGGGTTGTGGTTGTTCCCGTTGACCATGCCGAGGTGACTGCTCATCTGTAGCTGCTGCTGCTGTACGAGTACATTCTGCATGTGCTGCTGTTGGGTCATACCCTGAGGGGTAAGGCCAGGACGGTATTGCTGTGGGTGGTGACCGGGGCCACCGGGATTGTAACCGTAGTTCGCAGCTTGCTGAAGAGATGTCGCGGCGGCATTATTCGCGCGGACGGGATTCTGACCGGAGATGATTGGGGCCGAGAAGGCCACATTCCCATATCCTGTTGTAGTTGTTTTGTGAGTTGTTGTGTTGGCGCGAGATATTTGTTTGGGGAGTTAATGAAAGCATTATTGTGTGAGCGAAAAACGTTTTTAATCAATGAAAAAAAGAAGAACACTCAAATACCACAAAGAAACAAACTCACCTCCCCTTCCACCTCTACTTTGGCCGCCTCCGCCTCCATATCCCTTTCCCCTCCCTCCCCTGCCCCTTCCACCGATATACTGTCCACCCTGTTGGTTGCCACCCCTTCCGCTGTTAAGACTGCTCCCTCCACCTCTCCCTCCAAGGTTGCCGTTCCCATCCCTTCCCCTCATCCGGGAGCTCCCAGTGTCCTCACCATAAGGATCATTTGGCATTCCAGCTCCCCCAGCACGAGGAGAGTACCCGGATCCTTGCTGCTGACCGTGGTGATGGTGAGGAGCATAACCCGAGGATGGATAGGGCGCATTCGCGGAATACTTCGTAATGAAAATATATTTTGTTTGGTGCGATGTGTTAGGAACGATTGTGTGCATGTGTTGTTGGTCTGAGTAAATGTCCGTCGGCGACAGTTTTACAAATCAAGGCAACTCAACTAACTCCCTATAACATGTCAAAAACCAATGACTTCAACCAGAAATCGTCTTTAATCTGTCCAGAATCGACGACTTTCATCTCATATTGATGACCGTCAGCAGCAATCACGACTCTTTCTAGAGTCGACGACTCTTCCCAACATAGAAATCTCTTTCTACCATCATCCTGACACTTTCAAGTGTTCTATGGTCAACAATAGTAGCTTACCTGATTTCCATACGACTTGCCACCCTCTTTCCCCTTCCCGTCCTCCCTCTCTTTCTTTCCACCCTTCCCCGCTCCCCCAGCAGGCTCCCCAACAGCGTCATCCCTTAGGTGACTGGCTCCCTCCTTCCTAAGCGAATTGGCCACCTTGACGGCCTCGGGTGTGTTCATCCCTGCTGACTCATGCAGGGAAGGGAACGCAGGTCCGGGCGTGATCGGTGCATCCGACTTAGGGGCTGGGGGGGGTGGGGGAGGCGGCGTGGATGAAGAGGAGGAAGGCTCCGCTGTAGAGGCAGGCCTCCCGTTGCTGTTCTTCTTGTCCATGTATCCAGGCAGTGTCTGCTTGCCCTCCTGCACCGAGGGAGCGGGGTTTCGGGGAACGAAAGTAGAAGAACTCGCATTCATCGATGATCCGGAGGCTGAAGAAACGGACATAGCGGAGAGTGAAGCGGAGAGTGAGCTCCCTTTGGTGGTCCCTTGAGAGGAGGTGGGCTGCTGTTCTTCTTCCATGGTGGAGTTTGAGGTCAGACGGTTCCTACTAGACACGTCCAGCGACAGGAACACGTCGACGAGAAAGAATTAAGTGATTTCGTTGATAAGGCTTCGTGGGGTCAGCCAACAATATTTGGCGGTCGAGGGCCGCTCGCTCCTGGTAAAATTCGGGGCCAACTACAAGGAAGAAGATTCAAGCGCTTAAAATTCGGATTTGGGAACCTGGGTTTCCAACATTTTATCTGTGAGCATTTAAACTCCTCGAAGTGACTATACCCTCCTTAAAATTCCCCCCTGAAATCCACACCGCTGTGAAGGCGGTCATTGGTCCTTAGCTTGACCTGAAGCTCTCACCGCACGAGTTGTCCCCGCAGAGTGCATCTCTATGTCGAACAAGGCAAAGAACGCGAAGCGAAACGCCCGCAAAAAAGAATCCCAGCGAAGGAAGCGTGAGCTTGCTGCTGCTTCCACCAACGGGGTTCCTTCTACTGATGGAGATCCTTCTACTAATGACGACGGAAGCAATAGGGGCGAGGGAGAGGAGGTAAACGGACAGAACGATGGCGAGGTAGACACAGAGGTCGAATACGTTGCCAGTGAGGAGATTCCCGAAGGCATTGATGAAAACTTCAAAAGCATTTTGGAGAAGTTCAGGGCAAGGGAGGAAAAGAATGTCGTGATAACAAGAGAAAACAGAAACGAAAACGACGAACGAACCGACACCGACTCATCATCAGCTCAAACTATCCACCATCTTTCCAAGAGGCAGACGAAAAAGAGCCAGCGGCTCACTGTTGCCGAGCTGAAGCAGCTCGTGACTTCACCAGAGCTGGTGGAGACACATGATGTGACTTCTCCTGACCCACCTTTCCTTATATACCTAAAGTCGACCCCTATGTCCGTCTCTGTGCCAAGGCACTGGGCACAGAAGCGCAAGTATCTGCAGGGAAAAAGGGGTGTCGAGAAGCCAGCCTTCTGCCTCCCCAAGTACATTGAGGACACTGGCATTGCAGAAATCAGGGGTACGGTGCAAGACGATGAGGCCAAGAGCAGCATCAGACAGCAGGGTAGGCAGCGCGTTGCGCCCAAAATGGGCAAAATCGACATCGACTATAAAACTCTCCACGACGCTTTTTTTAAGTACCAAACTCGCCCCCCCTTAACACCGTATGGGACCCTGTATTATGAGGGCAAGGAATTTGAGCAAGACATGTCCAAATTCCGCCCAGGCGTTCTTTCTGAAGCATTGAAGGCTGCTCTCGGTATGGGCGAGGGGATGCCAGTACCGTGGCTCATCAACATGCAGAGGCACGGACCACCTCCTAGCTACCCAAATCTGAAAATACCCGGGCTCAATGCCCCACTCCCGCCGGGGGCATCTTTTGGGTACCACCCTGGGGGATGGGGAAAACCACCTGTCGATGAATTCAACAGACCGCTCTACCCGGGCGTCTTCGCTAACCCGGAGGCTGAGAAAAAAGACGAGCTGGGCGTTGTTTATACCGGTACGGGCATGGTTGTGAGGAAAAACAAAGGGTGGGGGGCGCTCCCGAAGCCGGGAGACGATGATTACGAGAGTGAGAGTAGCGAGGAGGAGGAGAGTGAGGAGGAGAGCGGGAGCGAGGAGAGTGGTAGCGATGATGACGGCGACGACGACGATGGGACCAAAAGCGGCACACGCTCCTCCACCACTAACGGGTTTGATAGTGTCCAATCAGAGTTGCAGCTCAGAAAGGGGGCCTCGGACGGTGATGAGACACCAAAGGAGCTCTACACGGTATTGGAGACAAAAGAGAGGACGGCAGCTAAAGGGGAGGTATTTGGGAGTGATGTCACGTACGTGTTACCAGGGCAAGGGGGCGGGGATGGGACTGAAACTGTCGAAGGGGCCGAGAGTGTAATAAAAAAGGGTGAGAAGAAGAGGAAGAGAGGTGGTGATGATGAAGAAGACGACGGGGGGAAGAAGTTTAAGTTCTAATGTTGATACTGGAAGACGAGAACAAAAGATTTGGAGCACCTTAGAGAATATTTGTCAAAATTACTTGTGCATTGCTGTGCTGTTAATCGCCGCTGTTTTCCCGTCCTCATATAGCACGGCGATAGTTCTCAAGTTATGCGCGCTGACCTTCCTACTTTCGTATCGAATGCTTCCCCGCTGTAGTTGCCGCTGTCAAGTGGCGGTAACTCCACGAGGTCAAGATATTCGTCCAATATTTCCAGTCCGTTAAGATACGCAGCCTGGATCTTCTTAACATTTTTCTCCGGTGACTTCCTGCATGCCTTCTCCATGGTATCAAGCTCCACAAAAAACTTCTTTGCCGCCCGTACTGTCGGCAAATTTTCCGGTGCCTTCTGCTGATTGAAGCGGAACGCGTTTGCCAAAAGATACATCGTGGTCTTCATGTCGTTGTACCGACTATCCCGGATTTCGGCCCCCTTGCACGACCCATCAGCCTGCAAAGATTTTTCGTGTGTTGTGTGCGTGCGTGTGTGCGTGCGTGCGTGCGTGTGTGTGTGTGTGTGTGTGTGTGTGTGTGTGTGTGTGTGTGTGTGTGCGTGTGTGTGTGTGTGTGTGTGTGTGTGTGTGTGTGTGTGCGTGCGTGTGTGTGTGTGTGTATAAGTCATCGTGTTCAAGGCATTGATGAGGAATTGGAAGTTATCGCGGTGTCTTGTCGACTTAAGTAAGTATACACGTTCTAACCTTCTTTGTTGCACACTTCCCATTGGCCAAAATTGCGCCTGGAACCCCTTCCACAGTCACTATCCCGGCTTTGTCAAAAAACTGCTGGACAACACCACTGCTCACATCACCCTTCACAATGGCTGGACCCAAAATAAGGTACTGTCGAATCGCCTCCTGAACCCTTCCGTAATATCTTCTCTTTGCTATTGGAATAGTAGTATATTTACCCGCTGTTGCCCCGCCGGAGGCATGCGAGGGAGGAGCCAGAGTACCTAAAGCAAGAAATGGAATGGCCAGGGATGAGGTTGCAGTAGTCAACGATTTTTTTAGCATATCTCGTCGCGTCGGTGGAGGAGTTAATCTATGCATGTACGAATGCGACAAGAGCGGGAGCAACACGCAGACATAAAGGAGAGAGACCATTCTGAAGGAAGTGAGTGAAAAGGTATGCAGTGTTTCAATAATAGGGAGAGAAAAATTCTGTAGCAAACTTCTAGCTAGGTGAGGTGAGACCTTTTTTGATTGACACTGAGTGGCTAAAACCCAGGTTTGTGTTTAAACACGGAGAACTCAATACCAAATCTTTTTCCGTACGGTGTATGATGTCGTCACAATTAATCAAGTCTTTAATGGAACGCTTTGAGCTATAGAATAGAGTAGTCAACCCTAGAATTCATCCTTTCGGGCTCCAAACCGACGAAGCTTTACATAGTTGCTCACTGCTTTGCAAACTCAATGGCAAGCAGCAGCGCGATCCGAAGGCTCAAGCGTGAGTATCAATCCTTGCAGAAAGACGCAGAGCCTAGAATTCATGCGAGTTTCACAGAGAAATCTTGCCTTGAGTGGCACTTTGTAATTGATGGCTCTCCAGACACTCCTTATGTGGGTGGTCTTTATCATGGGAAACTTGTGTTTCCTCCCCAATTTCCAATGAAGCCCCCAAGTGAGTGAATGCGATGAGGCGCATGCGAATGCGGTGCATGGCTGTTGAAATTTTTTTTTGCGTGGTTGGTTAACGAAATTAACACAACAACACAGGCGTCCTAATGCTTACTCCTACCGGGAGATTTGAGGTGAACAAACGTATATGTATGTCGATGAGCGATTTCCACCCAGAGTCTTGGAATCCTACTTGGTCGGTGGTAAGTGCAACTAAGGGCAGGCGACAGGCAAAAGAAAGCGAGGAGAGAGAAGAGAAAGGGGTGGCTAACAACTCGAAATCGGTTTTTTTTACAGAGGACAATATTGGTTGGTCTCGTTTCTTTCATGAATGGCGACGAACTGACGACTGGGGGAGTTCGGGCGAGTGTCAGGGATCGAGTGCGTTTGGCGAAGGATTCTCTCAACGCCGTAACCAGCGACAGCATTGTGGTAGAGCTGTTTCCGAAGGTGATTGAGCTTGCGCAGAAGAGACTAAGTTTACGGGGTTGGCCACCCCCTGCAGTAGATGATAATGATGTAGCCAGTATCGAGGATGAAGAGGCAATGAACGAGACCACTGCGGCCATGGAGTCTACCACAATTTTTGAGAAATTAGACGTGAACGAGGACACAGATACGGTGGCGAATACGACAGAGAATACAAAAGCGATTGCGGCAGCTACAACCGTGCCCCCACCTCTGATGATGTCAACCTCTCAGAAGAAGAATGCAAAGAAGAGGGCAAAAGCGAAGGCGAAAAAACAAGGGAAAAATTTGCCCACCGTGTCGAGTACCCAACCAGAAGTGAATCCCCCCCAACCCCCTTCTACCGACGACCAAGACGACGCCTGGTTCACGTGAAGTGAAAAGAAAGTAAAACTGGTAAAAAAAGCGCCTCTAAATGTAGTTTTACAGCTTACTGTTAACAATTAGCACACGCATCATTTAGCTGCGAACGACCTCCACTTCGGTCGGTATATTGGTGTGGTGTTGATATTGGAAGCCCCCCCAAGATTAAAATTTATGTTCCCCACATTCCCTGTGTTATTCGGTGAGTTGACTTTGCTGCCAGCCTTCTTGCTCGTCTTCTTTTTAGCAGAACTCTGGTTGACGCCGTTGACGCCAAATTGTGGAGGCAAAGGTGTAGATTGTTGCTGAGCCCAGAGATTCCCGTTACCACTACCGCCAATACTCATAGGACTTGAAAACTTTTTCTGCTGCTGCCGTTGCCACTGCTGTTGTTTTTTCCGTTCTTTCTGTTGCTGTGTCAATTTTTTCTTCTTACCAGCGTTGTTACCATTGCTGACATTCCTCGGATTGTTGCTGCTCATTTTCTTCCGGTTCCCCCCACCACTCATGCCCCACCCCATCATGTTGAGCTGTTGTTGCTTTTGAAATTGTTGCTGCTGATGTAAAAGATTTTGCTGCCGAGCTCCAACTCCACTTAATACTGCCCCAGCACTGTTGGGACGAACGCTCATCCCTCCAATCTCTACACCACCCCCTGAACCACTATTGAACGTCGTCGTGCTTGAAGTACTAGGCCGTGCTGAAATCGGGGACTTTAAACTACTGCCTAAAATTGCGTGGCTGTTTAGCGCCCCCGTGCTGCTGCTCGTCATCAAACTGGGAGGAATGTTGAAACTTGGGGTGCTGCTGCTATTAATGCTCGTGTTGACATCCGCATCCGTGTTAAGCGCAGCAGCAACTTGCTGCTGAGCAGCCAAATTTAGCATACGTTCTTGTTCCTGAGCCCTAGCCAGGGAATTCGCCACAGAACTATCCGAATTCTTTACTCGGTCTCTAGACAAAACGATCGAGTCACGAAACCCTCCAGCACGGACTTTCCCTCTGCTTATCTGCTGCTCCAGGCTCTGCTGTTGCATGGTTTGCTCCATTCGTAACTGCTGTTGAATTTGTATGGCTAATGTATTGGAGCCGTCGCCGTCGCCGTCGCTGACAATGTCGTTGGTTGTGTTATCGAAGTTTGAGGGAAGATGTTTCGAGTCGGAGGGGGCATCATTGGAGTTTTCAGCGCTTTCACCAAGTATAGGAGAGTTCCTCTCGCTCTGAAAGTTCTTCACTATCTTGTCCAGTCGCTGTTCCGGCGAGGATGACTTGTCTCTAAGTTGTTGTCGTCCTTTTTGTAGCTGCTGATGTTTCTTTTTGAGCCCACCATTTTTCAAAATACTTTTTAGAACTTTGGTAGGTTTCTCACCGTTCACATCGACTTTTATTTGTCTCTCTCTGTCAACCCATCCGACGTCCAAGGAGAGTTTATTATAACTAGAATTTGGCGGGCGCTCCAACAAGGAAGCAGTAGTACTGTTTACACTGTTGTGGCCCATGATTCCACCTGACGATGTCCGCCGGCGAAGGCCGGAAACTGGCGTTGACACCTTCCTGGATAAGTTGTTCCCTACACCGCCGATTCCATGGCCATCACCCGCTCTGGAAGTGTCAATCCAGTGCAGGCGAGAAGAAACATGGTCTTTCTTTAGCATACCCGGGCCTGGCAAGACTTCTAGCTCAGATTGAGAGTTCACGAAGGAATTCAGGAGGAGAAATTCCTCATCTTCATTGACTTTGCCACCAACTAGCTTGATAAATTGCTGAAGCATATTCGGATCCCATTCGTAAAGTTTGGATTCCAATATATCTTCCAGTGTTTTATGAATTCGGGGGACAAAGTCAAGGAAATTTGGGGGCAAAAATTGATGTTTTTTCAGGCTGCAAAGTTTCAGTGCCTCCCCTAAATTGCAATTGTTGCCAACTCCAGCCTCCTCACAAACTCGCTTACGAGCACTTTGAAGTTGCGCGTCTACCATCGACAGCTGGGTTAGGAACCCTTTATTCGGGGCGAGGTCTATTCGCTTGCTAGTTATAAACTCAAAACTTTTTTGTAAACTCCACCAGTACTTGTACATGAGGTACGCAATGATGCAGAGGGAGCATCTGCTGACTCCTTCAAGAGAACTGACCAACACCGCCTCTCCGTTACTGAGCGCTTCGTCAATAAACGAGGAAAGCTGCAACACCACCACCCCCGACGCGTCAAATATCTGAAAGTCTGTCGTGTCCAACCAAGGGTAGGTGAGATAGCGGAGACCATGGTTCTCGTACAAGTTTGGGAGCTGCCGACCAGCACAATTGATTATGTAGGAAATTTTGTTTAGTTCGATGAACTCACTATCTTGTGAGGATTCGGCATCGCCCACAAACAGGCCGTCAAAAATTTTACATGCCATTTTTTGAGGTTGGGATTTGGAGGAGAGAGAAAAGAAGGAGAAGGAACCTTTTAGGTGTTAGGTGTTGTGTAGAGTTATTATCAAATTTAACGAAATATCGGGGGCAACAGCATCAGTCAAGACTGTAGTACGGTATTGCGGGCCCTGTTTACGCGAAAAATGACAGTTCCTGTTCACACCAGAAAAACGGCTTTTGCTAGTTCCGGCATCCGGCACCGGTAGTAAATATAAAAGGTTCTAGTCAAAGTACTAGTTTTTGGGGATAATCGCCGAATAATCAGAACAAAAATGACTTTGGACGAAGTTCCAATAAGAACAACTCAATGGAATGGCGACTACAGCGAGCGTCAGAAGGAGAAGCAGCGGAGAATTAATGAAAACAACCAGAAGAGACCTCGGTACCATCAGAAACAGATGTTCGCAGAGGAGGCCTTCCAGCGAAGAATTGAGGCGGCACTAGCTCGGAGAAGGGATAGCTTTTGCTGGTTGGTGGAGAGGGTGCGGTTGGGAAGATTGGAGTTGTTGGATATACGCAGGAGGACAGGGGTTATGAAGGAGGCAAAATTACTGTGGTGCAACAGGGCGATTACCCATCCTGGGAAAGACGCACGTTTACTTGCGAATGCATTGACCATAAATTGATGCGTGGTTTGTGTCATTTTGAATGGGCCTTCTATTTGATGGGCTTTTTGGCTAGGGGATCCGATTGAGGTACATCCTCGAGCGCGCCATCATGCATGCAGCCATTATATTATCTTCTCGAACAAATTATTATTCGGAACTTGACTTAGTTTATCTTTTAGTAGTGACGTAGTAGCTTTAGTGAGGATAAGGTAGATGGAATAGGAAAGATGAGAGAGTACTTTGGTTTTGCAAAAATTGTCGCAACTTACACGAATCAATAAGTCATTTAGTAGTCTCGCCATCTATAAACCACTACCGCTACCGCTATCGTCGCTAATGTCGTTGTCAAACATCTCGAACATTCGCTTTCTGACCATGTATCCGCGGAAGTGACTTGCAAAGATTGTGGCCGCCCTACTATCAGCCGCTGCTGTAGATCCGAGCCCCTTCTCATTCTCCTCCACCAAGTAGGAGCTTATCTCGGATGCATTCATCCTCTTCATATCAGCTTCTCTGTTTGTTCTATCCTTAGCCCCCTGGATCAGCCGATTACTTTTTTCTAACTCCTGCTGTTTTCGTGTGTTCTCCCACACCCTCTCCATTTTGACATTTGCCTCTAGTGTCAACAGCCCCTCCAGACCCAACCCGCGAATCTTCTTCAGCCTCCTTCTTGCTAACCACATTCGAGCTATACCTTGGACCAGAATACACGCGTACTCCTCTTCTATATCACAAAGGCGCTTGCGAACCTGAAAACCGCGGAAGTAGCTCTGGACGAGAAGGACACTCTCCAATTTACGTTCCCTGAGAAGGTTACGCTCCTTCTCCTCAACCATCATTGTTTTTCTTTCCACCATGTCTCTCACCCGCTTCTCTTCTTCCAATGCCATTTCGATTCCACGCATTCTCTCGATTCGTACTTTATTCACCGCGAGTTTCCTAAATTGAGCGTGACAAACAACATTGGTGGGATATGATTCGTGAAGAGAGAAAAAATAAGAATGAGCTGCGCGGTTAGTAGTTCGTCCCTTGATTGAATAGAAAGATTGGCATACGTGCCATCTTTAAAGGGCACCTCAATCGCGCGCCAAGATTGCTCACCTTCTAAATAATCCCTGGAGGACAATACTACTTTCCTGCATGATGATAAAGTTGCGGAATTTATATCCTCGATAGGTTGCCTGGAGAATTCGAATCGCCCTTTCCTCCTTCGTGTACGATCTCGGCGGCGGTGGAAGCGGGGGCGTCCGTGGGCGAGGTAGATCGTCCGCTATGTCTGCTTCGCTATCTTCGAGGTCTTCATCCTCCGCTTCAACCAAATTCTGCATGGGCACAAAGTGTTGTTGATGTTGATGTTGATGTTGATGTTGATGTTGAAGTTGATGTTGAAGTTGAAGTTGATGTTGATGTTGAAGTTGATGTTGAAGTTGATGTTGACGTTGATGGGCCCCATCGTCATCAACATCTTCATCCATAGTCGTCATCGTCACCTCGCTTGGCGAAGGCTGTTTAATTCGTAGCATCGGTTGTTGGCTAAGGGGGGGGGTTGTCCTCAGCGAGCCGGACGAGGTACTTCTGTCTCCAGGTGGGGCTTCCTGACAGAGCGCTTCCGTCTCATAGCAACCGTTCACAAAGTTGACAAGGACAATGACAAATTCGCGGAGCAAGTTTGAAATATTTTCACCTTCCTCAGTAAAGAATTTAACCTTTACGCCCGATTTGGACCCTCTCGGCCTACGAAGGAGGGAAAATCATCGTGAGAAATATTTTGGAGTGATTCACACCGAAGGAAGCTCTCTCGTCTCACCTATTAACAAATTTAGTGGGCTGCCCTTTATCTTTGGCGGGGGGTAATCCCCCACCAACTCCACTCTTCCCATCCTTAGCAATCACCCACACATAAAAAAAACTGGAATTGTGCCCCCACTTGGCGCATTCTTCCCACGAAAACTCCTCGAGAAGGGCCTTTTCTACTGAGAAAACCTTCAGTCCCTCATAACCAACTCCGAGGATTACATCAGAAGGGAAGGAATGAGAACTTGTCGTATTGTTTGTTCGTGCACTGAATAGATTTTGCCCGACAAGAGGTGAAGAGTTCAGAACGTTGGCGAGATATTTATCGACAGCACTTAATTTTTGTGACGAATCAGGAAGCAATTCCGATGAATTGCTTTCTCCCTCTGAGTTCCAAAGAGCCACAATTTGTTCAAAAATGTCTGTTCGACGGCCGATATCCACATTCATAGCATCTTCGCAACCATAATCAGAAAATGCAGTTTTAATGCAATATTCTATTGGAAGGTCCTCGACTAGATGGTACGGGCCATGCGTTAGGAAAAGAGAGAGGCTGATGATATTTATAATCTGAGCTGAAGTAATTTGGCTGTAGGCAGTATCGCTTGAGTCACGACTTGCGTTCATGAATTCAATCTCGTCTCTCTTGTGACCGTCTGCGGACGAGGACGGCGGACAGGAACTTTCCGCAAGCTGCCATTCATGGGACCGGAAGTTGGAAAAAATATCGTTGAAAAGGAAGATCTTGGCGGGCATAGTATTTGCAATCATGGGGATAACCTGTGGGATGAGTAGTCTCAAATGTAATCTTAGCGATAATTCATTGAGGTGCCTTGGTACTAGTTCGTCTAGCCGATCTCCACCGCGGCGGACAACCAACCGATTTCCTTCTAATTGTGTGAGAGCAAATACGTCCCCTCCTATACCGTCAGTGTCACCCAACCATCCGAATAGGGTGGTAAGGGCAAGAGAGAGAACGTCGTCTATCAAACTATCAGAATCAGCGAGCGTCAGGACTGTCTCGGTTGGTGGCTGGTGTACAGGTGACGATGATGATGATGCTGATGTGTGTGTCACAGCAGGGTGGGTGATTTTGACAACAAATGCTCTGCGTTGCTGTGAGCAGGACGGAGAGGCAAATTGGTCATGTGCCATTTTCGACGACCTTTTCGCCAACGAAGCGTCCCTTGTGGGAGAATTCGTTGATACCTTGACGGCAGATGAGCCGGCCCACTTTGAGGTTCTCTTTGTGACACGTTTCTCCTTCTGCTGTTGGATGGTTGGTGCGGGACGGCGGGTAGGACGCTTGCTCATCCGTTTTGGGCTAGGAGTTGGTACCATCTGGGACGGCATCAGGATATTACGGGAGTTTGGAAAATTGGTGGCAGCAGAGTTGTAGTGGTTGGTGTGAGAGTGAAGATGTTGGCAATTGGCAAAGAAAAAGAGAAGTCTTGAATGTGGTAAAAATGGTGCGTGCGATGGACCAATTCACCACAAGAGGACCACGATCCAACAAAATTGTGCCGATATTTTTATTCTTTTCCGTCTTGAGAAGGTCCTTTTTGGTTGTTGAGATTTTTCTCGTTTTTTGTTTTGTTTTTTCTCCAGTTCATGGTTACAATCGGTGACCAAAAGCGAATAAACGCAATTTATTCCTTATCATCACCATTTTCTGTACTAGCTCAACCTCTAGGCGAAAATATGAGTAACTGGGGTGTTGCAATTGCACACTACAAGGGTGAAGCTGAAAACACCCTGACTTTACAACCTGGAACAAAGGTTTTTAACTTGAGCGTGGACCCCAACGATTCAAACTGGAGTACTGGAACGGACGAGAATGGTAAAACCGGTTACGTGCCGACAAACTACATTCAAACTTCTTCCAAAATTCTCAACAGTAGCAACAGCACCTCCAACATTTCCTCCTCAAGTAACTCTACCCTTCCTGAAAACTGGACTGAGCAAAAGAGCAGCAACGGTCAGGTTTACTATGTGAATAAACTTACCCACGAAACCCAGTGGGAAGTGCCCTCTTCTCCCGCTCAACGGAGGGTATCGCGGAAGAGCATTTCTGCTCTCCCCGAAAATTGGACTAGAAGGTCCAGCACTACTACCGGGCGTATTTACTACATGAATAAGACGACCGGAATCTCCCAGTGGGAGCACCCTCTGAGAAGAACAAGCGCCGCACAAGGAATGATAAGCACCTCGGTCGCAGAAGAGGACCCTCCGATGGCTGTGAATGCAGTTTTCAACAGCGATGTCAATGGGAATGGGAATGGAAATGGAAATGGGAATAATGGAATCCAAACACCGAAGGGAAAGCCCAAGGTGCTTCAGCAGGCGGCTACTCCTATCGTTGCTGTTCCGCCGAGTGACCCCCCTCCTGCCCATTTAGTGGCAAATCAAAAATCTAGACAGACAGAGAAACTAGCGGAGAGAGCCGCCCAGGAGGAACAACTCCGACAACAACAACCGCAGACAACGTTACAGCAGCAGAACGAACAGCAGCAAGCGGAGGATGACTTAAAGGGGGATTCTCGTCGGCAAGCGCAGTCTGTGCGCCAGCAGCGCTTGCAGTCGGAGTCTCTCCTCGCAGAGTTCTTTGCGCTTCTGCAGAGTAAGGCTGGCATGCAGAAGAAAATGGGGAACGAGGGAAAGTACTACGATAGGACAATCTTTGTTCGTAGCGATCTGCGTGAATTTTGCTGGGCGAAACCAGGCGCGAAAGAGGGGGTGGCAAAAGGCATTCCTTTCGAAGATATCATCGAAGTTCGCATCGGTCCTCCAAACAAGGTAGCCAGAAACCGTCACCCAGGCCTCTCGGATAATTGCTGTTTCAGCGTTATTCACAAAAATGGCAGCATCGACTTGACGATGGAGAACGAAACAAAAGTTTCAAAATACGAGAAAGCCCTCACTTCGATGGTGATTGCCCACGGGAGTTTTAATGGCAGCACAAAGGAATTTCTCGAGAGCCTACAGGATATCGAAAATCGTCTCAAGAATATTACTCTGGCCGGCAGTGACAGGAACTTAGGTGCCGGCAACTCGCCGGAGAGGAGGGCGAGCGGACCGAGATTGGTCACCGTCATCGGCAAAGGCGACGACGACGAAGTTATTGAGCAGCCAAAAGAGCAGCAGGTAGAGGACAGCGTAATAAGCCCTGCCCCTGTCGACAGACCAAGCCAGAATCCGGATTCCCCAAATGATATTTACCAACCGCAACAGGACCAAATGCTCGAACAACGAAAGAGAACTCAGACAAGAGAGAGCATAAGTCAATACGCCGCAGATCATTTTGCGTCACATAAGCGCTGGGCGACATACCGAAACGTGGCAATGACGCCGAAGGAGATGGTATCGTGGTCCACTATTCCTCTCAAGACCCCTCTAAATCCTATGAGCTCCGTCGCGAAGGAAAAGGTTGCAATCGAAATATTTCGAGCTGTCTGCGCGGCCATGGGCGAAGACGGACACAATGGTGTCGTCAGGAACCCTACCATCAGCCCGACAATCGTGGTGAACATGGCAGGCGATGATGAAGAGCTCATCGATGAAATATATTGTCAGCTCATGAAGCAGACGACATCGAACCCGAACCCAGCGAGCGATCGGCGCGGCTGGCAGATATTGGCCGCGTGTGCGGCAGCGTACCTCCCCAATAGTGAGCTCTGCGAATGTGTCTGCAAGCATGCCAACAGAAAGCGATTTCAGTCAGACGCAGTTGGGGGGCTTTCGTTCTTTGTCTTTCAACGAGTCATGCTGGGCGAGGGCAAGGAAAGGGGAAACGGGGAGGGGGGAAAGGTGGCCACAATTGAGCTCAACAAGGATGACATTGAAGACATCGAAAGTTGTTACATTCCTGATTCTGTGTACGGAGTCGGGCTAGAGGGCGTCCTACGAAAGGAATTGTTTACGAGGAGCCCTCAAGCTGCCATGCCACCGCCTCAAAGTCTCCTCATGAAAGATGGGATGGAGGGTATACCGATCATATTGCAGCTCTTATGTCGGACAATTCTCCAGCTCGGGGGTGCAAACACTGAGGGAATTTTCAGGCTTGCAGCTCTAAAGGACGACATTGACTGGATAAAGGAGGAGATCAGCGGCGGTGATTACAGAGCCATCAATTTGAAAGTTACTAGTAAGCCAAAGGTCAGCGACCCTCTAGTAGCGGCCGACTTGCTAAAGACGTGGCTGAGAGAGATGCCCGAAAGCTTATTTGAAGGAAGTATTTACGAGCGCTGCATAGCCGCCGGAAGGAGTAAGACCGGAAAAGAAAGCCTCAAGATGCTGCAGCTCATTAAACCTTCGAGCCGCGCGTGCGTCGTCTTTATATGCAATTTCTTGAAGAAGCTAAGTGAGGCTCATGCGGTGACAAAGATGACGGTTGATAATCTCGCTCTTGTCTTCGCTCCTAACTTGCTGAAGAATCCAAGCAATGATCCAATGGTCTTTGCAACGAATAGCGACAGCGAGAAAAGATTCATCAAGTATCTAATCGAGGAGGCAAACACTCTATGAATAATTAACACCGACTCCGACTGGTGTGGTGTGGTGTGGTGTAGTGTGGTGTGGTGTGGTGTGGTGTGGTGTGGTGTGGTGTGGTGTGGTGTGGTGTGGTGTGGTGTGGTGTGGTGGGTGGTGCTGTGCGGATATGCGGCGCATAAGTGCTGCTCGTGTATTTTTTTTGAGATGAGACGTGAGAAGAAAATAGTGTAATTTTGTCGCTAAATATTATTGCTAAACTTTGATGTTTTTGCTAGATTTTGGCAAAATCTTCTCTAGTTTAGTCGTTCATTATTGCTCGTACAGCTCAATCAAGTAGCCACTGGGCAATCCCAACACGACGTGCTTGTTCTCGAGGGTGACGTAATCTACGTTGGAGGAGTCAAAGATGTCGGTGAAAGTTGAGAGTGGGGGGGGCACGGTGAACGCGGTGCGGAAGTTGAAGAAGCCGGAATCGTCAACATTATCCCGCTGCATGTTGGAGAGAGCGGTCTTCAACTTATTTTCCCAGTCTTTCACCAGCACCTCTCCCTCCCTCTTGACGTACTGCTCAATGAAGTGAACTGCGAAGTTTGAAGAATCGCTGAGCCACTGGATTTTGGCGCAGACGCCGCAGGTGTGGAAGAGAGGACCTGGAGGACAACACCGCTGTCAGCTAGGGGAATATAAATTGATCCGCGGTTGACAAACTTGTGTTTGTCCTGGAAGAGGCGAGTAGCGACCGTGTCGTAGTCGTCGGTGGTGTAGGCAAGGTGCCAATCCTGCCACCACGTCCAATCGTCCTCCGCGTACGTGGAAGAGGCGCCGATTTGAGCGTTGAAATGGGCTGCCTGGTTGTTGTCGCCGTCAACGAAGTAAACGTCCGCAAAGTTGTCATTGTCATAGTTCAATCGGATTGCACGGACGTTGTCCTCTGAGGTGGCGAAAGTGGTGAGCCACGAGGACGGGGTATCGCTTATGTCAATGCCAGGAGAGTAGCGAAGGAGATCATCAGCAGCGGCGTCAGCATCGGGCACCGTGAAGGAGGAGAACTTGTAGGCCAGGGAGTTCACCGCGGAGGCACACGAGAGGTAAAAACATGCAAAGACGGCAAGAAGGGAGCTGCGGATTTTAATCATAGTGTTCAGCTTGGTAACTTTTTTTGTAGTTATGCTGGTGGAAGGTTGGGGGTGAGTGAAAGTTTCAGCAAAGATATGAGATATGATGATTGTTAAATATATTAGGGGCCCTAGGGATCCCTAGGGTTGGAATGTGCTCCCCCACCACGAGGGTGAGTGACGTGTGAATATCTGAAACAAGCCTCCACAGAGATATTTAATAGTCATAAATCGTTCGCCGCTGCGATCAAACTACAGATCATCCGCCTCCAGCTACTTGAATTCAATTACCCCCATCTTCGGACCCAACTCGACACTAACTGACTCATCAAAAAAACATGGAGAACACGGGGAGAGAGGGCAGTGGATTTCATTTAGTACTCAAGGAGCTGATTGGTCTTCACGAAGACGCGAAGGAGGGCCACAATCGTTTAGGATTTGACCTTGTTCTGCAAGAGCTGATAACGCAGAGAGAAAAAAATGCTCAAGAGAGAATTAGACAACAGGGCGAGCTCATGGCAGAGAGAGAGAAATCTGCAGTGGCATCCGAGCGCCTGAAACAACAAAACGAGATGGCGCTTATGCTGGCGAAGCAGCAGAATGATTTCCAGACGAGGCTGCAGAAGCAACAAGAGGAATTTCATGCAAAACTTGAGCAAGAAAAAAAAGAATACCAAGTCCATCTGGAGAAGCACCAAGAGCGCCTGGAGCATGAAAGACAAGAGCACAAAATTATGCAAGATAAGCTCCTCACACGACAAGACGAGCTCCTTTTCCGGCAAGATTTGGAACGAAAAGAAGAACGACGTGCCACGCGGGAGCAGCAGGAGAGGCAACACACTTTCTTCAAGGAAGTTATCACGCACCTTCAGGAAGAAGTCGGAGTTCTCCGGCACAGCGAAAGCGGTAAGTTGAGTGTCTGAGTGTCTATTTTTATCACCGAGAAGCTAATCTGAGGTCTCAATTTTTTTCTTGTTTTTTTGCAGCTCCTTTTTTGATTTCACAGACGGAAGGGGGAGTTAAGACTCACGACAAACACAGGACACAGGCGCCAAATCCCATGACAACATTGTCACTTATAGAGACCCCGAGCAGGTCTTTTGAGGACCTGATTAGCGGCGACGAGGTTGAAAACTCTACTGCTGATGAGAGCAGCGCTGGTGAGGACACGAATACTACCGCCAAAAATGATGCCGCCGAGATAGAGCTCACCGTCACGGAAAATTGCCAAGGAATTGATAAAGTTGAAAACGAAGTTGAGAATGCTGAAACGCCTCCTAAACAAATAGTTGCGTCAAGGAAAACCATAAAAGAATCCAAGAAGACGATAAAGATGATTGCAGGTAAGGAAAAAATGATTGTCATGCTCATCTGTGAGGAGATGGGCAAGGTGGGTTAGAAGGAACCTGGGACATTGGCTAACTTGTATTACTTCCAAAATTGCTTTCCGTCAATCGATTGATAAATAACAAACCATCTTGCAGAGGAAATTTACAAACCGAGAACCAATAAGGTGGAGACCAACCTCATTCACATCAAGGAAGTCATGAGCAAATACCCGGACGAATTCGCTCCCATCCTTGAGCTCTGCCC
>ERZ651776.1468-NODE-1468-length-28064-cov-4.134956_pt1 | contig 28064 bp, 19 predicted proteins | sample MGYA00514761_ERZ651776 | MGnify/ENA metagenome assembly ERZ651776 | reverse complement strand
GTGTGTACAATACCTACACTAAGGAAAATTTACGTTATTCGCAGACCGTGCCGCTCTCGATGTACGAGGAGAAGAACACGGGCTGTAATTTGCCCGTACAAATCGATCTGCTGGCGACTGATGGTGATTCGTATGACTTCCTGTTCGTTGCCAAGGGTGGGGGGTCAGCGAATAAGACTTTCCTCTTCCAAGAGACCAAAGCATTGCTGAATCCAGCAAATCTAGAGAAGTTCTGTATCGAGAAAATGGGCACGCTAGGTACCTCGGCCTGCCCGCCGTATCACATTGCGATCGTGATTGGTGGTACGTCTGCGGAAACGACCATGAAGACCGTGAAGTTGGTTTCGACCAAATACTACGACGAGTTGCCGACCGCAGGGAATGAGCATGGTCAAGCATTTCGAGACCTGGAGCTCGAAGCGAAGCTCCTCGGCTACACCCGTAAGATGGGCTACGGGGCACAATTTGGTGGTAAATATTTTGCGCTTGATGTGCGCGTGGTGCGCTTGCCACGTCACGGGGCCTCGTGCCCCGTCGGTATCGGCGTCTCTTGCTCAGCCGACCGTAATGTCAAGGCGCGGATCGATAAGGACGGCGTCTGGCTTGAAAAGTTGGAAGACAATCCAGGACGTTTTATTCCAGACTCTGCTGAAATCGCTAAGCCGAAAGAATCAGTGAAGATCGATTTGAATCGTCCGATGGCAGACATACTCGCTGAGCTCAGTCACTATCCTGTCACGACGCCGCTCTCACTGTCAGGGACGATTGTCGTGGCACGTGATAGCGCACATGCCAAATTGCAGGAGCGCATTGATCGCGGCGAAGGCTTGCCAGACTATATTAAGAATCACCCTGTGTATTATGCCGGTCCTGCAAAAACTCCTGCGGGAAAGCCGTCCGGTTCGTTCGGGCCGACAACTGCCGGTCGAATGGACTCGTATGTGGCGCCTTTTCAAGCTGAGGGTGGATCAATGATCATGTTGGCGAAGGGTAATCGGTCGCAGCAAGTCACCGATGCTTGTCAAAAATATGGCGGGTTCTATCTCGGTTCGATTGGTGGGCCGGCAGCGTTGTTGGCCGAGTATAATATCAAGCGGGTCGAAGTATTGGAGTATCCTGAGCTCGGTATGGAAGCGATTTGGAAAATCGAAGTCGAAGATTTTCCGGCTTATATTCTCGTCGATAATAAGGGCAACGACTTCTTCGCTGGTATTCGCGAGACCTGTGCGAAGTGTGCGGTGCAAGCGTTCGAAGATGCGAAGTCTGGAGCATAATATTAAGTTTGTAATTATATTAATATTTTAAGCTCCGTATTTATAAGAATAGCTTTTTTACGTTAGTTATTATTATTTTCAACTTCGCTAGTGTCTTACTCAACTCCGCTGATTGCTGGATTTATCCTGAGGTTCGGCTATTATGAGCGAGACGATTTGTTGCTTGCTATTTATTAAGAATAGCCGATAACGACGACCGACTAGAACACATGTTAACATTCAGAGCGTGGGTAGTCATCAGGGTGAGACGAAAGTATTCAGTTAGGTGATCCAGTCCGAAAGCGGACACTCAAGAGCAAAGAAGCAGTGGGATAGCCCAAATAAAGTAAAGAAAAGGAACACATAATGGATGCAAAAATGTATGTAGGCAACTTGTCCTACGATGTAACTCAAGAAGAACTCCAAGCGCTTTTCGAAGCTCATGGTGCAGTTAGCGATGTTTTCATCGTAAAGGATCGTGAATCTGGTCGCCCTCGTGGCTTCGCTTTTGTCACAATGGCTGAGAAGTCTGCAATGGATGCTGCAATCGAAGCGCGGAATGGTGCTGATTTCATGGGCCGCAATCTTGCGATCAATGTGGCTCGTCCTCGCGAAGAACGTCCAAGTGGCGGCGGTGGAGGCTACGGCGGCGGAGGTCGCGGCAATGACCGTGGTCGCGGTGGTGACCGTGGTGGACGCGGCGGCAACAGTGGCGGCGACCGTGGTGGTCGTGGCGGCTGGTAGTCACACTATAAACTTTAGCGGGGCTCAGAAATGAGCCCCGCTTTTTTGTGCGCGCTTGGTAGGGCGCACTTGCTAGACTTTGATCATAGCAAATGGAAATATAGATCTCTCAGTGCATTACTGGAACTGTGTCACGGCCTCACTACATTGCCTTAATTCCTGCAGCCAATACTTCGGCGGCGCGCTCAATGTCCTTGCCATTGTGGGCGGTGCTAATGAAGCAGGTCTCGTAGCCAGAAGGTGGTAAATAAACGCCATTTTCCAGTGCATAGTGGAATAGTTTATTAAATAGCTGCGTCTCGCTAGTGATCGCATCGTTGTAGTTACGCACTGGAGAATCGCTGAAAAAGAGTGCAAACATTGAGCCAACTTGTGGCAGTTGTAGCGGCATACCTTTTTCAATTGCTGCGTTGATCAGCGCATCGCGAATCATAGTGCCCATGGTCTCAAATGCGGGATAAGGGTTGTCGGCTTTTAGCTTCTTCAGCGCGGCTATGCCCGCGGCCATCGCTAACGGATTGCCGCTAAGTGTCCCTGCCTGATAGACGGGGCCGAGAGGTGCAAGTTGATCCATAATATCGGCTTTACCGCCGAAGGCGCCGACTGGTAGCCCACCACCGATGATCTTACCCAGCGCGGTGAGGTCAGGCGTGATGCCAACGCGCTCTTGCACCCCACCTGGGGCGAGGCGAAAACCAGTCATCACTTCGTCAAAAATCAGTACTGTGCCGTTCTCATAGCAAAGGTCACGTAGCATCGCTAGGAAGCCTTGATCAGGCAGAATGAATCCGCAGTTCGCAGGGAAAGGCTCGACGATGAGGGCAGCGATATCGTCTTGGTGATTTTGAAACGCAGCACGGACTCCATCTGCATCGTTGTATTCTACGACGATGGTTTCGGCGGCCAGGCTGGTTGGGATGCCTGCGCTATCTGGGTAGCCCAGTGTGAGGGCGCCGGAGCCTGCCTTGACCAACAGCGAGTCGACGTGGCCGTGATAGCAACCAGCAAACTTAATAATCTTGTCGCGCTTGGTGTAGCCACGTGCGAGGCGAATGGTAGACATGGTCGCTTCAGTGCCGCTATTGCACATTCGAACCTTCTCGACTGAAGGCACCATGCCGACGATGAGTTCTGCCATCTCGACTTCGTAAGGATTTGGCGTGCCGAAGCTAGTGCCTTTTTCAAGTGCCAGGCTGATGGCCGCGCGTATCTCTGGATCATTGTGCCCATGGATGGCAGGGCCCCAAGTGCAGACGAAGTCGATCAGTTCTTTACCGTCGGCGGTGTAGAGATGCGCGCCGTCGGCACGTTCAGTAAAAAAGGGAGCACCGCCTACAGAGCGGAAGGCCCGCACGGGTGAATTTACGCCGCCAGGAATGAGTTGTTTGGCACGTTCGAATAATTGCGTTGAACCTTGTGAGTTGTTAGTTGCTTGCTGCGGTTTGTCCATTGGTCGCATCTTCAACCCTCAACCAACAATTTTCAACCAACAACGCGCTTAACTGACGTATTTTTGCACAATTGGGATCCGACGACCGACGCCGAAGGCGAGGGGTGTGGTTTTGAGGCCGGGTGCGGCTTGCTTGCGCTTGTATTCGTTTAAGTCAACTTTGCGAATGATGTCACATACGACTCCTTGGTCGTAGCCGCGCTCGATAATTTCAGCGGAGGAAAGGCCTTCTTCGACGTATAGTCGTAGGATGCCGTCGAGCGTCGGATACGGCGGTAGAGAGTCTTCGTCCTTCTGATCGGGACGCAGTTCAGCTGACGGTGGCTTGTCGATTGTGTTCAATGGTATGCGTTCGCGCGTAAGGTTGATATGACGCGCAAGCGCGTAGACTTTCATCTTCGGCAGATCAGAAATCACCGCGAGTCCACCACACATGTCGCCATAGAGGGTGCAATAGCCTACAGAGATCTCGCTCTTGTTGCCAGTGGTCAAAAGTAGTGCGCCGAACTTATTAGACATCGCCATGAGTAGCACGCCACGAGCACGGGCTTGGATATTTTCCTCGGTGACGTCGGCTTTGCGGCCTTTAAAAAGTGGTCCAAGAGCGGTTTCGGCGGCGTGTACAGTGTCAGCGATCGCGACTTCGTGATATTCAATGCCGAGGTTTTTCGCCAGTGCTTCAGCATCGTCGCGGCTATGTTGGCTGGAAATTGCAGAAGGTAGGGCGATGCCGATTACGTTCTCAGGGCCAAAGGCTTCGGCGGCAATCGCTGCGACGACGGCGGAGTCGATGCCACCACTGAGGCCGATAAGGGCTTTTTTGAAGCCACTTTTGTGGGCGTAGTCACGAACACCGAGCACGAGCGCATCCTGGGTCGCAGCATTGCCTTTGAGGTTGAAGTATTCTGAGACTTCGGTCGCGCTCGGTGCGTCAATATCGATCACGCGATTTTCTGCGCGAAAGGCAGCCATACCGGCAATCAAGCCGCGTTGTGGATGTGCGACGAGGCTGCCTCCATCGAAAATGAGCTCATCGTTACCGCCCACAGCGTTACAATACACGGCCGTGCAATTGCAGCGATCTGCAGCATATTGCAGGAGTGGTTCGCGGGCTTCGTTTTTGCCGTCATGCCATGGGCTAGCGGATAGATTGAGCAACAGGTCGATGCCTTTTTCGGCTAATGCCGTGAGTGGGTCGACATTGTAGCGGCGGGTATTGGTAACTGCCGGGCCTGTCCAAATATCTTCGCAAATGGTGATGCCAATACGCTTACCTTGCCATTCATGGATGACTGGTGCGAGCGCGGGCTCAAAATAGCGATCTTCGTCGAATACATCGTAGCTAGGAAGCAGACATTTGCGTGCGATCACTTGGATAGCGCCGTTTTCACACCATGCAGCTGCATTGTAAAAAGACCGACCGGCTACCTCAGGGCTTCGAGCTTCGACAGTGCCGACAATAGCGGGTACAGCGCCGATCTCCGCGGCGATGGACTTAAGCGTCGCTTCAATGTCACTGACAAAGCAGCTTTTGAATAGTAAATCGCGTGGAGGATAGCCGCAGATCGCAAGTTCGGGGAAGACGACCAACTCGGCACCATCCGCGACCAGCGCTTGATAGGCATTGAGGATGAGTGTGCGATTGCCGGCTAAGTCGCCGACGGTCGTGTTAATTTGTGCGATCCCTATATGCATGATTTATTTTTAAAGCAATGGTTTGAACTGGCGACTTGCAAATGTGCGACCTACGAAGATAGTCACAATTTTATCATATTTACGATTCGTTGCGACGACTATTTTCCGATGTTTAGAGAACTCAAGATTTTCAGTGCATTACTATACGTTTCTTTCTTTGCGCTAATTGCTGGACATGCGCAAAAGATCAGTACGGAGGTCGAGATTGACTCGATTCTATCTGATAAGGTCACCGTAGTGGCTCCAGTGCTGACCTTGGATGCCATGTATCAGCTAATTAAGGATACAAGCCCTCAAGTTTTATTTGAGAAAGACACGGTGCGGCGTGCGCTAGAGAATAGTTTTCAGGAACGAGCGGCATTGCTACCACAAATCTCGCTCGTCGCTGCGCAGACGCGGCAGCAATTTGGTCGTGGCTTTGCGGGAGATGATTTTGAGTCTCCGCCGTTTAATTCCTTCGGAACTAGAGTCGAAGCGACACAAACTGTGTTTGATGCCGAAAAATATGCACGCTATCGTATTGCTGAATTAGAGCATGCAATCTCAAAAATGGATTACGAAGTGGCGATTCAAGATATCTTGGAGCAAGCGGTACAGCTCTATATTACACAAATCCGAGACTTGAACCGAAAGAGAATTGTCGAGGGCAATATTGAGCGTAGTCAACGTTTGTTACAATTGGCTCAAGACCAACTCTCTGCTGGAGCAGGTATTAAAATTGATGTGACACGTGCCAAAGCTCGTGCCTCGGAAGATGATCGGGACTTATTGATAGCTGAATCAAACATCGAGGCATCTATGCTCCGCTTAAAAGCGTTGCTTGATTTAAATTTGGATTCTGAATTAAAGTTGGATGAATCGATCATAACTATGCTGAAAGCGCCCCCGTCTATAGAGGACTATAAAATTATCGGAAGCGCTTTAATTGGCTCGCGTCCAGAGTTGGCTGGGCAGAAGAAGCGTCTCGAGCAAGCGTTGCTGGCGCGCAAGGCGGCATCGTGGCAACGTTTGCCGAGCGTCGAGCTGTTTGGCGACTGGGGCTATGATTCAGAAGAAGCATTTTCCAGTGATTATAATGAGGCGTGGCTTGTTGGTGTGCGGGCTTCGGTGCCGGTGTTTGATGGTTTTAGGATCGAATCCGAAAAGCGCGAAGCTGCTGCAGTGGCGCGCCAAGCGAGCTATCAAATGCGGGTGTTAGATAAACGTATTGAGAGTGAGTTTAGAACCGCATTATTTAATATGAATTCACGTTATAAGCAGATGGGGCTGGCGCGTAAAGAAATCGGACTAGGACTTGGCGAGGTGGAGCAGGCGGAGCTTCGTTATCGAGAGGGCTTGGCGGATAACCGTGAACTGATTGATGCCCAACAGCGCCTTGCCGATGCCGAACGCAGTCATCTAAACTCCGCGTATTTATATGGTGTGAGTCGCTTGGCTTATGCTCGGGCAATCGGGTCTGTGGAAACGGTCTTAGATTAGTTCCCTCAAAGTAGCAGGTATTTTGCGGTACACTTTAGCAAATGAATCGAGCCGACTCACATCCACTACAACTTATTCTCGCCTCGGCATCACCGAGGCGCAGTGAATTACTCGAACGCATCGGCCTTCAGTTCCGAATCTGTCCGGCCGATGTCGAAGAGTATAATTCACCTGACGATGGTCCCGCTCAGATGGTATTGCACAATGCTGGTTTGAAGGCGGATGCCTTGACGGCGAATTTTCCAGACGCCCTGGTGCTTGGTTCAGATACCACTGTGGCACTCGATGGCATCGTGCTGAATAAGCCTCTGGATTTAGATGATGCACGTTCAATGCTGAGGCAGCTTTCCGGGCGTACGCATACTGTGTTTACGGCAATCGCATTGCGATGGCAGGCTGGTGGACTGAGCAACGATTTTGTTGAATCCAGTCAAGTGCATTTCAAGACTTTGGACGACGCGACTATTACAGCTTATTTTAAGTGTGTCGATCCGCTCGACAAAGCAGGTGCCTATGGCATTCAGGCCGGGCGCGAGATGATTATTGAAGCAGTCGAAGGTTCTGTTGAAAATGTTATGGGGCTACCGATTCAAGCCCTCGAGGCACGGCTAATCGAACTCGGCTTTGATTTTCGAGTGTAAAGCTGATTCACTATTTAAACTTTGGCTCAGGCATCTACAACACTACGGCTTGAAAATCCGTTTAAACAAGCGAGGCGCGAGCAATGGTGGTCGTCTGCTGCGGCTCTAATGATTGCGTTGCTGCTGCACATCAGTCTGCTCGTTGTCGTACCGGATAAGTTCCTGATGTCTAGCACAGCACTTGATCTGCAAGATGAGTCGCTCGAAATTATATTGCTACCGCCAGAACCACTCACAGCTGATGAGCTCAAATTTGTCGAGGCGAACCCTGAGGTGCCAGAAAATGAGCCAGACCGTAAAGATCAATATTCCTTTCGTGCGCAACAAGCCTCTGATCAAAGTCTCAAGGAGGCATTACTCGACGCGCCCAATGTCGACGGCGAGGAGAACTCGCAAAAAATTATTCAAGGTGCGACAGTGCCGGCAGCATCGCTGACTCCCGGTATATATGTCCCCGCCGTGCAGTTAGGCGAGGGCGAAGGTACCGATGGTGGTAAAATTGGGGCACAAGCAGCGCAGATGGTGCCGCCAGCAAAGCCACTACCAGTTCCAGACTTTATCAAACAAAAGCCGATTATTGACGATGGTCCTGGTAGTAGTCTTAAGATCACTGGGCCTGGCAAAGAGCTGGTTGAGATTCCAGACCTTGAGGCACCGATCAATCTCTACAGGCCACAGTCCCAAACAGTCCAGCAACAACTGCAACAAGAGGGGGATGGCAGCGGTGGTGCACCTAATGCTAAGCCAATGCCGCGTGCAAGGCCGACACTCTCACCAGATCTGATTCATGGTCCCGTGATGCGCTCGGAGGGCTCCGCCAGTCGTCGTGGTACACTGGCGATTGATGCCACGTTCAGTGAGTTTGGGGAATATGAACAGCAGTTCTACGCGGCACTTCAGGCTGGGTGGTATCAAGAGATCGAGTTTTTTCAACCAATTGATACTTCCACCCGTGTGGTAGTTAGCTTTCGTATTACCGCAGATGGCCTGATACATGATGTTGAGCTGTTGCATAGCACTGCGAGTGAGATCGCTACCTTGATTTGTCAGACCGCGCTCACAAAGCGTTCTCCGTTCCGCCCGTGGACCAAGGAAATGGTTAAAGTCTTCGGCCAAGAGCGCACGTTGGAAGTCGTGTTTCATTATCGCTAAAAAATATTGTGCTCCTATTTTACTCAGTCATATTTTTACGATTTCTCTATGACTTCGCCTCAACAGATAACTCAAGCCAGTGACCTACCCCTGGGCTCTGGAGTTCGCTTGATCACCTCAAATCAGCATGGTTTGGTCGCTCTGGATAAGCCCGCAGGGCTGATGTCGCATCCGAATAAAGTAGGGGAGAGTACGCGTTCGCTGCTCGAGGCTAGTTACGATTACGATGACGAGGTTTACTCATGGCAGGTTGGTGACGTGCAGCATCGAGCATGGCTGATCAACCGTCTCGATTCGCCGACCTCAGGCGTGATACTGCTTGCACTTAATGAGGAGATAAACACCGCGATTAAGCTGCGGTTTTCGACTCATAAAGTGACTAAAGTTTACTATGCGTTGGTAAGACGTGTGCCCTCGGTGCCGGCAGGTTCTTGGAGTGATATTTTGAAGAAAGATGTGTATCAGGGTAAGAAAATAATTAAAGGCGGACAGAGCATACCTGCAAAGACCCGTTATCAAGTAGCCAAAGCTCCGACGGGTGGATTTCCGGTCGCGCTGCTTCGATTAATACCCCTAACTGGGCGAACGCATCAGCTCCGTGTACAATGCCAGAATCATCGTCATCCAATTGTCGGAGACCGCACCTACGGCAGCTTTAGTTTCAATAAAGAAGTGGCAATCGAAACCGGCGAAAAAAGGATGCTGCTTCATTCTGGAGAGACTTCAATGCGTTATCCCTTTCAGGGCAAGATGTATGATTTTAAGGCCGTGTCCGAATTGCCCGAGGCCTTTGATCGAGTGATGCGTTTTCGACCTGGGATCACTGTTGGCAAGCCAGTGCAGAGCGCCAAGAAGTCGGTTTCGCGCAGTTCATTAGCAGGCCGTCGTTTTCGGCGATAAAGTTTAGGATGTCTCGCCAGCCAGGAGGGCCGGCTTTATGTATCCAATTTGCTAAATCGATGTTTTAGGGAAGTATTAATACGTATCCACGATGTCTGGGTAAATTTGCCCACTCGCGCTGATCTTAAATATGTAAACCTTGCCGGGTTGCATGCGGGTGTAGATGGCATTACCAAATACGGCTTGTACGCCGTAGTCGCTGAGGCGAGTGGGGTCGTTGGCGAGTTCCCAGATAGCCTCCCAGAAAATATCCCGGTTCTTCAAATGGAGGGATTCGGTGATGGTGTAGTAGCGCTCCGGTGCCGTACCAGGGATTTCGATTGCATCGCCATTGGCGGGTGTGGTCGTTTCTCCATAGATGCGTCGCCATAGGTAGAGCGCGCGCTCGGTGCCGTCTTTTACGTATTCGTTAGTGAATTTAACAATCAACGCATCAAAGTAAATGATGTCGCCACGCACGACAAAGAGTTGTTCGGATACGGTCGTTTGGGGATTATCGGCCGCAGTTTGTACGAAGCGCACCACGCTTTCTAATTCGCCTAAATCATTGCGAGACTGCGACTGCAGCGTGGCATAGCCAATCTGTTCTTCTTGAGTCAGATTACGCACCGCTTTGTTGAGCTGATGATTCTCTGTCAGTAGTTTGTGTATACTGGCTGTCGAATGATAAAAACTAATGCCTAGGATGCTCGCGGTGACCAATGCGGCCAATACCATGAGTGAGCCGATCCATTTCCCTTTGCTGCGTTTCGCCATGGCCTAGACTTATGCATAAGTGCGCATCAAGGTTCGATCCTTAATTTGCTGGTGACGAGGATTTATCGAGCTAAAGCGCAGATGAAATTCATCGTAGTAGTAGCTCGCCAGCTAGCTGCAATTCAGCTCTGAGGCAACTTTGCTTCAAGGTCTTTAAGATACTCCCAGCTAAAAATGCCGCTCTTATGCCCGTCACTGAACCATGGGCTAACCGCATAGTTCCCTTGAAAGTCCCAGCCCTGAATCGTGACGCCGGCGAATTCTTTCGGACCATCGCCGCCGTATTGATTACCAAAAATGTCTTTTTCGCCGATGTTTTGCGCACTGGGCGAGTGCTGTCGCAAAAACTCGGCAGAGAAATAGCTCTCGCTGCCATCTTGCCAGAGGATACAGAGTTCGCTGCCGATTAGTTGAATGTCAGTTGGTTTAGCCATGGTCGGGGCTTACTGGTAAAATCCGGCATGTTGTAGTTTTTTTATCAGAGCGATGGCGGGGCCCGAACGGTTTAGAATATAGAGGTGAATCCCTGGGGCACCTCTTTTCAACAATTCGAGAGCTTGTTGATAGCTCCACTCGATTCCGATCGCTTCGACTGCAGCCTTGTCGTCGCCAGCGGCGATGAGTTGTTCGTTGAGGGTTGTGGGGATGCAGGCGCCGCACATCTCACAGAAGCGCAGAGCTTGTTTGTAGGATGTGACAGACATCAGGCCAGGTAGTATGGGAACGGTGATCCCTGCGCGACGGCAATTATCTACGAATTCGAAATAGGCATTGTTATCGAAAAATAATTGTGTGGTGACGAAAGTCGCGCCGGCATCTACTTTACGTTTCAGATTGAGCAGGTCGATTTCTAGCGACGGAGCTTCGGGGTGCTTTTCGGGATAGCCCGCTACGCCTAACTCGCATTCTGGGTACACTTCGCGAATCAGTTGCACCAGCTCGCTGGCGTATCTGAGTCCGTCTGGATGAGGTGTGAAGTTGGTTTCGCCTTTGGGTGGATCACCGCGCAGTGCCATGATTTGCTTGAGGCCTGCTGACCTGAATTCGGCAATGGTCTGTTTCAACTCCACGCGCGAGTGACCGACACAGGTTAGGTGCGGCATTACGGCGTAGCCATAGTCTTTGTGAAGCTTACGGGCGTAGTTCAGCGTGCGGCTGCGCGTGCTGCCACCTGCGCCGTATGTAATTGATACGAAGTCTGGGCAATAAGCCTGAATGCGCTCTGCGGTGTGCAGCAGCTGTTGTGCTGTAGCGTCCGATTTAGGCGGAAAAAATTCGACCGAAAAGAGTGGATCGTTGGTCGCTAGGCGCTGTTTGATCGAAAGTGTCTTCATGTTAACGAATCAACGTATAATGATATGTTGATATGTAAAGTATAATCTTGCGGTACTCGCATCGAGTGCGTGATGCACAATAAATAGTTCTGGTTGTATGTCGAAGTCAATTTGAGCGGCTGAGTTGTTATAGTGTTGATTTTGTCACGCGTGTGAGTGTCCTATATATCTTTTAGTTATGCCTTATCAAGTTCGCCTCAGTCATATTAATTCTGATTATAGTGTCGTGCCATTGCCGGTCGACGCATGGTCGACTGTAATTGAGGACGATGATGGTTTGATCATTATGTTGAATCGCGTGGCAATAACCAGCTCTCAACATCCGACACATGAATATCCAGTTATATCTATAGCTGCTGGGAGTATTCGCGCAACGATTACAGTGATCGGCGGAGAACTCTATTATACTGACCCAAATGCATTGAATCGGTCGAATATTAAGGTTGTCGCAGGTGGGGTCTTGCAGTTGCTAAAAGGCTCGTCTTTTGATAGCGTGCTACAGTCTGAAGCTGCAATGATTACAAGGGAAGCCGAGTTGGCGAATAAGTCGCGACGTTCGCGGGTCGGGCCTAGTATGCGAGAGCACTTGTTAGTCGTGTTGTTGATCGTGTTGTTGGCGGTATTGTGCAAGACCGTCTTTTCTACTTGGAAACAGTTGACGGAAGGCCCGGCCTTAGTCCCCATTTTTGAATTTACCCCAGGCGCGATAGCAGGTGAAAGTATTCGTGCTTATGCGGGGCTTTACGTGGAAGGCTACCAAGAAGGTGGAAAAGTCATTGAGCTGACGGACGAGGGGCAATTTAAATTATACGAGATGTGGCGGTCTGCTGAGCTTGCGGGATTTACTTTGAAGCAGGTTGAATCACTGCTGCTTCGTCTAGGCTCTCAAGGGGATAAGCCTGCATTGTTAGCAGGCGACTTTTATCTACTATTACCCAAGGAAGATGACCGAATATTGCTGAACGGCATCCTGTTTCGTCGACACTTTGGAGCACTCGCTGATATCGGGGAGTTGCAGTAGGTTCAGTAACTTTACGAGCAACAGGCTATTGCTCGAGGTAGTAGCGTATGCTCATTCCTGAGACTTGGAAATAGCCAGAGCCGGTATTGCCATCATCTAAATCACCGTCAATTTCGGATAGGCGAGTTGAGTCGATACGTAGCGGTTCGCTCGAGTTGGTGGTGATTTCGATATACGCATATAAATTGCCACCGCCACCGCCACCGCCGTTGCCGTTGCCGTTGCCGTTGTTGCTATTCCCATTATTACCGTTGCCGTTGCCGTTGCCGTTGCCGTTGCCGCCGTTGCCATTATTACTAGCGTGTACCCAGCGATAGGTGCCGCCGATAACAGAGGACTGGATCCATGTGCTACTAATGCGGTCTGCCATACCATTAGGATAGGTGCCAGGCGTGCTTGTGTCTGGATAAGTTCCAAAGTTGAGCTCGTATTGCATAAACTCTTGAGAGAATATGCGCAAGTCGTTCTCCAAGGTACTGATGATTGCGCTTTCTTTGACTCGTTTGAAATAAGGAACCGCTAGGGTTGCTAAGATGCCGATAATAGTGACCACCACTGCGATTTCGACGAGCGTATATGCGGCGCGGTCTGAACATGATTGTTTGTACCTTGTTAAAGCCATTATGTTTAAGCTATACGAATTGTAGTTTTTATAAAGAATAAATTAATCCCCTACAGCGTATTTTTTACCCTCAGAGAAGCCAAAGAGTTCGATCTTGAGTGAATGGGCTTTTTCTAGAATGCTCGCTTTATCAAGAATTAGGACACTGCCGCTTTCAAGCGCAGCGGTGCGAATGCCTGACTCATACATCACCTCTAGTGTCTGGTGGCCAAAGACTGGTACGTCAAAGCGATAGTCTTGCCCTCGCTTCACGGTCTTGACGAAAATAAGATCATCGGCCTTGAAAGTGCCTGCACGGCTAAGCATCGAATCGGTCCCTTCGTAAGCCTCGACTGCCAGCACAGTGCCGTGTCGCACGACAACGCCTTGGCCGACATCTAAATCTGCCATGCCTTTGGCGATACTGATGCCGTGCTCAATATCCCTTAACTCTGCGTTTAATTTGCCTACAGTCATTAAGCCTTCGTTAGCAAGTTGATCATCCAGAAACGAACGGGCATCGAGCATAGAGATGTCGATGGCTTCAATCTCTTTAGCGATCGCACCGAAGATGGTCTCGGCATTTTTGATCTTTAGGCTGTTGAGAATCTTTAGGGCTTTTAGATCTGGATGAAGGCCGTGGAAGAGGCGCCGCGGTGTAATTTGTCCAGCCATGAGTGCATAGCCACAATCGAGTTTCTTTAGTGATTTGAGTAGTTTTCCAAGCTGCCCGACTTTTATTTGGATGTGTTCATTCGCGGCGGTCGAATCGATTAACTCTGGCTCAGTCTCTCCTGCAAAGGACACGATTCGTAACGGTAAGCCAGCATCACGTATGCGTTTTGCTGTCAGTATCGGGTATCGACCTTTGCCGGCAATTAAAGCGATGGGGCGTTGAGCAAAGCTGTCTGGTAAGAATTTCGATAGGGACAGGGCAGGACTCATGGCAATGGGCTATTCGGGGTATTCGTAAGGTCGAATGATAGGCTGGTCGAAGTAAGTGGGTGATGCAATCAAAACTGGTTCAGGTGAATGGCCATTTTTTCCTGCTTTAAAAAAGACCCGCTTGCTGGCGTTTTCAGTGGCTTTTGCGAATTTTTCAACTGCTTTAGGCTGCGAGCTGAGTGTCATGCTTTCGGTGATCTCGCCGAGCATGGCACTTTGTGCACTAATGCGAATACTTTGCGGTTCGACGATTAATTCACGGTGCTTTCTGTCTGGGTATTTATAGGTAAGCAGGCCTGCGTAAGCGGTGATTTGGGCAGCCCTATTATTGTAGTGAATGATGCATGTAGCCGAGTGTATCTGTAATTCCCCAGTCGGCAGGAGTACACGTGCTTCTGAAAGTGGTGATAGATTATTACTGACGACTGCTAGGTCTCCATTAATGATTCGTATCGATAGGATGGATACAGATGGCTCGTAGGAGAGTTTTTCTCTTTTCTCGTTGAACGGTTTTTGGGTAAAGGTTTCGAATCGAACTTCCGATTTTTCACCTATGCCGATACCCATGCCATTCGACAGCGCTAGGAAGAGATGAGAGTTCTTGCCGGTTTCGACGGTACAAGTATTCAGATTGAGCGTGTCGTGTAGTTTAGGTTGTGAGATTTGTGATTCGGCATCCTCGATCTGAATGCTACCTTGAACGCTGGTGGCGACTGCGACTCCTTCGACCATTTCCTCGGCATTCGAGTCGACTGCCCCGCCCATAAAAAAACCTGTAGCGATGAGGCAGAACAGAGTTTTCCGGCGCGTCTTAGATTCGATATACATTAAACAGCTACGATGTTGACGATTTTTCCTGGTACGTAGATTTCGCGTTTGATGACTTTACCTTCAATGTGTGCGCTAATTCTTTCGTGTGCCTTGGCAGTTGCGATCGCGTCGTCTTTGCAGACGTCGGCAGGGAACTGGGCATCGCCACGGTATTTACCATTCACTTGAAAAATGATTTTAATGGAGTCTTCCTTTAATTTACTTTCGTCAAATACTGGCCAACCTGCAGTTGCGATGCTACCTGTATGGCCTAGAAATAACCAGAGCTCTTCGGCGAGATGCGGCGCGAGGGGTGCGAGTAATTTGATCAACGATTCGATAGCGTCGAGTGTAAGCGCGTCGGCTTTACCGAGTTGATTGACGCAAATCATCATTTGCGAAATTGCGGTGTTAAAGCCGAGTGCCTCGTAGTCTTCGCTGACTTTTTTGATTGTGGCGTTCAGTATGCGATCAGTCTCGGCGTCGAGTTGATCGGTTGCACCAATTTTGGCTTGGCGTGTGCCGTCCTCGGCTACGACGAGGCGCCATACTTTACGCAGAAAGCGGGCGATGCCTTCGATGCCCTTGGTATTCCACGGCTTCATCGCTTCAAGGGGACCGAGGAACATCAGGTAAAGGCGTAAAGCGTCGGCTCCGTAATTGACGACGATACTCTCTGGGCTGACTACGTTGCCGCGACTTTTTGACATTTTCTCGCCGTCTTCGCCTAAAATGATGCCTTGGTGAAAGAGCTTTTTAAACGGCTCTGGATGGCTTACCACGCCAAGGTCGAAGAGCACATGGTGCCAGAAGCGAGCATAGAGCAGGTGCAGCACCGCGTGCTCTGCGCCGCCAATATAAAGATCTGGATAGCCCCAATATTTTTCTTTTTCCGGGGCGATCAGTGCGTCGGTATTTTTTGGATCTATGTAGCGCAGGTAATACCAGCACGAACCAGCCCATTGTGGCATGGTGTTAGTCTCGCGTGAGCCTGTTACCCATCCTTCGACGGGCTCACTGGAAGTGGCTCCAGTTTTTGGATCGATATAGAGGTGTAGCCATTCCTCGGCTTTCGATAGTGGGCTCTGACCATCGGGCGACGGTGTGTAGCTATCCACTTCGGGTAATGTCAATGGTAGTGCACTCTCGGGGAGGGCAACGGCAAAGCGCAGTTCACCATCAATTTGGCAGCTGACGGGGCGCTCGATCGATTTAAGCGAGTCGTCCACCTTTTCATAATCGGCCTTGCTTACCCACACGATTGGGAAGGGCTCGCCCCAGTAACGTTGACGAGAAAAGAGCCAGTCGCGCAGCTTAAAGTTGACTGTCGCTTCGCCGCGTTTCTCAGCTGCGAGTTGAATGATTATCGCCTTTTTCGCACTTTCGGAGTCTTTGCCGCTTTGCTCGTCTGAGTTGATTAAATTCCCGGGGCCTGTGTAGGCTTCGCTCAGTTCACCAGAGGCATCTTTTTCGGCGTGGCCGTTATCGTCGATGACTTGCAGGATTTCGAGATCAAATTCTTTGGCGAATTCAAAGTCGCGTGCGTCGTGCGCTGGCACGGCCATGATTGCTCCTGTGCCATAAGTCATGAGCACGTAGTCCGCCACCCAGATCGGAATTTCTTTTCCGCTGACCGGATTGATCGCAGTGGCACCAGTCCATACGCCAGTTTTTTCTTTGCTTAGCTCCGCGCGTTCTAGATCAGATTTACTTTTCGCTTTTTCCGCGTAGGCGAATACCGCGTCGCTCTGCGCACTGCTGCAGATCTGCGAGAGAAGAGGGTGCTCTGGTGAAATTACCATATAGGTCGCACCAAACAGTGTGTCTGGGCGAGTGGTAAAGACGCTAAGGTCTGCATCGTGGCCTACGATGTCGAAGGTGATCTCGGCACCTTCGCTACGACCGATCCAATTTTCCTGCAGACGCTTGGTTGAATCGGGCCAGTCAAGGTCTTTCAGGCCCGCGATAAGTTGGTCGCCATATTCGGTGATGCGGAGTACCCACTGGCGGATCGGGCGACGCTCTACTGGGAAACTGCCACGCTCTGAGCGAGGGCCTTCAGCGGTGTTGAGCACTTCCTCATTGGCGAGCACAGTACCGAGCTCGGGGCAAAACCAGACGGGTTTCTCATCGACGTAGGCTAGTCCCTTCTTAAAAAGCTGAATAAAAATCCATTGCGTCCACTTATAGTAGCCAGGATCGGTGGTGTTAACCTCGCGTGACCAGTCGTAAGCAAATCCGAGCTGGCGCAGCTGTGTTTTAAAGTGCGCAACATTTTGCTTGGTAGTGTCACGAGGGTGCATACCAGTTTTGATAGCGTATTGCTCAGTCGGCAAGCCGAAGGCGTCCCAGCCCATCGGGTGGAGCACATTAAAGCCCTTGGCCTTTTTATAGCGCTTAAGCGCATCACTAGCAGTGTAGCCCTCGGGGTGGCCGATGTGCAAGCCGGCGCCGGAGGGGTAGGGGAACATATCGAGAATATAGCAGGTCGGCTTGTCTTCAAAATCCTTCGCGTTGTAAGTTGCGTTTTGCTCCCAGAAATCCTGCCATTTTGGCTCGATTGCGGAAAAGTCGTAGTCTGTCGTCAGTGTTGCCATGTTATAGAAAACCGCGGATTTAGAAGGTTCGTTTGCAGTCAGTCAATAATGCAAAGCCCGAGACGCGCTGATTCAAATCGTGCGATAGGGCAGATTAGCTTGATATTTTAAGGAGGCGGCTTTACACATCGAACCTGTCATATGTATATTCGAGCCCCATTGATTTTTTTTATCGCCCTAGCATTTGTAATGTCTGTCGCATGCTTACGGGGCGAGATATCGGCAGTGGATGCATATAATAAGCAGGAGAAAAACCTGTCGCAAAAGCGCGTCGAACAAAAATCTTGGTCGGGCAATCAAAAGTCTGATTTGCTGCAGAAGTCGTTTCCCTTTAAGCAATGGGACTCACATTATTCCTCACTCGGCTCGAAAAAATCGAATATTTCGCTAACTGAAACTAAAGATAAAAAGCGCTTTAAGTCTGAAGTAGTCGAGTTTGAGACAAAATCGATGGATATTTCCAAGTGGAATGGACGGCTGGCCGACCTCGAGCGTCAGGCACAGATTAGTACAAATTCGACTGCGAAGAAGATCGAGAATAAACGTATGTATGAAAGGATGCTGAATAAATCAAAGGGTTATGCGCAGACCGGTGAAACACTGTCGCTGCGCGATATTAATCGCTTTCAGTTTCGACAAAATCGCGCCGATACCGCCGTGCCCGTTCGAGCAGCTGGTAGCGCCGATGGTTCCTGAATGCCGATCTGCATGTTTATTTTGCTCCGCGCTATATTTGAATAGTTTCTATCTAATCCATGACCCTTCCTCGATGCCACCTTTGTTTTTAATGGCTGGCTTATTATCGCTGTGGACTATCGGTGGCGTGATCGGCGTCCGATGCGCTAATAACTTGATTGGGTGGCTTGATTCGGGACGCCTGTATGGTTTTACGCATTTTCAGATGCGTGAATAAAAAAACCGCGAGTGTTTCGCGGGTTTTAAAAAGTGGCGGAGAAGATGGGATTTGAACCCATGGAACCCTTTTGAGGCTCACTTCTTTAGCAAAGAAGCGCTTTCGGCCACTCAGCCACTTCTCCATACCAATACGGAGGAAGAAAGCGGGCTGAGCGCGAAGATCAATCCTTATTTTCAGAGAATTTGAGAAACTCACCGATTCACTGAAAATACTGGATATTCCGCAGAATTTCGTCAGATGCAGCAACGTAACGTGCCTCCTAATATTAGAACCGTTGTTCTTCGATGTCATATACGTCGAACCAAGTATAAACGATTTTGTCCGCCGGGATGAACTCTGCGATGTACCCTTCGAGATACACTTGCAGCTTGACCGGCATTTCACTGATCCGCTTGAAGCGTAGATCGTTGTTCCATTGCACCAATGCCTCCTGTGTGTGCTCTGTGCCGTTGGCTTGAATCCATTCGGCGACGGCGGTATCATCGGCGCCTGTTGCGACAAAGGCTTTAAAGTTCTCAGCAGAGATCCCAGCAAAATTGAGAAACAGCTGGTCGAGTGGGCAATCAAAGTGGTATTCGCCTGCTGTGCCAGCGATCACCGCTCGGCACTTGTCGAGTGTGCGCGCAGCGATGACGTAGCCAGCCAGCGTCGCGCGCGGGCTGCGGGGAAATGCGTTGCTGAGATCGAGTGAGGTTACGTTTGATGTGGTCATGATGAATAAGAGAGTTTTTGAATGAACTGTTTATTCTAATTCTATTAGATTGGCTCTTTTTGGTTAAGGCTTTGATATTCGATAGTCACTTTCAACAATCTTTCAGGAATTTTGCCGTTACACTGGCTGTTGTAGTTTTTAGCCCTGCGACATCGCCTTGATAGAGTAACTGTCCACCAGCATCGCCGCCGTTGGGGCCGATCTCAACTAGATAGTCGGCATCAGCAATCACGTCGAGGTGGTGTTCGATGACGATTACGGTTTGGCCTTTGTCGACCAGGCGGTGCAGCAATTCGATCAGGCGCTCGACGTCACTGAGGTGAAGGCCGATCGTAGGCTCTTCGAGAATGTAGAGATTGCCTTGGCCTTTGTTATATTGGCGCTCTTTAAAAGTGGGCATGCCTTTAGCTAATTCGCTGACGAGTTTGAGGCGTTGCGCTTCGCCACCGGAAAGGGTGGGGGAATATTGCCCCAGCGCGATGTAGCCGAGGCCGGTTTCGACCATGGCTTCGAGTAGGCTTTTTAGGCCGGTGTGGAAGCTAAAGAATTCGGCGGCTTCCTCGAAACTCATGAGTAAGGCGTCGGCGATGTTTTTCCCATTCCAGCGCAGCTCGTCGAGTTCGGCGCCGTAGCGTCGGCCGTTGCAATCCTCGCATGTCACATAAGTGTCAGGCATAAAATTCATTTCTAGCTTCAGCCGCCCTGCGCCTTTGCAGGTCTCGCAGCGACCGCCCTTAGTGTTGAACGAAAAAGTGCCCGCGCTGTAGCCTCGCGCGCGAGCTTCAGGCAGACTGGCGTAAATGTCGCGGATTATGTCGAACGCACCGATGTAAGTTGCGGGCGTGGAGCGGGGAGTTTTACCAATAGGCGATTGATCGACCTCGATGACCTTCCGAACGCTCTCTGCTCCACAGAGTGTTCGAAAGCTGGTGGAAAGTGAGGAGCGAGAAGTGGGCAGTTGCTTGGACACCAACTTTGGTAACTTCGTCTCGATTGAAGCTTCGACCAGTGGTTTGAGCAAATCTCGAGTGAGGGTGGATTTGCCTGCGCCCGAGACGCCGCAGATTGCGGTGAGGCGTTGCTTGGGGATTTGTACATTGAAGCCTTTGAGGTTTCGCAGTGCCGCGCCTTGTAGACTGATCCATTGTTCGTTGCTCTTTTTTTTGCGAGGACTCCATGGCTCGGGAAGTGCACGATATGCCCCACGTAAAGGGTGCGGCATACTCTTGCGCATATATTTGCCGGTGATCGATGCCTTATTTTTTCGTAGTTGTGCGAGCGTGCCGCAGGCGACTATTTCGCCGCCGTGGATGCCAGCAGCGGGGCCGATGTCGATGATCTGATCGGCGTGTTTCATGGTGTCTTCATCATGTTCGACGATGAGGAGGGTATTGCCACGGTCGCGAAGTTGTTCAAGGGCGGTGATGAGTTGTTCGTTGTCGCGGGCGTGTAGGCCGATGGATGGCTCATCAAGCACGTATAGAACGCCTGAAAGGTTGGAGCCGAGTTGAGCGGCGAGTCGGATGCGTTGCGCCTCACCACCTGAAAGTGTGGCAGTGGCACGATCGAGGCCAAGGTAGTTGAGGCCAACGCGATCCATAAAGCGCAGTCGCTCTTCGATTTCAGGGAGCAGCTCGTCCAGTACGGGCCCGCTGCGTTGGTCGGTTTTTACGCGCTTAAGTGTGTCGATTAATTCGTTGGGTGTGAGCGCCAGCAGCTCTGGGAGGCTGGCAGTGTTGTTGGTTGGACGTTGTTGTTTGATTGATGTTTTAAGGTGTAGCTTAACGGCGCGGCTGAGCGGGTTGAGGCGTGCTCCGTTACAATCTGGGCACGTGTCGCCGTCTTCTAGGCCGTCGGGCACATCGATGGCGGCGGCTTCGTCTTTGCTCATCCAGTCAAAGATTTGGCCGTAGCCGCGACAGCTTGGGCACCAACCGCGGGCGCTATTCCATGAGAAGTTTTTCGGGTCGAGTTCAGGGAAGGCTTCGCCGGTGGTCGGATCGGTGCGTTTCGTTGAAAGCCAAGATATAATTTCGTTTTTTGCGTTGAGTAGGAAGGCGGTGCCTTTGCCGAGTTTGAGAGCTTCTTTGAGTGCGGACGACACGGAGGTCATCCCGGCCGAGAGTGTGGCAATGACTAGTTCGATATCGTGCTCACTATAGCGATCTAGTTTTTGAAACCGATTGATGGGCACGAGTTGGCCGTCGATACGTAAGGTCTCATAGCCGTGGTCACTGGCCCAGTCTGCGAGCGGCTGGTGGTGGCCTTTACGCCCGCGCACCAGCTGAGCGCAGAGGTGAAGCTCCTTCGTCTTGCCTGCCCTGAACTTGTCAAATGGGTATTCGGCGAGGATTGATTTGAGGCGCTTGAGTAGCGCGCCTTCGCTCTGACTGATCACAGCTTCGCCAGAGCTAGGAGAATGTTGAATGCCAATTCGTGCATACAGTAAGCGCAGGTGTTGAGCGACCTCGGTAATTGAGGCGACGGTCGATTTGCGCGTTCCTTTAGTCACGCGTTGCTCAATTGCGACGGTGGGAGCGATGCCGTGCAATTCATCGACATCAGCACGTGGCATTTGCTCGACAAATTGACGTGCATACGCAGACATCGATTCCATGAAGCGCCGTTGTCCTTCGGCAAATATAATGTCGAAGGCGAGGGATGATTTGCCAGAACCTGAAACGCCAGTGATGACGCTTATCTTATTGTGTGGTATTTCGCAGGAAATATTTTTAAGGTTGTGCTCTCGGGCGCCATGGACGGTGAGAGAATGAGGGTGAGAGTTGTAAGTGAAGTTTGATTCGGCTGCTTTAAGCTCAGCGGATGACGCCGAGGCCGTTCCTGCCAGTGCATCGCAAAGGTATGCCGCGGTTTCGCAGTTGGTTTTTGCGATGTCAGATGGCGTGCCTTGGGCTACGATTTGACCGCCGCCGATACCTGCTTCGGGCCCGAGTTCGACGATCCAATCAGCAATTTTAAGTATGTCGATATTATGCTCAATGACGATGAGCGAGTGACCTGCATTGACTAATCCTTGCAAGACACCGATCAGGCGTTTGACGTCAGCACGGTGTAGGCCTGTGGTGGGTTCGTCGATTAGAATGAGCGCATGCCCAGACTTTTCGGCAATCTTGCCGAGATAGCGGATTAGTTTAAGGCGTTGAGACTCGCCGCCCGAGAGTGTGTTGAGGGGCTGCCCGAGTTTTAGATAACCGAGGCCGACATCGATCATTGGAGTGAGGCAACTAGTTACTTTAGGGTAGTCAGCGAAGAAAACGACTGCGTCGTCGACATCCAGTTCGAGGATTTCGGTGATACTGAGAGCGTTGAATTGAATCTCCAAAACTTCGGGTTTGAAGCGTTGCCCCTCGCAGGTTTGGCAGGGCACGAAGAGGTCGGATACGAATTGCATCTCGATGCGTTCGTAGCCTAGCCCCGAGCAGGTTTCACAGCGTCCGTCGCCACTGTTGAATGAGAAATGCCCAGGCATCATGCCCGCTGATTGGGCGGACTCTAGTTTTGCAAATAATTTTCGGATTTCACTCCACGCATCGGAGTAGCTAGCTGGGTTGGATCGAGGTGTTTTACTGACGGGACTCTGATCGATGAGCACGACATCAGAAAGTGGTAAGGTGGAGTCGATATCTTGAATCGTCGCTGGGTCGTCTGTAATCAGCCCTTTTCGTGCGAGTAGATTTTGATAGATGACGTTATTGAGTAGTGTGCTTTTCCCAGACCCAGAGACGCCGCTGAGGCAGACAAAAGCTTGCTGAGGAATGTGCAGATCAACTTCCTTGAGGTTATGCTTACTCGCGCCGTAGATCGAGAGCTTAGGACCTTTCTTTGTGTCGCGCAGTTTCTTTGGTGCATCGATCGTTTCACGTCCAGAGAGGTAGCGACCGGTGATGGTATCCGAAAGTAGGATACGATTGTAGTCGCCATTAAAGATGAGCTGGCCGCCGTGGATGCCTGGCTTTGGGCCAATCTCGATCAGGTTGTCAGCAGCTCGCATGACGGCTTCGTCGTGCTCGACGACGACGACCGTGTTACCTTGAGTGGTGAGTCGCCGCAGAATTGAAATGAGGCGATCCATGTCGCGGGCATGCAGACCGACTGAGGGTTCATCGAGCACAAAGAGTGTGTCCACTAGGGATGAGCCAAGGCAGGAGGTTAGGTTGACTCGCATGGTCTCACCGCCTGAAAGGGTGCGGGAGGTGCGGTCGAGCGTCAGGTAGCCGAGGCCGACTTGGTCGAGGAAGGAGAGTCGGCTGATAATTTCACTGAGTGCGGAGTGATCAGTGGAGGGCAATGCTCCGTCATTGCTACGCTGAGTTGAATGCGTCAAAGACGGAGCGTTACCCTCCAATAATGTGAGTAACTCGCTCACACTTTTTTGGTAAAGGTCGGGAAGGGTGAGGTCGTTCCATTTCCAGTTGAGTGCTTCGGGTTTAAGGCGTGAACCGCCGCAGTCGGGGCAGCGCGAATAGCTTCTGAACTTGGAGAGAAAGACACGAACGTGCATCTTGTAGATTTTACTCTGAAGCCAGTCGAAGAAACGATAAATACCATACCACTGGTTGTTGTCTTCTTTATAGTTCGGTTCGCCTTCTAGTATGAAAAGGATTTCTTTTTTGCTTAATTTTGACCATGGCAGGTCAGTGCGGATTTTATGTTTTTTAGCTGCGCGCTGTAGGTCGCGCAGACTTTCGCTGTAGACTGCGCCTTGGAACGCACGGATGGCACCGTCATCGACTGACAAGCTCTTGTCGGGGGTGACTAAGTTATAATCGATCTCGATGATGCGTCCGAAACCTTTGCATTTTTCGCAGGCGCCGATGGGTGAATTGAAAGAAAAGAGCGGTGCGGTAGCTGGTCGATATGTAATACCTGTCTCGGGCGAATGAAGCCCGTGGGTGAACTCGGCGACAATTGCGCCATCTGTATCCAATATTTGGATGTGGCCTTTACCGAAGGTGAGTGCGGCTTGTGCGGCTTCGATAAAACGAGAGCGGATTTTTGTCCCAACCTTGATCCGGTCTTGAACCACAAAAAGGCTAGAGGTCTGAGGCTTGCGAGTTGTGGCCTGTGATTGGAGATCTGAGATGCGAGTGACGCTGCTATTATGTACAACTCGAGTGTAACCTTGGGCCGAAAGGGGCTGGAGAATCTCGCTCCACTCGAATTTTTCGGGGCGAGTGATCGGGAACGCGATCAGCACGGTTTTATCTTTGTGCGCTTGAAGCAGTTTTTCCCAAATAGATTGCGGGTTGTCGTCGGTGATTGGCTCACCTGTTGCGGGGTCGATCAGTTTGGCGACATTAGGAAACCAGACTTTGAAGAAATCGCAGAGCTCGGTGATGGTGCCGACTGTGGAGCGGGAGGTCTTGACCGTATTGGACTGCTGGATCGCGATGGAGGGGCGAATGTTCTCGACCGAATCGACTTTGGGCCGATCCATCAGGTCCATGAATTGGCGCGTGTAGGGGGAGAATGTCTCGACGTAGCGACGCTGCCCTTCCGCGTGCAGCGTCTCAAATACAAGAGAGGACTTACCCGCGCCACTGAGTCCGGTCACCACGGTGAGCTGACCAATGGGTAGGTCGAGATCGAAACCTTTAAGGTTATTTTGGTGGACGCCGCGAAGGTGTATGGTTTCTGTGGAGGCCATCGTGTTTGAGTCAGAGGTGGCTGAAAAATCTAAAACGGTAAAGGGTCTAAACGTGGCAGGCTGACATACCTTACACGCGGGGTCTTGTTGAAAAAAGAAACTTCTCTAGGCCACTTCTGGTCAGTGTGAATGACTCGAGCTGAGTGGCTCGAATATACCTTAAGTTTCAGCGACCGGTGTTTGGCATTTTTCGACGGCACTGCGAAGTCGACGGCGTAGGTGGGTGCGGCGGACTTGTTGGTCGTTGTTTTTAATCGCCATAGAGTAGGCGTCTAAAGAGCCGACGAGATAGACTTTCTGACGCGCACGTGTGATGCCGGTGTAAACGAGATTGCGCTGGAGGAGCATGAAATGCTGCTTGAGCAGTGGGATGATGACGATGGGGTATTCACTGCCTTGGCTTTTGTGGATCGAGATACAGTAGGCCAGTTGGACTTCGGAGAGCTCGCCTTTGGTATATTCGATGATATCACCGGTGAACTCGATGGTGATACTAGAGCTGTCGGCGGCAATACTGCGAATGATGCCCATGTCGCCGTTGAAGACATTTTTGTCGTAGTTATTGCGAGTCTGAATGACTTTATCGCCGATACGAAAGGTGCTGCTACCGTAGGGAATTTCGGCGGGCAGTGGCTTGCGTGTTTTTTCGCGAAAATGGGTTTGTTTGGCGGGCGCGTAGTCGGGGTCGGAACGGAGTCTGGATTCAGCGGTGGTTTTTGGGTTAAGGCACTCTTGGATCTCGGCGTTGAGCACTGTGATGCCGCCGGTGCCGCGATGCATCGGGGACATGATCTGAATGTCGCGAACTGCGTTTACCTTGTGATGCTTTGGGATGTATTCGCGGGCCAAATACAAAATCGCTTGGACGCACTGCTCTGGAGTATCGGCTTCGATGAAGCTAAAGTCCGTGCTAGCATCGAGATCGCGGAAGCTACGGAAGGTCGAGCCTGGATGGGATTCACCTTTAAGGATGCCGTGTGCCGTAGAGACAATGCCGCTTTCTTTGCCTTGTCGGTAAATGGTATTGAGCCGAGTGACGGTCGCGGGCGGAGCGGCCATAAGATCTCCCAAGACATTTCCGGCGCCAACGGAAGGGAGTTGGTCAGCGTCGCCTACCAGTAGCAAATGTGCACTGCTCGGGACTGCTTGTAGCAGGCTTGCGGCGAGGCGGGTGTCGAGCATACTGGTTTCATCCAAGATGAGTAAGTCGCAGGGTAGTGGGTTGTCCTCGTTGTAAGTAAATGTGCGCGAGGCGCCGTCGTATTTGAGTAGTCGATGGATTGTGCTTGCGGGCGCACCGGAAGCTTCGGCCAAGCGTTGCGCGGCACGTCCCGTAGGAGACGCGAGCAGAATTCGGGTGCGCTTGGCGCGGAGGATGTCGACGACTGCGCGAAGGATCGTGGTTTTGCCTGTGCCGGGGCCACCGGTGATGATGGAGACTTTTGAAGTAAGTGTTTTGCGTAGGGCCTCGGCCTGTTGATCGGCGAACTCAAAGCCTGCTTTTTGCTGCGCCCATATGATCGCTGGCTCGATCTTAATTATAGGTAAAATCGATGCGGTGCTGTCGATTCGGGCGATGGCGTCGGCGATGCGTTTTTCCGCGCTGGCGGTGTTGGGCATCTGACAGGCCGGGCCGAGATATTCATTTTTTTCATCGTAGGCTTTAATTGAGAGTAGTTTCTTGGCGTCGTTGAGCGCATGCATGCGGCGCTGAATGTCGACGGGATCGACACCGAGCAGCTTCGTGGCGTACTCGAGGATCATTTGTTCGGTCCCCACTGTGTGCCCTTCGTCTTCGAGTGTGCGCATGGTATGAATGATGCCAGCGTCGATGCGTTCTTTGCAATTAGTTGGAAAGCCTAGGTTAAGGGCTATCTTATCAGCGGTTTTAAAGCCGATGCGTTCGATATCTTCGGCTAGCCGGTAAGGCTCGTCTTGTAGAATTCGTTTGGCACCGCTGCCGTATTTTTTAACGAGTCGCACGCATTGGGTCGGGGTGACGCCGTAGGTCTGCAGAAACATCATTACATCGCGCACTGCACTTTGATCGTCCCACGCCGCTTTGATAGATTTGGCGCGCGTTTTGCCGATGCCGGGGATTTCGTGAAGTCGGCCAGAGTTTTCGCTAATGATCTTCAGGGTGTCGGCACCAAAGTGGTCGACAATTTTCTTAGCATAGGATTTGCCGATGCCGTGAATTAGGCCGCTGCCGAGGTATTTGCGGATGCCGTGTACAGAAGCGGGAAGTTGGGACTTGAAGCTGGCGACTTTGAACTGATCGCCGTGCGTGGTGTGACGGGTCCATTGACCATCAAGCTTAAGCGTCTCGCCGCATTGTACTCCCGGGAGTGGGCCGAGGATGGTGACGGGGCGCTTGCCGTTGGCGACGCTGACCTCGGCCACGCAATAGGCATTCTCTTCGTTGAAGAAGATGATCCGTTCGAGGACGCCTGTGATGGATTCGCTTGAGTTGTTCTCTGCCATGGTTGCGGACTTTTTAACAGATCTACAGAAGAGTGAAGGAAGGTCAATGCGTGTATGGCTAAGCACGAAAAAGCCCTCGCGGAGGGCGAGGGCTTTTAAAACTATTAAAATTAGCAGGCAGTTTTTATTGCGAGAGGATTACTGGTGGGCCCGGGGGAGATCCAGGAGGAGGGCCGGCTGGGGCTAGTTCGGCATCCATGGTGAAGATTAGATCGTCGAAAGGCACGTCGCCAATCGCAGATATTCCGCCGAAGCTGAAGGGTGCCGGTGCTGCTTGTGCTCTCTGGATGCGAAAATCGCTATTTTCCAAGGTGTATTTCGCAGGTTGAATTTTGTAATCACTCTTCAAATTTTCAGGAATATATCGGACAATGACATATCTGCGTTCGATTTCATCAAAGGTATGCTGAACGCCTGTGTTCTCGCGTTTAACCTCAACGGTAAATGAATCTTCGATGTCGTAGAAAAAGTCGCTTGGGACGCGAACGATTTGTTGCTCTTGCTGTGCTGCCATAAAGAATTCGAAATTCGAATCGCCGTTGGCGGCTAATTGTGCGCGTTCGGTATGGCCTAATTTATTCGTAAAAGTGGCGACCCCGGTTTGCTTGTCGGAAGAGAATTCTTCTGGTAAGTGGTTGGTTAGATATAATTGCAGTGTGCCTTGATTACCTTTATTAAAGTTCAAGGCGATGGTGCGCATCTGAGTCTTTTTACGTAGGTCAACAATGGCGATCGATTCTTCGTCACGAGGGAACTCATAGGAGGTGGTTGGATCATCATCCTGTAGGTTTAAGACTGAATCTAGGGCACCGCCGCTAGCATAGATGATGCGGCTGCCAGTGTAGGCTGCCCCGAAGTCGTACTCGATAACAGGGGACTGTGTTTTGATGGTTTCTTCAGTTGCTT
>ERZ651776.1465-NODE-1465-length-28094-cov-7.295820_pt1 | contig 28094 bp, 17 predicted proteins | sample MGYA00514761_ERZ651776 | MGnify/ENA metagenome assembly ERZ651776 | reverse complement strand
CGCTTCTTGGATCGACCTACGGGCGCCAGCTGGCAGCATCGAGCGCGGTACTTTGTGCAGGTTTCTTGGACCCTCCCCAACCAATCCAATTGGTTCCTCTCTGCTTACGAGGAAGCGTTCATCGGGTTGCGCGATTTGGATAATCTCACCAACAACCTTCTCCAGCAAAACCGGTTGTCCGCAGCCATCAATTATCGCTGGAACAATGGCACATCCGTTCAGGTTGGAGGGCTCCAGCAATTGCTCATAAAAGGCAATGGACAAGCGGAGCGAAACCAAACCCTTTTGATTGGCCTTCGACACAACCTCGATTTTCGAGACTAACAGCTCTTTCAATTTCCCGAATCTTAGCGGTTGAATTCTGTGATCGTTTTCGCGAACGTTCTTAAACCCCTTTTGTAACGTTTGCTTCTCACTGAAAAAAAATGTTACGTTTCCGTTACATTGAATCAGTCACCATGCAATACCAAGCTGAAATTTTAATTCCACTATTCGCCATGCTCTCTGGCGTGGCCATCCCTATTTCTGTATTCATCTGGCTGTACTACGACGCGAAGGGCAAACGAGAAACGGTCTTGGAAATTGCCAAGCACCTCGGAGACGCTTCGAAGTTGGATGAACTGCTCCACCTCTTCGAAGAACGAAAAAAAGAACCCCTTGACTACAGGAGAAATGGAGACATCGCCATTTTTGTCGGCGTCGGCCTTTACCTCATGGGATTGCTCGCCGTTGGAGCCATTCTCGAAGGAGTGGGTGCCCTTGTAAGCTTCGTAGGATTGGGATCTTTGATTGCCGGCTACCTCTACCCGAATACAGGGAAGGAGCTCACCAACGCAGTCGAAGAATTCGAAAAGAAATAACCGTGGGGAGAAACCATCAAAAACTCCTCAACAGGCTGGAAGAATATCGGAGAGCTGCAGGATTCACCCAGCAAGAGCTTTCAGTTGTTGCAGAGGTGTCGCGCAAAAGCATCAACGCCATTGAAAATGGCGTGTATGTTCCCTCCACAGTGCTCGCCCTCAAGATTGCAACCACTCTGGACTGCAAGGTGGAAGATTTGTTCAAGTTGCCTTGAGACGTTGCCTTGAACCGCGAAGCCAGTGCATCAAGTACGCTGCTTCTTTATTCCGCCTCGACCGTTGCTTTTGACTTCCGATAGAGGAAAGAATTGAAGATGTTGCGTCGTGCGAATCGTTGCACCTTATCTGCGTTCACAAGCTTGGTGAACAGCGCTTTGTTGACCCCGAAATACTCATAGGTCGATCCGTCCGTAAACTTCAGTTCCAGCAGCAAACTTTTGTGCTGCATGTCATCGATGAATGCATTTTCAATCGTATCCGTGTATTCCTCGAGCCCCTTGGCAATGGTCGCTGGAGCGATGCTAATCAGAAATGCATACCCATCGGTGATTTGACGCGTCATCTCCTCTGCCTCTTGAGCCTTGGTTTCGTCCAAAACGTGTTTGTCCGGATGCCACTCCTTCACCAGCTTTCGGTAGGTCTTTTTGAGTTCGCCAAGCTCGATCTCTCCCTCCACTTCAAACAACTTCTTGTACGCATTGATCCGCTTCATTCTGATCGCTTTTATGTGTCCTCTGGGGTTCCCCTGTCTTGATGCGCGCTATTCGATCATGAGAACGAACGATTATTCGTCATCGCTTCAAACGCGGACGCGAAAGTAGTACCAATCTTTTGGAACTTGATTAAAAAAAAAGAGTCCGCACCCAAAGGGGTGCGGACTCTTTTCATGTCTCAAGCAATTCTTCAGAGGGTGAGCTCGAGTGCCTCGCACGTATTGGCTTGGAAATTGACAATGCCACTCCACACGACAAATCCTGCGTCATCGATGACCTCGTATTCTGCAGCGTAAGAAGTAACTGGGCCTAGGTCTTTCGTAACCGTGATGGATGCGGCCTGATCACAATCAGGAGCGCCGTACCAAAACATGGATACCGCCTGTGAGCCAACCAGCTGTCCGTCCACATAAAAAGAATATGCAGTCGCGAATTGTCCCTTTTCAATCGCTACCTCCTCACCATACCAAAAGACGACCTTGCCTTCAAACATGCAAGAACCATCATTGGTATCTGCATCGGAGTTCCAATTGACTGCATTTTGGTCCGTGCACCCCTCCGTCTTGCACCCTGCGAATACGAGTACAGCCGCACAAATTGAGTAGAAAAATAAGTTCTTCATCGTTTCTCTTTTTATTTGGTATTATGACTGCAAGGATACATCCTAACAAATGAAATTACTAAATCGGAACATCTTCGAAGGAGAGGCCGCTCGCACGATCAAACAATTCCAACATCATCTCTTCGGCTTTCTTATCCGGCGGACCTCCTTCTGCACGCTTAAAACCATACGGCTCCGTGGGACCTTGATCGAATAACTCGAATCGAAAGATGTAATCGTCCGCATTTTCCGCACGCCCCGAGAATGTACCAAAGCGCAAGTCATTCAGTTGCAATGCCCCGTCGCTGCGGCGCACCGCATTGAGATACCCCGCACTGAACCATTGCAGAACGCCAATGGTCTCGTCTGCGTCCATGTTGTGGAGTAGATCATATCCTTTGCTCACTGAGCGAAAAGCAATCGGAACCTCATCAAGAATGGAATACTGAGCCAATAAGAACGAATCCTCTTCATCCACCACCACATTCCATAGAAGATTATTGAAGATGGTCGGTGTGATAAGGAATTGCTCAAAACTCCTTCCCTGGTCTTGCAACGCGGCTTCAACGGCATGATGCACCCGCGAATGATTCACAACGGTCAGCGCCAAATACAGGCAACTCCAGGCCAATCCCATGCGGTTCCATAGCTGCCGGCGAGAATCGTGCCGGACAAATCGTGCCGCTACAAGCAGGCACAAAAGGAAAGGCAATGTGTACAGCGGATCCACAACAGACACCGTTCCCCACGCCACTCGTTCATTCGAGAACGGAGCAAATACCTGTGTGCCGTATGTCGTAAAACAATCCAGTAGAATGTGCGTCAAGAACCCCCAAAAGAACAAAAGCACCCAGCCTTTCACATCTGCATCTGGAGCCTCCCATTTCCCCTCGAAGTAACGACTTTGCCCATGCTTCCAGAGCCAAAAGGCAACCAACGCACCATAAACAGCCACGGGCCACCACGCTCCCGGAGCAAAAATCTGGGTCAGAAAATTCACAACAAAGCCAACCACAATAGAAGCTGCAGCTTTGGTGCCCAGTGCCAACCAAGCGTGATGGCGGCTTCGGTACAGTCGATTGGTCACCCAACCGAAGACAAGAGAGCCAACCAAACAGAACAACAAGGAATGACTGATACCGCGATGAAAAGCGAGGTTATCCAGCTCACTCAAGAAGTACTTTCCGAGCACGTCCATATCTGGAATGGTACCCGCCACAGCGCCCCAAATCATTGCTCGATTGCCAATGCGGCGACCTAAAACCGCTTCGCCAACAGCTGCTCCCAAAACGATCTGTGAAAGAGAATCCATGGTTCAAAGTTCGGGTGCGCCGCGTTAGGCTCCTAAAACAATTCGAGGCTGTGAAACGCTCAAGCCAAACAAAGCTCGCACTACCCTCGAGCAGAATTTGGGCGTCTGCCTCTTTCATATTGAGGGGTTGCAAAATCCACTTCAAAATCGAGGCCGTTTGGGACGGCACGTTTGGTGACTGCAAAGCCGAAATTGTATTCATCGGACAAAACCTAGACGAAGCACAGATTCGGCAGGACCTTTCAGCTTGCCAAATTGCTGCGAATCAACCGCCTGAAGATTGGAAGACAGGCCGACCAAACGCGTGGCCTGTTGAACGCGCCTCTCCCCTCTGAATCAAATCAAGTGAAATTGCCTTTTCACTTCCTTCATAAGCCGCTTAAATTTGCAGCATGAAACGGTTGCATTTTGGAATTTTGATACTGGCCCTTGGCACTGCAATGGTTGGGACAGCACAAGAAACAAGGGAGGTCGCGGCGCACAACCACGCATGGTTGATGGCGTTCGGAAATCACCGAATCTCAGACGCCATTGGGGTGCACACGGAATACCAATTCCGCCGCACCGGTTTGGGCCAAGATTGGCAGCAATCTCTGATGAGAATTGGACTGGACTGGCACCGTGACGAAAATCACTTCGCTACCGCTGGTTATGGCTGGATCAAAAGCTTCCCTTATGGAGAGCAGCCCATTGAGGAGGCATTCGACGAGCATCGCATTTGGCAGCAGCTCATTACAAAATCCAGCACGGGGAATTTCAAATGGTTGCATCGCTACCGATTGGAACAGCGTTACATGGATCGCACTGCAGGTGCATCTTGGCAGCATCGCACCCGCTACTTCGTCCAACTCTCTTGGTCGTTTCCGGAGCATCCTGAATGGTCGATATCAGCCTACGAAGAAGTTTTCATTGGTTTGCGCAAAGCAGAGCAACGCGTAGATAATCTGCTTCAACAAAACAGAATATCCTCGGGCCTCAATTACCGTTTTGAAAACGGCACGTCTGTGCAAATTGGATGGCTGCTGCAGTCCCTTTGGAAAGGTGACGGCAGAGCGGAACAAAATCAGACGCTGCTCATCGGACTGCGCCACAACCTGGACTTTCGTTAAACCCCACACCAACCTTCGGGGAACGCGAGAATCAAAACAGATGTAACTGGAGCCTATTGGCCCTCACTGAAATCGAAAATACTGCTTCTTGTTTTGGATGTAGATCTGACCAATCGGCGCCTCAGGCAGCTCTCTTCCCATCAAATCATAGATTTTATCATTCCCAGCATGCTCGGCTTGCAACTCCTGTATTTCTAAAGATCCGCTTATCCTCACCCAAAGTTGCGTTGTCGAATCCCAAACTTGATCAAAACAGCAGTTCAAGGTTTCGACGATCCCCGAAGATTCATCTGTGAGTGTATAGTCAATGCAAGTTGTGATGGTATCTGCATTTATGGAGTTGTAAATCACATGGGTGCAAGGCATGCCAAAGCAACTGTCCTCGCCTAAAACCAAATCATCTGCAAAGGTCGTCATGTAGAGAGGAGCCATAATCGGCAATTCGTTTCCTGTAGTAGGCGCTGCAACATCAAGTTCATCTTGAGTGCCCACTGTGTAGGTGTAATCACACAGCGTTTCTTGGGCGTTTGCATAAAGACAAAAAGAAACGAAAAAGGTCAATATTGGATGTTTCATTTTTATTATTGGTTGGTTACATACGTTTTGCATTCCAAAAATTACAAAAAACACGAACAATACACTTCACGTTCAGGGGTGAACCTATTCAAACCGAGATGCATGAATCATCAAAACTCCATGTCACCTATTTTGATTTGCGGTGTCACCTATTTCAGACTTGCTCTCATTGGAAAAGACTGGAAACAGTGGGAGTCACAAAATACTCACATGGCCTGTCTTTGCTGCAAATTTAGATACAAAAAAGCCCGCAACCATTGAGGAAGCGGGCGAAGTTTTGCACATCATTCAGGTGGAGCCGGCGGGAGTCGAACCCGCGTCCAAACAAGGACGAACCGTGATTTCTACATGTTTATTCTGCAATTGGTTTTTGACCGGTGGCTGATCACAGACAACCCACCAAACGGCTTAGTCCAGTAAATTTCGCGCCGGGCGTCGGACACACCCATAACTAGTCCCATTTACCTGATACCCCATTGAGTCAACGAAAGGGTCCGTACGTTGATTCGGGATAGCTCGTTCCGCCACCTGGTGACGTGAATTAGGCTAATCGACTGAGTCGATTAAGCTGCGAGCCTGTAGGAAGTGTTGTCATTTCTGACGTGAAAGTTCAGGTTTTACGAGCTGTGCTAACAAGTGCTCGACATGCTTACCCGATTTGTCATCTTGCTGTCAAATCCAAAATCGGCCCCATAAATCAAAGAACAGCGAAGCAGATGCTTCGCATTGAACGAACAGCCAAATATACGGTAATTAAATATCAGACACGATTTAAAAGTCACGTCAGGTCTGGTGCATCATCCAATCGGCCACGGATCTATTCCGAGGTATTAATTCGTGCTGGGGTCCACCTCACTGGGTCCGGATTCAGGTGAATTCAATCCAAGGTCCTCTTGTTGATTCTTGACCGCTTCAGTGCCCGAAGAATTCGATTTGCTCTTCTTGCTCCGCTCCGCTGGCTTCTTTTTAGCACGGATTACTCTGCCCACCCGGAGGAAAGCGACGCGATTGGGGTCATCCGTAGCGATGAAGCTGAGTTGATTCGACTTGCTTTCCTCAAAGATGCTATCCAACTTGGACTTGAATTCCTCCAGCACGTATGGCTCCAATCGACTGTCATGCATCACTACAAGCAGTGAACTTCCTGTTGAATCATCATGTAAAAGCTCGAGGTGAATCCTACACCGCCGAACCAATTCATCAAAATCTGAGTTCGAACGCAGAACGAATACCGGCGGCTCTTGATCCTCTAAGTTTCCGAGCAAATAGCCGAGCATCTCGAATTCCTTCATCGAAGAGACGTGCTCTTTCAATGCGTTCCCCAACCCCATCCAATAACGTTCAACCACCCGATCAGCACTCCACGTGCGTAGCCTGCGCCTCACATCTTTATTGCTATCAACAACACTGGGCAACTCGCCTAAAGACGGGCTCACCTGCTCTTCATAGTATTGATTGAACGTATCTGAATTCCCCAATTGCTCGACAAAATCAACTTCTGTGAAACAAGAGGACACCACCGCGTCAGCCGATGCTTTTTGCCGATGCATGCATTCGATAATCGACTGCAATTCATTCGCTTCTGACAACAAAGGCTTTCTAATCTCTTCGTCGAAAACTTTATCAAAGCGTTGCATCAAAGCGTATTCCACATGAATCTCATGCAGTTCTACCGCTGCTTTTCGCCACAATTCCCTTTGTTTGATCATGGGGTCTTCCACCACCTCATCTTTCTGACGCATTCTCCACATGGCCAATGCTATCCAAAATGCCGCCGTCACAGATGTAACAATGGCAGGGGTCACCCACAAAATGAACGGCAAAAAAAGCCCCGCTAACAACCAAGGCAGACAAATCAACGCCGACGCTTTTATGAGCTGCTTTTCACGAACAGAAAAAATAGTCTCCTCCTTTTTCTTTGGCGGAATGAACGAGTAAACGCAATCCTTTCTCAACTTCGCAATCTCACCTTCGAGCCAAGAGGATGTGAATTGGGCAAATAGTTTTCGTCGAAAGTCACCATATTTTGTGCGGAGCATCGAATTCGAGTGGACGGCATTCCGATGGTCTTCTTGCCTTTGAGCCAACATCTCTTTTCCAGATTTCAGCTCTTCTTTCGATTCTGCACCAACTTCCAACATTCGCTCGATATTGACGATGTCGTCCATGATTTCATCACAGATTCGTCTTTGCGTATGCAACGTCAGCACAGTCGAAATTTCAAGCGGTTCCGGCACCATTGCAGCACCTTCAGCCGCAGCTACTGGAGGATGATGCAATCTGCTTAGAGCATCATTCAAAAGATCGGACTCACAATCTTCGAGCATCAAAGTGGGCCGAATGGCCTTGCCTTCAACAAAAGTCCCCGGTCGACCGAGCAAACAATTCACGACATTCAATCGTTCTTGGCCGCTGGTGCTGCAGTCATCCAAGACATTCCAAATCTCCGTCTTCGCTTCCGTCAATTCTTCTTCAAGCTCTTGGCTTAGACTCTCAATTACGCCACCTGGTTCCAGAATACTCGAACGAAAAGCATCAAATTTTCGATTCGCATCGAACTTTGAATACGAGGTAATTCCATCAAAATATGATTCAACACTGGACGGAACAATGAACTTTGCTTTGACCCTTGCATACGCGGTCTTGCCTTTCTTCAGTGCCGAAAAGGCCTGGAGGTAGACTCTGTCCAAGTGGATTCGCTCCTCTTCCCGATTTAGCACATCCAATTGGGCCTTGGCCTCGAGTAAGCGCAGGCCTTCTCTTCTGCTAAAGTCAATGGATGCGGCCCCATAACATTGCACTTCATCGCGACTGACACCGTCCAATTGGGCCGATTTTAGCATCAAGTATTCCGTCACTTGGAGCAGGACCGTCGCCCATTCTTTTGAAACAAAATGAATGGACTCACTCTCAGTTTTGGTACCGATCTCATGGCATTGCAGTCCGTCAATGTCATCAAATAATGACCTCAACTCTTCCATTTTCATCCCCTCCTCTTCCAACAAATGGATCCAATGCACCTCGTGCCTTTCCGGCAAATTACTTACCACCTCTTGGATCAACAGTTCCAAATCGATGACATCTTGACTCGAATGCGTAACAAAGACGCAAATGAGGTCCGGATCGATCTCGTACTGCCCCAATTCTACCCGTCGCTCCCGATCCGTAATTGCTCTAATCAAAGATTGAGGTGCCTCTGCATCCTTCCATACTTCATCTTGCAAAAAACCTTCCCTCAATTCACCGTTCAAGGAAAGGACCCCCGCCAAATTGTGCAGCAAAGGCCTGTCTCCTCGAATCTGGACAATTGCGCCCAACAATTCTTTTGCGAAGGTTCCAGCAAGTAGCGCTCTTTTTGACCGGGTGTGGGCTTTCATTCTATATCTTCAAGCCAAATTCTTTGCAAAGTCCAGGAAGCAACTTCATCTCATCGTGCAGAAGTTCAAGGCACTCTGGGTGGCGATTGTAATCCGAACCATATGGATTTTCAGAAGAACCTGTATTGCAGTAAGGATTGATGTGCGGCTGAGCCACGTAGTTGATCAGGGCCAACGCACCATCATCCCCTCCTCCTCCTTCTGAAGACGACGGAGGCGAAAGAACTGCCTGTAGTCGAGCAGCCATGAAACTATCGCCCTCACGATCCAAGACGGCTCTCCATTTGTTGGCGAATTCTTCAACAATTTCATTCTGATCCTTTATTTCCGCAAAAATTTCGGAACGCTTTTCGCTCGTGAAATTCTTAAATTCACCCGGATAGCGGGTAGACTTGACCGTCCAATGCTTGTTCGCAGCATTATACGCCACATCTCCCATGAGAATAGCATACATCCATGACCGCATGCCACGCTCCTTGGCCCTATCTCGTCCTTGCTCCAGGTTATGATTCACTGATTTCATCGCATCATACCAATGGTAGTTGACGTGGAAAACATCCCCTGCTCTTTCATCGTGCTGCTTTTCATAAGCGCGCATGTACCGTTTTGCTCCTGTTATTGCCACCGGTGGGGCTCCCAACTGTCGCTTGAAAATCGCAACGCGATCTTGTTGGTCCGGAACCACGACAACCTTATAATTATTGTCTGGCAAAAGGCGCGTAAGGTTCTTTTCCATTTCGTCCAGACTCGGCTTATCCGGCACGCAAATCAAAAACGATGTCGAATCCTTCAAGATGGTTTCCAATGGAGTGCGATCATTATCGGCAGATATCCCGGCTTTATTCATTCCCATCAAAGGCTCACTTCTCTTCAACAAATCCATCAACGTGCTGCCAGCGAGCGTCCCTTCAATTTGTTCGTTGTCTTCCGGAGCATTTTCCTGCAACCACTTCGTCACTTCCGACAATTCCTGATTTTTATTCGGCTTTATAGAATCATCAGTTCCGTCTGGCGGCGCGGACTCAGAACCGGTGTTGCGCTTCTGCGGAGATTTGGAATTGGATTCTTTCTTCGGTGGCGAGTATCTCATAATTCCGGAAAGATTTTGAATCGTTTTCAAATTCATCGCCTCGTTGACATCAATGCCAGATTCGCTCTGAATTTTTTGCAACTCTTCAAATAGACTTTTCAGATCCCAATCAATCTCCGTGATGAATTTCTCATCCTCCATTGTTGCTGCATGCAAGTTGATGGTGAAAGCATTTGGAGAATAGCTAGATTGACCTGCTGCCCTTCGAGACGCCAGTTTTTCCTTCACTTTATCCTTCAGCGTGTCCAATACACGGCAATTTTCTTTGTACTGACGGGTTAACTCCGTGCACTTCGAACGAAGCGAACTGACCATCTCTTCCGCGGCGGTTATGGCTGTTTTCTCGAGTGATTTCTCTACAAATCGGCCCATACACTCAGTCCATTCTCTTGCCGCACCTTGCAATTCACCTTTCTTCATCAGCCGAGTAACCATGTTGCCACTTGCAATCTTCTTAATTATCTCCTCTTCTTCTTCACAATTCTTTTCTTCACTCTCAAGTACATCCTTTGCACTAGCTGCATCTTGTGCTAGTTCTTGCTGACATTTCGCCAATTGCGCATCAAATTCTTCGTAGAAAGATGCAATGGAGGCGGCTAAGCCATTTGCGGGCAGTTTATTGAAACCGACCGTTAAACTCCCAAGTACCTCCGTCTCTTTGGCAGATTTTCTCGCAACAATTTGCTTTACTAAATCAGGCAATTCGTTCGTTATTCGCTGACGCTCATTCGAACACTCGATAAACAGGTCTTCTGGCAAGAAACAGCTCGGTGTTGATACGCCGGACATCAATCCATTTACAATTTCTGCAGTTTCTCCTTGTTCGATAAGCTTCAAATCCTGCATCAACCCTTGGGCGAATGATGTTAGGTCTCCTGAATCTTTCAAAAGTTCAAGCAACCCATGCTCCAAGGCTCGCAATGACAGGTGTTTTTGAACTTCCGGTGCACTGAAAATCATTTCTGACACACCAATGCTCCCGACCCATCCATTCTTGTTATCGAATGTGAATCCCCCTTTGGTGTTGTCATCCTTGGACCTCAGCCCCGTGGACATTTCATTGGTTGACGCAAAAATCCCTTTGGAAATCGACGCACACAAGTCGTCAATTTTTTTGTAAGTCCCTCCATTTGCGTTTTGGTTATTGACCAAGAAGATCTGATCAAAAGGCGCATCTACAATCCTCGTTTGCTCTCCGCCGAGGTATTGAACCGTAATCGCATCCGCATCGTTGTCTTTGAGCAAAGGATCTTGGAGGCCCTCTGGATTATGAGGATTCCACAATCGAGCATCTGCTCCGTCTAAGTCTTTGGTATAAGCTGCGGGCATGAAACCCTGAAAAAAATCCAAGTCAAGCAGAGCACCAGCCGCGTTGGGGGTCACTCTTAAAGCCTCGCCTTTACTTAACTCCAAAGAAAAAATATCAGGCAAAACAAAATAACCCTGAATTTGAACACCACCCGTGTTCGTCATCTCCTCCTTGAGGATTTGCCGCACCTTCATCGCCACATCCAAGAACATTCCGGAACCCGTGCCCCCGGCAAGAGAACTGACAATGTAAACATCCAAGGGCTTGAATCCACCTGCTTCCAAAGGTTCAAAATCTTCATCCGGGTTGCCTGCAAGTAAGATATCGTTGATAGCCTTTTGCAGCGTCGTGGCGATTTTGTGCGCATTCCAGTGGTATGCCAACCTCCCAAACAAACGAACTTGGCCCGCTCCTTCATCTAGGTTATTCAAACCCTTCAGCAGCTTTTCATTCCCTAAGGGCATCCAGTACTTATAGAGTTTCTGGTTCTGCTCGTCTTGAATAAATTCCTTGACGTTTGGCGCTTGGACTCCGATTACCTCGGATGGCTCAAAACGAATATCACGTTCGATTCCGAGAGATGTATTTTGAACATTCTGGAAGTTTAATTTTCGGGTTCCCGGTGCGTCCGTATCAAAGGCCAAAAATTGAGCGAATCGTGGCACACCATCTTGTTTATCAATATGGCCATAGACCTCAAAAAATCGCTTTTTCAGTGCCAACAAAGTTGATGCACCAGTTCCTCCCAGTCCAATAAATAATGACTTCCGAATTTTTGGCTTATTCATTCTTCCAAATATTTTTAATTAGCGATTGAGATCAAAAGTAAGAAGCAAATGTTTACCTGATTCCAATGGAATGAGTACATCCTTCTCACCTTTTCTTCTGGTTTTTCGATAAATCGTGCGAGTCTTTTCTCGCTTATTCTCAAACCAGCGCACTTGAATCCTGGCTCCTTTTCTTCTGTCCTTGGATAGCGGCCTAATCTCTACGGTTTGGTTGCCAAGAGAAGGCAGCGAATAATGCACAGACTTCCCATGCATAAACTCCTCAAAGGGATTGGACATTTTTCTCCTTCCTGATAATTCAATAATGCGGGTCCCTCTTCGAAAGAGTCCCCTACTGAGGTTGGCAAACACCTTTTCTTTCACTGCATTCCCTGAATCCTGAACAACAGATCCCATGACAAGCCGTGGAATCCTAAATCGCCCGAAACGCACAGGGGCCACAATCCATTTCCACAAGGCCACGATGGTGCACGTCAACGCGATAAGCCAAAACAAGCCTCGCTTGAACCAGTGCCAATCGCTATCGACAGAACCCTGCACACGTAGCATGGAGATGGGCTCCAAGCTGTCGGGTCCGAGCTCTTGTGAACCCGCGCGCTCGAAACCATATGCTCTTACCGAAAGCCCTCCTTGAATCTCATGGTCTTCGCCCGTGGGTGGAATTTGAATTTGAATCGTGCCTCTCCATGGCGCAGTGCTTGCCTCAACCTTAAACCAAGACGGAGCCAATACCGACGAACCATTCAATGTAACCCGCGAGCCCTCGGGAAGTGCATCTCCCCTCCATTGGAGCTCCAAATAATCTCCGTACGAGGCAGAGCGCTCAGAAAACGAAAACTCGATGGTCCTCTCAATCAATGCAGAATCAGCATCGAAAAAGAGAAATGACTCAATCGTACGCTGACGTCCAACATCTAACAGCGTTTGGTTTTGACTGCCTTCTTCACACCCAATGCCAAACCATTGACACTTCCATGAATCATCCAATCCAAGCATTGATAAGCTCGAAAGCACCATGGATACGAAAACAAGAACCTTACGTACTTTCATGGCTCCTCGTTTGAGAGCACCTTCAGGTCAAACCATCTTTGCTCATAGTGATGAAATTCAATCAACAAACTCTCCGCCGTGAGCGCCACCATCAAATCGTCGGGCGCGTCAAGCGTCAACCGGATGGACAGCTCATAGCTCCCCTCGTCCACTTTGGGAGGACACTCTTCCTTTAACCACGCGACGGCAGCGTCGGTTAAGGCACATCGTAAATTCGCCCCTTCATATTCTGATTCCAAGGGGATTGTACCTGCGCCCGTTATGAGTTCAGCACGGATTGCACATCGCTCCTGGAATTCTTTTGGCAAGGACGTCGTCATGGGAACGCTAAACTGCTTTTGCTGAAGCCACCCTTTGTCCTTCACAATTTTCTTGACTTGCGGTGTTATGTAGTGCAACCGATCCGGTGTGCCGTCGCCCGGCTGAATACTCAATGCCCGACACGTTGCTTCAGTTACTTTCTCTACCTCTGCATCAGAATTACCGAGCAGGTGATAATAAATGAGGTAGGCATCCAGCTCCGTTGCAAATGCACACCATCTATTTTCTAAGTATTCGGTCAGGCAACCGTCCGGAAACTTCGCAGCCATTGCTGGGTTTTTGGGCTCGTGTGTACCGTCGGTCAGCAGGAAAACACAATCAATATCTTCTTTAAAAACAAAATCTTCTGCTCGCTGCAGCGCCCTGCAGATGTTGGTGCCATGTCCTCCCTTTGGCATGGGGATTTTATAGGAATCCACCCAATTGCATAGCGCATCCAATTCCGCCTCGTTTCCGACTTGGATACGTTGTTCGGGATAAATATCATCCTGAAATGGAATAACAATCACTTCCGTGTCTTTGTCTTTCACCTCCCTCAGTGAAGTGATCATTTGCTCCTTAACCTGCTCCCATATGCCATTATCTCGCATAGACAAGGTCACGTCCCATAAATAAATCTGCTTAGAATGGACGCCTTGCGCCAAAAAAGCCTGGCACATTCCAACGAGCAAAACGACCAGGCTCAGCCTTCTAACTAATAACAACTTCATGGTCCGAATTTAGGGAATAAATCCCTGTAATAGACGCAAAGTGAACTTAGTAACTTGCAACTTCAGGGATTCAAATCTCGCTCAAGTTGACCAATGTGCCACAGGCTGCTTCGTATTTCATGCCCACTGGCAATTCGTGTTCCTCCATCCATCTCCTCCCATCTGCGCATGGCACCAAATCATCCAGCAACCCCAACAGCAACAATGGCTGCCTATTTTCGTCGCGTGGCAACCTTTGACCAAGTTTAACTGTTTGCTCTTTAACATGTCATCCGGAAAAAAATATCGCGCACGCATTTTCCTTAGCGGAATGCTCCTCATTGGGTTATCCGGGACTGCTCAAGTCGTCGAAGATTTTGATATCCGATTCCAAGCTCAACAGAATGGCGGCATCCAATTCCTTGCCAATACGACGATGTTCTGTGGTACCGGGACAGCTTGCACCAACGCCCAGCAAGCGATGCCCATCACAGGGTGGCCTCAGGACAACAACAACGGGCATTCCATGCAGTACTACGACGGAGACAATGACCCCGACACGTGGTGCTCCTCTTCCGATAGCCTTGCTTTGGGTCCATGTGCACAGGTTGACTTCGCAGGGCTGTATTGGGCCGGTCGGTTGGGAAACGGATTCGTTCCCAATGAAGACCTTCGGGATCAGGTGAAGATTCGTGCAAACGAAAATGAACCGTACACGGATGTGGTGGCTGAGGAAGAATTTGAGTTTGATGCCTCCAACGTAGACAACTACTGCTGCTTCGCTGACATCACCGATTGGGTGGCAAACAATCCTGGGAATGCGCGGTATAGCGTAGCCAATGTAATCGCCGACCAGGACAACTCATCGTGGGGCGGATGGGTGTTGGTTATTGTATATGCCGATGCATTGGAGCCCATGCGCAACCTCACAGTCTTTGACGGTCTGGCCATGATCACCTCAGGTTGGGGTGGTGGAAATGACAACAGCACAGTGGATGTACCCATTTCAGGGTTTCTTACCCCCCCTGCCGGTCCTGTAGACTTCCAACTGGGTGTTGTAGCGTACGATGGAGACCGAGGCGAAGGAGGCGATCAACTTGGGTTTGATGGTACGGGCGCATTTGAATACATCAGCGACGCAACGCATGACATCGACAATGTCTTCAACAGCACCCATAGTTCGAACGGCGTAATGAATCCGTGGCGCGAACCCGCCTTCAACAACACCTTAGGCCATGATGCCAACGTATTCGTGCCGGACAATAGCGGATTCGAATACCTAACGAATAACGCCACTGAAGCCGAAATTCGAGTAACCACGGGAGGCGAATCCATCACCGTGCAAGTCATCACCTCTGTTGTGGACGTATATGAGCCCGACCTCCGCGCAACAGTTTACATCGAGGACCTCAATGGAGGTGTTGCAGAACCGGGTGACATTTTAGAGTACACGGTGGTGGGGAAAAACCTGGGAAGCGATGCGGCCAACGACGTCTACATTACCACGCAGCTGGACATCCGAACGAACTTCGTGCAAGGCAGCTTGGTTTGGGAGGCAGGTCCATTAACCGGATGGATGACCGATGCTGAAGGAGACGATACAGGTGAGTTTCTCCCCGTTGACCAGGTCGTTCAAGTGAGGGTGGGCTCAGGTGCCACGGGATCAATTGGTGGGACATTGATTAATAATCCCACGGGTTTGGACAGTGTTGCATACCGTTACCAAGTTCAATTAACCGAGGACTGCCTGCTCCTTCAATGCAACAGCACGCTTACAGCAGAGGGCGACATTTTTGGGGATGGGGCCATCTCCGGCAATGCCCAGACCAATAACGGAGCGAGTGCCTTGATTGACAGTGAAGGATGTCCTGTAGAAGAAGTTTCGGTGCTTGAGGTACAAACAGGCGTCTGCCCGCCTGTGGCAATTGAGCCTTTGGGGACGACCTGCCTCGGCGACGACATCTCACTCGAGGTTCCTGAATTTACCAATAATCCACTTGCTCAGTCTCTGGCCAATTACACGTGGTCTGGCCCCAATGACTTTGCCGCAACTAGCGCCACGGCATACATTTCCAACGCGGGTTTGCTCGATGCAGGCGTTTACAACCTTGAGGTAACCTTTACGGGGCTGGAGTGCTTGCTTTCATCCGCCGCTTTTGAACTGCTGGTCCATGATCCTGCGCCTAATTTTGTGCCGCCCGCCCAGCAGTGCCTCGAAGGCAACAGCTTTAGTTTTGTTGGCGAAGGCGCGCAGTTTTCCGATGCTGCATACTCGTGGCAATTCGAAGGGGGCGCACCGGAGACTGCAAGTGGCATGGTCGTTGACGCGAGTTTTTCATCGGGAGGATGGCAAGAGGTGACGTTAACGCTAGAGGAAATAGGATGCACAAGCAGCAGCTTAGACTCCATCTTCATCGATACGCCTCCGGACCTCAGTGCATTCGATGTAGACATCTGGCCCGCTAATGGCTGTGTGCCCTTGACTGTAACATTCTCCGCAGCCCTCCCAACAGATGAATTGGATTATGGGTGGGCATTTGGAGACGAAGGAACGAGTTGGTTGGATGCGCCCGCTCACATTTATGAGCAAGTGGGCACATTCGATGTCACAGTCTCCGCTACTTCCACGGGGAATTGTCCAGCCGACATCAGCTTCAATGTTGCGGATGCCGTAACGGTCTATCCTTCGCCAGAAGCTGGGTTCACGGCATCCCCCCAAGTAGTAGAATTGCTCGAGCCCATTGTAGCCATAGAGTCCCTAGCGCAGGCCAATAGCACAGTGAGCTATTGGATGAGCGATGGAGGCAGCCTCGGCTCGGCCAACGGCTCGTATATCTTCAGCGATGGAGGCACTTTCGAAATCATTCAAACGGTCGTCAGTCCCTACGGCTGCATTTCCACTGCTTGGGCCGAGGTCGTCGTCAACGGAACGATTTTCCATGCACCGACTGCGTTCACTCCCGACCAAGACGGCCTCAACGACGTGTGGCTGCCGGTAGCGCTTGGCGTCACCTCATACCATCTCGAGGTTCGAAACCGATGGGGTGAAATCGTCTGGTCCACAGGCGATCCGACTGAACCGTGGTTGGGCCAAAGCTCTGGAGGCTCGCACTATGCCCCCAACGGCATCTATCCTTGGAAAGTTACTTACCGAGATCAACTCGGATATCCGGAAGTGAAGCAAGGCACCGTATCCCTCGTCCGGTAATCGCAATTGCTCGGATACCCTGCTCGATGAACTGAATTGGTTGGAATGACTTAATTTGGACCACCTGAGCTCTCAATCAAAATCCAAGGAATATGTTGAAATGGTTCTCCCTTCTCATCTTGAAAATCATCAAGTGGCCACTTGCCCTTTTATTCTTGGCCATTCTGCCCGCTGTTGCAATGCAATCATGGGAAACCGTTCAAGATCAAGTAGGCAGCGGAAAGGGATGGTTCTGGATTTTTGCCATCGGTTCTACGGTGATTGGTTGGATGATTTGCACGCGCTTCAGGGTGACCCGGTTCCTAACTACCATGGAACATGAATTCATCCATGTCCTGCTCGCATGGATGACTGGATTGCGAGTTGATTCCTTGAAAGTACAATCTGATGGAAACGGCCTGGCCATGATCGAAACGCCGTTTAATTGGTTGGTAGCCCTTGGACCTTACTTCATTCCGTTGGCGCTTTATCTATATGCATTTATTAGCATTGGAATCGGCATCGAAGGAAATGCAGCCGAGGCCGTTTTTGGACTCATCTTCGGATATGAAATGGTCGCCAACATTCGCGAATCACATCTGCAACAAACCGATTTCGTTGTTGCTGGAAAGCTTTTTACCCTCTGCTTCCTTCCAACAGCCATGCTATTGAGCTATGGTGGGGCATTCCAATTTTTATCAAGCGGAAAACTGAGTGGGTCCTGGGAACATATCATCAACACTTTGCAGACCAGCACGGTGGTCACCTGGAATTGGCTCTCGGAACTAATTCTCGTTTGAGTATTCTCCTTGAACGAGTTCAATTTCGTTGAAGGTTTGGATAGAAAAGTTGGATATTGTACCATAATCTTTCACCCCCATGATTCAGTCATTTTTCTCTCCGGGCAATGACATTCTCGATGCCATCATGGAGAACACATCCAATTGCGTGAGCTCGTTGGATATCTGCGTTTTCACGCTGAGCGACGATCGCCTGCTTGACGCACTCATTTCTTGCCACCGAGAAGGCATTCAAATAAGAGTGTTGAGCGACAACGACAAACAATACGATCGCGGTTCAGACATTCTCACCCTCCACGAGATCGGGATTGATGTTCGAGTAGACGTGAGTCCTGCACACATGCACCACAAATTTATGGTCGTGGACGGGCGGACGGTCTTGACGGGGAGCTACAATTGGACGCGAAGTGCTGCCACTCGAAATGCGGAAAACTTGGTTGTGATTGACGACGAAACAACCGCGCAGTTGTTCTTAGAAGAGTACAACAAACTTTGGTCGGAGGCGAGGCCACTGTGATCGCGTGGCGCTGCGCCTGCCTCGAAATTATTCGTCCTCCCAAACAACTTGAAATTCAAGTTCGTTCTTGCCGTCCTCTTGTTCATGCTCAATGCTAAATTCCGCGCGATCTGGGACGTAAATTGCCTCACCTCCTACTGAAATCCGAAAGTTCTCATCCTTTTCAATGCAGTCAGCTAAACGTCGGAGTTTAGCAACAAATTCTTCTTTCGGATATGTCTGGGTTACGTCTCTTTCTCTCATCGTAATTATGGGTTAATATTGTCTTGACAATGATAAGATTTCTGAAGCACAAACGCGCTAATCTCGCTTTATTTCTATTGGCATTGGCTACCTTTTCGCTGGGGCCGCAAAAGCGTTCTTTCGCGCAAGTCCCAGTCCGCATCAGTCGCCATGTTAATACAGCAGCTCACGAATATTTACCCTGTCCCTCACCGCAAGGAGACAAACTATATTTCTGTGGAATGGATCGCACGGGGTTTTTTGATTTTAAACTCAATTTCACCGTCAATCCGAATTCAGGAGGAGAGGATATTTTCTATAGTGATTTGGACCATGGAATCTGGTCCGATGCACGCCCACTAAAGGACATCAGCACAAACGGACATGAATGTGTTACTCAAGTCCTCGACGAAGGTCACTACGTCGTTGCTGGTAATTTCCCTGAGAACATTGGAATCATAGACTCGGAGTCGGGATTGCAAACAGCTGATTTATTCGAGGTTCAAGTAAAAGAAGGCAGAAGTCCTCACATCATGCATTACCCGGAACCCGTCAATTCCCTGTGGACCGAAGCGGATGGATGGCAACACAACGATGTTTTGCTCTTCGTATCCGACAGACCAACCGATGCCCCTTCAACCTACCACATGAAGGGCTGGAATTGGGAGGGTCACCTCTGGGGAAACACCGATGTATACATTGCAATAGAAGGCGATTTCGGTTGGGATCAAGTGATCAGGTTGCCATTTCCCATCAACACCGATGGCCCTGAGCGGACGCCCAGAATGAGTGCAGACGGCCTTCAACTTTGGGTATCGCAATGGGTCGAAGGTCGAGGGTTAGAGGTTATGGAATTCAGACGAACGGAAGCGAACAATTGGATGGAATGGGATGGCCCCTTTCCATTGAATCAAGTGAATACCGAATTGGACGATTGGGGATATATAGAATCGCAGAATGGAGCCTTTTGGGCTTCTGCTTTGCCCTTGCGATTTGCACCAACTGCGCCTGCGCCTGGTGGAGATGCCGGATCATTTCGAGAAACAAATTTCAGAACAGGATATACCGTTACGGGACGCCAAAGTGCTGCGCTCAATCGGATGACTCAAACGGACATTTTTTGGTTCCCCAACTCCCAGAATCCGTCCCACTTTGACATATCAAATGTGCTGTTCAAATTCGACTCAGCTGTCCTTTCAGATGAGGGGCATGCCTTCCTTGAAGATGTGGCAGATTGGTGCCACATGAACCGAGATTTACCTAAATTAATCGTGACCGGCCACACGGACAATGTAGGCTCATCTGCTTACAATTTGGATTTGTCTTTGAGGCGATCCCAAGCGGTTGCCACCGCACTGCGCGACATGGATGTCAAGCAAAAAATTATTGCACAAGGCCTTGGTGAAACAAGCCCCGTTCAGGGCAACGAATCTGAGGCTGGTAGAGCCGCAAACCGAAGGGTGAGCTTCGAGTTTACCCAAGCTCCCTAATCTCTCCGCTTATTCCTCAATAATTAGGCCCTTTTTTAGTGCATCCAACAAGCTCTGTTCGCTCTGCAGAACAACTCCGTCCGATGCAGCTACGATTTGACACAACCGCGCAATTTGCCTTTTCTCATTGTCACTGCACTGCAGATTTACCTCCTCAACGGTTCGCTCAAACTCAACCGTGTTTTCGGTCATGAAGGCCTCCCTATCCTCATCAAGTTTGGACTTCCAATCAACTAGCCAACCCATCATCTCTTCCAAAACCTCTGAAGACACAGTCAGGTTAAGGTGTGCACCACAAGCCAAGGCTGTTTCGGATAAATCATGAATTTCAGCTTGATCGAGGTCACCATCAGCAATCGCAATTCTGCAAACCAACTTCAAAAGATTCATCATCATCTGAATTTCGGAAGCCCCATTTTTCATAGCTTCTACGTCAGAGGTAATTTTCAAGTCATCCAACGATAAGCCGTCAGAGAGAACTTTTGAAACTTCTGATTTGAGGCTCCAAGAAATTATCCGAAGCGATTCGTACATCTTGACCTTCAAGGATAAAAACGCTTTAAAATCATTATCTCCTGGAGCTGACGACCCCAACACAAGCAGCGGTTCCAAGACAAATTGAAAATCCGTTGCGGCAGCCCCTTCATTCAATAATACATCTCCGTATTCGGTCAATATTTCCTCCGCCTTTTCCCATTGTTCTAGTTTAATAAGGTTCATTCCGAGGTGATGATAACCGAGGTTTCGAGTAAAGCGAACTCCTTGAGACTTTCCCGCTTCAATCATCATTCGAGGAACGGCCAACTGAACTTCTGAATTATCCGGGAAATTCTTACGAATTACATTGAGCAAGAAACAATAATTCGTTCCCTCACGATCTCTGACTGAGCCCAATGCATCATGCAATAGACCGGCATGAGTTAATAGGTTAGCATCATTTATTTCATCCTCTTCTGTGACTACTCGCATCACGCTAATCTGATGCTTTAAAGCTGCAAGACAAAATTCCTGACCACGTGCATACTTATCCAACGATGAAAGCTTGCGAAGCACTTTACCTTTCAACTCCACCTCATCATCTGGGATTTTAGCCTCAATTTCTTCGATGGCCTTGGTATCGCCTTCACTTCTTCGACAGGCCAAAATGAAGTCTTTTTCCAATTCTAAGGCCACTTGGTCCGTCGGCTTCCAGTCACGGATTAATGACTTCTGCCAATCTTCCCATTCCGGTTCAACCGCGCCAACTGAATCCAAGACCAACCGAGACTCTTCCAACAACGCCAAATAAACACCCCCACCTCCTTCCAACATTTCTGCTGCATTTAAATGCAGAAAGGACTTCATGACTGATCGCTCTTGAAGGTTTTGAAAAGCAAGGTTTAAATTTCGTCGGCCCTCATTCAACGAACGCAATACCCGCCCCAGCCATTCCAAATCACTTTGAAGGTCAGGCCTTACTCGCTTCGTCTCAACAGGGATTTGCCTGCGCACCAAGACTCTTTGCACCCAATTCTTCATGAAGTCACCCACCATCGCATCATTGCCCACGAGCAAATTTCGGTATGCCGCAACCAACAATATTTTGGATGTGACCTTGCTTACCTGGTCCACCCCCAAATAATTGAGGCAATCCAACGCGGTAGAATTCAGGACTTCCAAATCCATCTTCAGCATGTATTCATCACCCTTTCTATGAACATGCTCCAAGGCACGCTTTTGAAATTCGATGATCACTTGCCTGATTCGATCTGTACTTCCGTCTTCCGCAAACCCTCGCTTCGTTCGTTGATGAATATCCCGATTGAGAAAAGCATAGATATTGTCTTCATTCGAACGGTCACGAATGAAGATTCCCTCGATGCCCGGGCTATCCAAAATTCTAAGCACGAGCAATAAGTCCCTTTTCCATATTTCAGCAAGCAGTTCCGCATCAAACTTGAATCCAATGTGTGCCGCACTGATGAGTAATTCGCGGCTCTCGAAATCTAAGGCTTCGAATCGCTTTGTGCTCTCAATCAACTCTCCCTCCATAATTGGAATCCCAGAGTTCATTGGATTTTTTGCCAATTCAATGAATTGACCTCGCATCTCAACATAGCCGCCTTTCTCCAGCAGCTGAATGTATTTCAATACATCCCCAGGACTCGGCACCCCTATGATGGAATTCTTCAATTCCGCTTCCTGAATGACCTCTTGAACTCTATTCCAAACGTGCTTTTTTAGCTTTTTTGAAATCCGCGATTTTGATTCCTTGCTATCCCATGCGCGCTCATCTTCCAAAGAATTCAACCAACGTTGAACGGAAGATTTCAGCGAATCTTCATTATCCGCATCCCACCCAAGTAGGTTCTTCCATTTTGTCATTTGGAATTCGCCATTTTCTAGTTCATCGAATAAAAATGCCGAATTTGAATTATCTGCTCGTTCTGCACATGTGAGAATAAAGCGCAGCGATCTTCGGTGAGGCGGAATGACTTCGAGGCGTTCAATCAATTCAAATAAAAGTCTTCTGCTTTTCTCATCTGAAGTTGCCCATTCATAATTATCCAAAATAACGGTGACCGTCACACCGTTGCTGTGCTTTTGATTGCACATATTCAAGAACCGTCCCGCTACATCTTTTACACCTCTGTTTTCATCTCCACTTCCTTCGCCTATTGGAATACCCGCGGCATTGCCCAACATGGATAGGATCTTCTCTCCAGATTTAACCGCTGAAGAATAATCTGTAAAGACACCTTTCCATTCTTCATTTTGAGTCGCGGGATTTGATTCAATGGCTTCTATAAACGGCTCGAAATTGACCACTTTATCATTGTGGACTTCATTAAAATCTCCAAAGAGGACTAAATGCTCACCCGAATCACGGCCATTCAATTGATCACGCCAGTCCATCAGAAAGCGCGTTTTTCCGCTTCCTGCAGCTCCTCTGAGCAAGTAAAGGGATGACTCATTGTTGTCTACCCAGCGATTAAGCGATACTTGAGCCTTGTCCCAATTCAATCCCTCCTTAAAGTGATCCAACGGATTACCAAGCCCCACAGTCGAGTCGAGCTCCTCAGCTCCTTCCTTGGCCAATTTTTGCTTGAGTTTAGGTAAGATAACAAGGTAAATCACCGCTAAAACAAACCCTCCAAGATGAAGCCAGTTTGAAAGTGAGAGATTATTGGAGATACTCAGGTACATGGCAATGCACAGAAGAACCCATGATAAAATAGCTACTGACACCCCCACGACCAACTGCCTTCGATCCTGCCCACCTTGAGAAACTTGGGCAATCACCTTCCCCATGACCCATGCAGGTGAAAGAGTGAATACGCTCGCTAAACCCAACTCAATCAGATACAGATTTAGAGTACCCGTGGGCCCCGCAAGCAAATCAAACGAAAAGAACCAAACGTAAGAGGCCAAAAACGCAGCCTGTATCAGACGAGAATAATTGGACATTTCATTGACCGACCAATCCTTCATCAACCGCCACATCGCAACATAGGTCAATACACAAGCAGCAATGGGAGGCAAAACAATCACACATAAAATCCACGAAATCGCATTTGAACTCCATATGTATTCATTCAAATCGGGGGCAAATGAATTGCTCCCGAGCAAAACCAAATTCACAATAACAATGGAAAAGGCAATCGCAAACAGGTTCTTTTTCGCATGAAGCACCGTCTGCCAATCTTTCACGTAAATAAAACTCCCTTCCGCATAATCAAATAAACCACCTGCTGTAAGCACCAAGAACGAAACAAACATGCCAAAGATCAGCAACCAAATCACATCCAGCTTGTTTGGAATTTTATCCGTCTTGAAGGCTTCAACATAATTCTCAAATGTCAATTCACCTGAATCTTTATCAAACCGTTGAATTCTGAGGCCCTTGTAGTGCACATCCGGAGAGAATTGTGCTTTCGTGTCCAAGGTGAGCAGCAGGATTTCATCCGCTCCAAAATGCGTTACCATACGCTCCCATTCCGACGGGTCCAAATTCTGCAGACACGTTCCATCCTCCAAATCGCAAGGCACAAGTCCTCTCAATTCATGCGGCCGGATAACGTATGCCGCTGTATTGTTATTCAGAAAGTCTGTGAGCACATTGATAATTCCTAGATCTGAGTTTGACGTGCTCATTAGCAGAAAAACTCCACTTTCCTTGTACATGCCTTTCCTCGATTTGGAAGGCATTTCGATGAATTGACTTAACAAATCTTCCGCGAGCACCTCCTGCGGATCATCCGAGAAATGATAATCTGAGCGCTTGCTGGTCATCGCTCCGTACGAAGGGAAAATCCCGTTCATATTGTCCGCAGAATTCGAATTACCCAAGAGGAGTTCCTCCTTGATCCGCTCCATTCGGCGAATTAGTTGAGAGTCTGCATGGGTGAGTTGCATCTCCCATTTTGAAATACTATCGAGGGCAGAATTACATTCATACCAGCTGTGCAACGTGCTGGCGCTGTAGAAGGTCATAATCTCCGCCTTTTTCAATAACGGAATTTCTATTTCATCCGATGCTTCAGCCTGAAATACAAGGAACATTAAACCTAAAAACAACCCAATAATCCGACTCATGGCTTGAAAAAATACATAATCATAATGAAGGTCGACTCGGACGTTCAAACGGTTCGAGTCAGGGTAAATATAGTTCGTTATTTATTTACAAATTTAGCTGTTGGGCATGACCTCTAGTCGTTTAGAAAAACAACTCAAACCCGACTTTCTGCTATTTAAATGAGTGCACGCTATATTAATGTCCAGAAAACCTTTGTATTCAATTCTAATTCACAGAACTTCCTAAGCAAAATCCTTCCAATGGCGCGACAACTCATTTATTTATGGCTCTTACTCCCTTGCTTGACGTGGACGGGGTGCAAAACTGGCGCGGAGTGCTTGGAAGAGATGAAACTTACATTCTCCGTGCTTGAAAACTCCTTTGAAGATGCAGACTCGCTTGCATTCACTAAACGCATTCCTGAGGTCGCCCAATTATCGGAATGTGTCGAAAACTCCGAGGACTTGATCATTACCCAAAAAGCAGAAGCTGATGCCATGACGAATGCCATCAATGCAATGTATCAAGGGCTGTCATGCCGATGCTACGAGAACCGATTAAACACAGTCTTCGAAGCCATGGATGAGGCTAAAGATTTGGACCTCGAAACCTGGCGAATTTTATACGCTCGCTGGGAAAAAACAATAAAAACAGCCGGCGGCAGCGACCTCGACTATTATCTGGGCAAATGCTCCAATTCAGATTTACAATCCATAACAGCCATGAGAAGTACCGTAGCCGCTTGGAACGGGTACCAAGAAGCCGATGCAATCATAAACAACGTAGAATCCACCTTACAAGAAATCATTTCGACAGGTGAGGGGATTTTTAATCGACTCATGGAGAAAGCGGATCAAGCCCCTGAATAAACTCTGCTTCCTGAACCGACATCTAATCCTCAGGCACCTCAATTAGGTCAATCTCGTGGCTGCGAATCAACGCATTGAGATGCGGTAATTGGGTATCACGGAGGACATACCAATTGGACAATTGCGCATCAATCAGCGCAGTGACCTCGTCTTTAACCCCCACCATTTGAGCCGTCGGCCGGTAAATACCCATACTCGCCAAGGAGCCCACGTGCGCAAGTTTATTGTTGAGTTTTATGGGGAAGTTCAGCATGTCCTGGTTGCTTTTCAGCTTGGTTTGATACAGCACCTCTTCAATGGCCACCATCGCAGAATCCAAGGTCGCGCTCAACGCGATGACCTCTGCATGGGCATCTTCATCCAATCGCGCCGTCAATGCAGCCATTTGGTTGCGAGCTGCCCGCATGTGGCGGATGGCGTCGTGGGTCTCATCAACCTTGTCGCGCACCGATTTTAAAAATTCAAACTGAGCCTTCCGGTCTGCTTCATTTCCTTCCGTCCTGGGATCCAACAGGATATCGAATGCCGTGGCCAGCGTATCAGTATCGACTACCAATTCCAGTCCATACACCCCCGGAGGTCCAACCGGACCTGACAACGTTCCCCACCACATCAACAGCCCCTCAAAATCATCCGCTTTTGGATAGCGTAAGTCCCAATTAAATTGATTCATTCCGGGTTCCACCACCAGTTCTTCTGACGAATCCGAAGCGTTGGTAGCGAAGGAACGAATCGGCTCACCCCGGCCATCGAGAAAGCGCAATTCAACACGATCCCACTCTTCTGGGAGATTGAAATGCACACGAACCCCTGCCGGGTGGTTCGTGCCTGACGTTAAGGATTTCTTCCCGGAGCCTCCTCCGTAACCCACTGTCGGATGCGGCTGAAACAACCTTGGTTCGCCTGCGGCGGTTGGCGCTTCCAACGCCTGCCAAAGAACATCCAAATCATCCAGCACCCAAAAACTCCGGCCCTGCGTTGCCACAATCAAATCGTTGTCTTTCAAGGCTAAATCGGTAATGGGAACCTGCGGCAAATTCTGCTGAAACACCTGCCATGTCGCCCCATCATTCGCGCTGATGTACAACCCAAACTCCGTACCGGCATACAACAGCCCTTCCCGGTATTCGTCAGCGCGAATGACGCGCGTGAAATGTCCGGAATCGATTCCTTTCGTGATGGTTTGCCACGTCACTCCATAGTCCTGGGTATGGTACAAATAAGGTGCATAATCCCCCATCTTGTACCGGGTGGCGGCGACATACAATCCACCGAGCCGATGGGGATCCACTTCTATGCTATTGATCAAGGCAGCATCTGGAAGGTTTTTGGGCGTTACATCCGTCCAATCCGTTCCGCCGTTGCGTGAAACATGAATTAGTCCGTCATCCGACCCGCACCAGAGAAGCCCTTTTTCGAGCTGAGATTCGGCCGCGGCAAAGATGGTCGCGTAATACTCTACGCCCGTATTATCCTTCGTGATGGGGCCGCCGGAGGAAACCAGTTTATCTCCTTCGTTTTTGGTCAGGTCCGGTGAAATGATCTCCCAGTCTTGCCCTCCATTGGTGGACCGGTGCAAATGCTGTGAACTCGTGTACAGCACTTGAGGATCATGCGGTGAGAAAAAAACAGGAAAGTTCCATTGGAATCGGTATTTCATTCCATCGGCTCCGTTGCCCATGGGATTGTCCGGCCATACGTTGATGGCGCGGTTCATATCGAGGTTGTGGTTATACCGCGTCAGAAACCCGCCATAGCTTCCTCCATAGACAATGTCGTTGTCGGTTGGGTCTGGAGCGAGGTGAGCGCTTTCGCCACCTGCAGTGGACTCCCAGTTATCTTCTGTAATCTGTCGGCTACGAGATCGGGAATCAATGCGCACCGTCGAATTGTCTTGCTGCGCTCCATAAATCCGGTACGGGAAACTATCGTCAGTTGTAACCCGGTAAAACTGCGCCGTTGGCTGATTCATGTATGTCGACCAGCTTGCCCCGGCATCGTAGCTCACCTGCGCTCCACCATCATCAGCGATGATAAGCCGGCTCGCGTCTTCGGGTGCAATCCACAGATCGTGGTGATCCCCGTGAGGGGCATACTTGGCCTCAAATGTCTTCCCACCGTCGTTCGAAACGTGGTAGGCTACGTTCATGACGTAGACCCGGTCAACATCCTCTGTGTCGGCATAGATTCGTGTGTAGTACCAGGCGCGCTGACGCAAACTCCGCTCCGCATTCTTGAGCTCCCATGTTTCTCCTGCATCATCAGAACGGTACACGCCACCTGCGTCATTTTCGATGATGGCCCACACACGGTCTGGATTGACCGGTGACACCGTCACGCCAATGATGCCATACGGACCATCGGGAAGCCCCTCATTTCTCATCAATGAAGTCCATGTTTCTCCGCCGTCGATGGACTTCCACAAAGCCGAACCATCGCCTCCCGATGAGAAATCATACGGCGTTCGGCGTACGTTCCACGTGCTGGCATACAGCACCTCTGGATTTCCCGGATCCAACGCGATATCAACAGCTCCTGAACGGGCATTGGGATGCAGCATGCGTTCCCAAGATTCACCTCCGTCCACAGATTTATAGACTCCACGCTCTTCTGAATCTTTGAATAAATCCCCCAGTACCGCCGCGTAGACCACATCCGG